>Ga0209088_10002782_pt1 | contig 10564 bp, 9 predicted proteins | sample S_140625_EF_Meta_FD_187324 | JGI IMG/M metagenome (GOLD analysis project Ga0209088, IMG submission 187324) | Freshwater microbial communities from Lake Simoncouche, Canada to study carbon cycling - S_140625_EF_MetaG (SPAdes) (version 2) | ecosystem: Environmental > Aquatic > Freshwater > Lake ...
ACGCTCTTGTTCTGACTCTGATGGATTCATGTCTGGGTGTAGCTGACGAGCTAGCTTTCGATAAGCCTTCTTGATTTCATCTTGGCTGGCGTTCTTAGCAACACCTAAAACCTCGTAGTGATCTGCCACTAGTTCTCTTGATCCTTTGATAGCAATTTAGATACTGCTAAGACAGCAGCAAAGTTTCTTGGGTAGTTCATACGAGTTGGCCCAACAACAGCAACCTTGGCTACTTCTGTGCCCTGGTTGCTATAACTAGATAACAGCAGCGAACTAGTGGAGAGTTCAAAAACGCTGTTCTCCGAACCAATAATTGCTCTAGGCTTTTCAGCTTCTAACTTCCAAAGGTTTAGGAACTGCCAGATATCTGACTGCTCATCAAAGGTATGCAACAAAGAAGAAAGACCACCTGCAAACTGCTGTTCACTTCGAACTAGGTTTGCAGCTCCTGCAAAGGCAACCTTGTCTTGCTTGTTGGCATCAATTAACAACAGGATGCCATCAACAAGTATTTGAACATTGACTCTTTGCTCTGGAGCAAACTTAGTAACTAGAACTTTAAGGGACTCTGATAAAGATTCAATAGCCTTACCAGAGCAAACTTGGTTGAACTTTTCTTTGAGCGATGCAAGGCTCTGCTCGCTAACATCGCTTGACAGTAAAACAACATGCTGCTGAATTCTCTCAGCATCAGTAATCAAGAGAATCAACACTCTTGCTTCCGAAACTTTTACGAACTCAACTGATCTAACTGAAACGCTCTTCATGTTGGGATACTGGACAACAGCTGCTTCGCCAGTTGCCTTAGCCAGCAAGTGAGCCGAGGTCTGCAACTTCTCATCAAGGTCAGTTAGTTGATCTAATGTCTTAGCGAATATCTTGTTTAGTTCAGCAAAGTTCTTTTTAATTTCAGCTGTTACGGCTTCGGCTTGAATGAGTTGGTCAACGAAGACTCGGTAACCCTTATCGGTTGGAATGCGACCACTGGAAGTGTGAGGGGCTGCGATGTATCCCTCTTCTTCAAGCACAGCCATGTCGTTTCTAATGGTTGCGCTTGATACTCCGAAGTTATGTCTTTCAACCAAAGTCTTAGAACCAACCGGTTCGTTGGTTGCGATGAAGTCTTCAATGATGGCGCGCAGAACAGCCATGTTGCGCTCTGAGATCATCCGGACTCCTAAGTAAAAATCAAAGACTTAGGAGTTTTAGCACTCTTATGTCTAGAGTGCCAATATTACTTTACGAAGCGGATAGAAACTGGGTACTTGAATTCTTTGCCAGCATTGGCGGCACTGATTGCCATGATGTTGAAAATCAAGACGATAACCCCAATAACTGCAAGTAGCGGAAGAAGAATTATCAGAGCAAGTCCAAAGGTTGCAGCTGATACAACGAAACCTATTACGACGTATCCGGTGAGAATAATCAGCAGGGTGAGCTGAAAATTCATGGACTCAGTAGCATGACGCCGCTCAAAATCAGTAGCTTTGGCAGAGTCCTTTATGAGTAAACCTGGGAGCCATAGCAACATTAGAAGCACACCAGTCCAAAAGCCGAGTATCGCTGTGATGAGCGGAGCAAGATGAGCCCACATGGCCAAGTTTGCTTTACCTGATTTAGTAGCTATCGGTCTTGACGGGTCAATTTGATCTTGCTCGCTCGATAGCAGGCGACCACAAACCAAGCAAAACTTGCCGGTCTTCTGTTCTTTGTCACAAGATAAGCAATAACTCATTTTTACTCCCCTAATTTCCTTTTGACCTAGTTTATGAGTTTTCTGACCACAAGATCTGCAAGTAGGCGTCCTTTTAGCGTCAACTTAATAACACCTGAAAAGACTGCCTTTGCTTCAATGAGCTCTTCCGCTATCAACTCTGAAACTGCCTGGTTACTTGCAAAGCCCTGCTCCTTGAGCCAAACAAGATCAATGCCTTCAGCAATGCGCGTTTCAAGCATCACTCGTTCAATGTTTCGATTCTCTTCATCGATAAGCTCTCGCTCTAATGCCGGTGAAACAGCAGCATTTATTCGATCCTGGTAGGCAGCAGGATTCTTCACATTCCACCAACGAACTCCCCCAACATGTGAGTGTGCTCCTGGACCATAGCCCCACCAGTCCATTGACTTCCAGTAAGCCCTGTTATGAGCAGATCTTGTTTCAACAGATTTAGACCAGTTACTAACTTCATAGTTAGTAAACCCAGCAACACTGAACATCTGCTCCGCTAACTCATACATATCTGCATGCATGTCTTCATCAGGTTCAATGAGCTGGCCAGATTTGATTTGTCTTGCAAGCTTGGTTCCCTCTTCAACAATCAAAGAGTAGGCACTGATGTGATCGGTATCTAAATCGATTGCCGCTTGCAAAGTCTCTTTCCAGTCCTCAAGAGTTTCTGTCGGTGATCCATAGATAAGGTCAACGCTTGTTGCTAGGCCAACATTCTTGGCAGTTTGAATGGCCAGAGCAACATTCTCTGGATTATGTGTTCGCTCTAATACTGCTAGAACTTTAGGAACAGCAGATTGCATACCAATAGACACTCTGGTGAAACCTGCGCCCTTCAGCTGTCTTAGGTACGCCTCATCAACTGAATCAGGGTTAGCCTCTGTTGTTATATCTAACCCAGAGTCAAAACCAAAGGTTTCCTTGAGCTTTTCAAGCATTTCAATCAGATCTGTTACCGGAAGAAGTGTTGGGGTTCCCCCACCAAAGAAAACAGTTGAGAGTCTTCTACTTTGAATCCTCGAGTTCTCCAAAACATCTTTAGAGAATTCAATCTCTTTGATAAGAGTTTGAGCAAAGGTTCCTTGAGAAGAAGAACCTATTTCTTCTGAGGTGTATGTATTGAAATCACAGTAGCCACAGCGCGCCTTGCAATATGGAACGTGAACGTAGGCATGGAAGGTTTTATCTACTGAACTAATAGCAGCCTGCAAAGGTATTAGACCATCAGCTGGTGCTGGTTCACCCTTTGGGAATTGGGGCATTAGTCGCCCTTCTTCTTACCTTTTTTCTCAGCGTCGCTGGTAAGAGCAGCAATGAAGGCCTCTTGGGGAACCTCAACGCGGCCAACCATCTTCATGCGCTTCTTACCTTCTTTTTGTTTTTCTAGAAGCTTACGTTTACGAGAAATGTCACCACCGTAACACTTAGCCAAAACGTCTTTACGCATCGCTCGGATGCTCTCACGAGCAATGATTCGAGCACCGATAGCAGCCTGAATAGGGACCTCGAATTGCTGACGTGGAATAAGTTCACGAAGCTTGGTTGTCATCATCACACCGTAGGCATAAGCCTTATCCTTGTGAACAATCGCACTGAAAGCATCAACCTGCTCACCCTGCAACAAGATGTCAACCTTGACTAGATCTCCCTCGGCAAGACCATTCTCTTCATAATCCAAAGACGCATAGCCTTGGGTCTTTGACTTTAGGTGATCGAAGAAGTCAAAGACGATTTCAGCTAGTGGCATGTCATAACGTAACTGAACGCGGTCTGTTCCGAAGTACTGCATGTCCACCATTACACCGCGTCGACCTTGGCAGAGCTCCATAATTGCCCCGACGTAATCCTTAGGAGAGAGAATGGTTGCTCGAACCATAGGTTCGAGTACTTTAGAGATCTTTCCTGTTGGATACTCACTTGGGTTAGTAACAGTTACTTCCCTTTTGTCATCAAGAGTTACCTCATAGATAACCGAAGGAGCTGTTGCAATCAAATCAAGATTGAATTCACGCTCTAGTCGTTCAGTAATGATTTCCAGGTGCAGAAGACCTAAGAACCCACATCTGAAACCAAAACCAAGCGCAACTGAAGTCTCAGGTTCATAAACCAAAGAAGCATCGCTTAGCTTTAGCTTGTCTAGTGCTTCACGAAGAATCGGATAGTCAGAACCATCAATTGGATAGATACCTGAAAACACCATCGGCTTAGGTTCTGAGTAACCTTTGAGAGCAACTGTTGCTGACTTCATCGCTGTCGTGACAGTGTCACCAACTTTGGATTGACGAACATCTTTCACACCAGTGATTAGATAGCCAACTTCACCAACACCTAAACCTTTAGTTTGTTCTGGTTCAGGAGAAGAAACACCAATCTCCAAAAGATCGTGAACAGCCTTGGTCGACATCATCGTAATCTTTTCACGGTTACTCAAACTGCCATCAACCATACGAACGTAAGTAACAACACCACGGTAAGAGTCATAAACAGAATCGAAGATCATTGCACGAGCAGGAGCGTTCGGATCCCCTACCGGATGAGGAATGGTTTGAATTATCTTGTCTAGAAGTTCATCAACACCAACACCGGTTTTACCTGAAACTCTTAGACAGTCTTCTGGGTTACCACCAATAAGGTTGGCAAGTTCTTCTGCATACTTTTCAGGCTGTGCTGCTGGAAGATCAATCTTGTTTAGCACCGGAATGATGGTTAGATCATTTTCCATAGCCAAATACAAGTTAGCTAATGTCTGAGCTTCAATACCTTGAGCCGCATCAACCAACAACACAGCACCTTCACAGGCAGCCAGAGATCTTGACACTTCATAGGTGAAGTCCACGTGGCCTGGAGTGTCGATCATGTTTAGTGCATAAACCTGCTTCTCAAACTCCCAAGGCATACGAACAGCTTGAGACTTGATGGTGATCCCGCGTTCACGTTCAATATCCATGCGGTCAAGGTATTGAGCGCGCATTGAACGGTCATCGACAACACCAGTTAGCTGCAACATACGGTCAGCCAAGGTTGATTTACCGTGGTCAATGTGAGCGATTATGCAGAAATTCCTGATGAAATCAGGGTTGGTCTTACTAGGCTCTAGCTTTGAATTGGCACGTGGCGACAAAGATAACCTCTTGAATGACCTAGATAAACGAAACTTGAGGCGAATGCCTAGCCTCTATTGTCGCATAACTACTAGGTTCTTGGGCTAATAACCAGCCAAAATGGGTTGCCTGAACCCCGAAAGGGCTGGTAGTCTTGACGAGATATAGGTGAGTGTCTCCATCTGATCAATCCAAATCAAACGTTTTTGCAGTTTGTTCCGCTTGCGCGGGGCAAAGCACCTAAGAAAGTGAAACATGGCAAATATCAAGTCACAGATCAAGCGAATCGGTACCAACGCTAAGGCGACCGAGCGCAACAAGGCAGTTCGCAGCGAAGTGAAGACAGCAGTTCGTGCAGTCCGCGCAGCAGCAGCAGCCGGAGACAAGACCAAGGCAGCAGAAGCACTGAAGGTCGCAACTAAGAAACTAGACAAAGCTGTTTCTAAGGGCGTTTTTCACAAGAACCAGGCAGCTAACAAGAAGTCAGCTATCGCCAAAAAGGTTAACTCTCTGTAAATCGAATTATTGAATAAAGAACCCGCTTCGGCGGGTTCTTTTTCTTTAAGCGGCAGCTATCCGCTTATCTCTTCCAGCTAAAGCGCCAGAGAATAGCTGAATGAAAGTCATGACGATGATCAAGATGAAGCTGGCATCCCAAGAACCTGTGACATCGGCAAGATAACCAAAAGCAAACGTTCCAAATGCTGCAATCAAATAGCCGTAACCCTGGGATAAAGCAGACAACTGAGTTGTTTGAGTTGCAGTGCTTGCTCTTGAGCCAATCAAAGTCAAAGACAGCGGGAATGTTGCTGCAAAACCGAGACCCGTAATCACACATGCAATGATCAGCAGATCTGGTAGCAGCCAAATCATAAGCAAACCGCTAAGAGTCAGAGTTGAAACAAAGACCGCCATGAACGATAAGTTCTTGAATTTTCTAAATACTAGAGAGACCAGGAACCCTGTTGGTATTCCAACAGCAGTAGTCAGCCCAAGAATTGAACCAGCATCGACTGCCGATAACCCTCTGTCAATCAAAAGCGATGGCATCCAATTCAACATGGCATAAAACCCTGCCGACTGTAATCCAAAGAAGGCGACAATCGCCCAAGTCAATGGTGATCTGACAACAGCTGCCCGCTCCTCAGCATGAGTCTCAGCAGTTGTCACAACATCGTGAGTCTTAGTTCGAGAGACCGGTAACCAGAAGATAATGGCTAACACTGCTGGCACAATCCAAAGCGCCAGTGCGCCTCTCCAGCCACCAAGTAAATCAGATGTTGGAACAGCAATAGCAGCAGACAAGCTGGCTGAGATAGCTAACAATGTCACATAAACACCAGTAATGAGTTCAATACGGTTTGGGAACTGTTCTCTAACAACGGTTGGGATCAACACGTTTCCAATGGCGATAGCCAGACCAATAAATACGGTACAAACAATTAGTGCAGTGAAACCACCAATTAGACGGATTGCCATTGCGGCAGTCAGAGCTAGCAAGACGAGGAGCATTGCTCGGTTAAGTGTGAATCGTTTTACTAAAGCAGGACTAGCAAAAGCTCCAAGACCAAAACAAACAATTGGCAATGAAGTCAAAAGACCCACTTGGAACAAAGAAAGAGATTCGGCTTTAGTAAGCTCATCCACCAAAGGACCTATCGCAGCTACCGGTGGTCTAAGAACTAGTGAGATAAAGACCAAAGCTAGGAATGCAAAAAAGGAGTACTTGACGGTCTTCATTAGATTCTTCCTTTATTTGCAACCAGTGAAACAAAACGTTCAAGCGCATACGCTGAGTCTTTTTCGCCACCTTTTACGGCAAAGTCGGTATCAGCAAGTGCATGAATAACTCTCGCCATGGCTTCCTCTGTCCAACCAGCAAGAGACTCTCTAGTTTTTCTGAAAACCCAATCAGGCATGCCCATGTTCGCAGCCGTAACGTTGGGGTTACCAATCATCTTGGCAAGATCGTTAATCTTCTTGGAAAATGCATAAATAATCAGGACACCTTCAGCACCTTGGTCCAAGCCATGTCTTAGTAATAGCAAAGATTCAGCTGCTCTGCCGGCAAGCGCTGAATCAGCAATCTTGTATCCAGTAGTTTCAAGTCGGCCACCAAAATACTTCTCAACTATCTGCGGGGTTATCTCCCCAGAGTCATCGATCTGAAGTTGAGAACAGGCTGCTGATAACTCTTCGAAATCTTTACCGAAGATATCAATAAGAGCTTGAGCAGCAGCTCGCTGAATCTTTCTACCCTTGCTATTGAACTCCGACTCAACAAAAGCTAGACGCTCAGCTTCCTTAGTGATTTCCAGGCAAGTTGCTTCTATTACTAGGTCATTGCTTCTAAGCGATTCCAAAAGCCGCTTACCTCTGACAGATTTACCGTTGTGCCTAAAGATCACAACCGCATCTTCGGCTGGTTGTTGTGCATACTCAATTCCATCAGTAATCAAAGCATCAGAGCAGCGCTCAACACCATCAATAACTACCAGCTTGGAATCCCCAAATAGACCAGCACTTGCAAGATCAAAAATCTGTCCAGGACCGTATTCAGAAGCATCGATTTCAACTACTTCAAGATTTTCATTGGATTTTCGCATCTGGTCACGAACAGCTTTGATTGCACTTTCAGCAAAGAAATCTTGCGGACCAGAAACGAGTATGACTGGCGCTACCTTTACTAATCGCCAAGGAATTTCTTTTGCTGGACTCACCTGTAAAGCCTAACTTCTGCCCGAGACTTGAATGCTTAGCCCAGACGCACCTTCAATCACGCCTAAAGCCCCCATCTCATCTGTCCGCAAGACCTGTGCTCCTACCAGTTCTAGCAGGTCCAGAGTTCTTCTTGTTGGGTGACCGTAAGAGTTCTCTTGACCAACAGAGATAAGAGCCAAATCAGGTCTTATGGCTTCATAGAACTCCGAGGCTTGATCTCCTGAGCCATGGTGAGCCACCTTCACAACTACCATCTTTGAGGCATAGTCTCTCGTCAATAAACCGGATGACTCAGCCCCTATTCGCAGTTGTGCTCGCTCCCCTAAATCAGCCAAAGTGTATAAAACCATTAGGTCATCTTCCCAGATCATGGAGACACTTCCATCGTTACTATCTGATGCTTCAGAACCTCCTCGATGAGGAGATAGCACTTGCCAATTGAATAAACCTAGCTGTCCTGTCATGTCCTTTTCGGCCATAATCGTTTCGATGCTTTGTGCCGCTAGAACTTCCTGCACGAACTCGGCACCGGGCCGCTTATCAACGAATGATGTAAGTAAGGCTCTAGAGACAGTCCTGCCAGTTACAGCGCCAACAACACCGCCAACGTGATCCATGTCGAAGTGAGTCAACACCAGTAAGTCAATCTTAGAAATGTTCAAATCACTGAGACAAGAATCTATTGCAGGGTCTTCTCTGCCAACATCAACAACTGCGACCTTGCCTTCAGATCGAATTACCAGAGCATCACCTTGTTCAACATCGCAATTTACCAAAGTGTAGTTACCCGCATAGAAGTTTCCTCTTTGGAATGCGAGAGAAGATGTTTGTGAGAGGAAGCTAAATGCAATCAGTGCTGCAACTACGCCAGAAACTCTTTTCAAATACAAACGCTTAGAAGTCAGAGAAACCCAAATCGCGGCAGTGATAAGTATTCCCATTGCTATGCCGAAGGTTCCTTCAAACCAATTGATGCTGGCAGAAGGAGCAGCAGCGAGACTGTGGCCGATGTAAACGATGCACCAACTAAGCAGTGACGCAAGGTAACTAAGAGCACTAGCTAAAGCTGGCAACAACGGTGACACCAAACAAGCAAGCAAACCTAGGACTGTAATGGGCGCAACGAGAGGTTCAGCCAAAACGTTTGCTAGTACTGAATAAACAGGAATCTTTGGCTGCAATACCAACAGCACTGGTAAACAAGCTATCTGCGCTGCAATCGAGACAGAGAGCACCACTGCTAGCCAAGTTGGCATCCTCTTTTCGAAGTGTTCAACCAGCCTAGGAGCCAGGACTAACAGCCCAAGTGTTGCTAGGACTGATAGCGCAAAACCATAGTCAAGTGAAAGTGTCGGTTCATAAATCAAGAGCAAAATAATACTGAGACTGATCGCATCAAGTGGATGAACTCTTCTACCCAGTGACCAACCAACAAGAACAACTGCAACCATGACGCTCGCTCTTAGAACACTTGGTTCAGGGCCGACAAGACCTAAGTAAAGAAAGATTGCTCCAAAGCTCAGCCCAAGTCGAACTATCCGTTTAACCGGTAACAGGTTCAACAGCAAAGCAACGCCGGCTAAAACAATGGCACAATTCGCCCCGCTGACAGCGGACAGATGGGTCAGAGACACGACTTTGAAATCGGATTTGGTCTTCTCAGAGAGCTTCGAGTCATCACCAATGGCAAGACCTGCAACCAATGCAGCAGCGTCTGAAGTGACTCCGTTTAGTGAAGCTAGGAATGATGCTCTGATGGAAGCGAGGTAATCAACGCTGTTTGATTTGTTTATCTCAGAGAGGTGCTTGAGCGATGCACTGAAGTTTTCATCCGATCTGAATGCAGGTCTAAGAGAGATAACCAGCTTCACCCTGTCCCCTGGGAGAACGCCGGAGAGTTGATCCCCTGAAGAGAGCGAACCGCTAAGCCCAGTAAAGCCCACTGGTTCAACCAATGTGATCTTCGAGCGAAATCTAGGAGCTGTTCCTAATCCTTTGACCTGCACTGGCGAGCTATTGATAACAGCAGTGACTGTTACTGTTTCTCTGTCCGCAACTGCCTTCTTTAGATCCGCTGGAACAAGACTCGGTGAAACAAACATGACGAAGCAAACTGCTCCCAGCCATGCGATTACCGCCGCGATTCTGAGTTTCACAAGGTCACTAGATCTTTAACGGCGGCAAACAACTTGTCTCCTATACCTGCAACGTTCAACAAATCTTCTTTAGATTTGAACCCACCATTGGCACTTCGCCAATCAACCATACGACCAGCGAGAGCTGGACCAACTCCAGGCAGTTCTTCGAGTTGTGATGAACTGGCTTGGTTTAGTGAAATCAGCGAACTAGTGACAGTTGAAGAAGTAGTCGAGGTTCCAGTTAAAACAAGGAGCTGCTCACCATCGTTGAGAATCCTTGCCATGTTGACACTGGCTTGGTTTGCCTTAGTTGTGAAGCCACCGGCAAGCAGCACTGCATCAAAAACTCTTGATCCCGAATCAAGTTGATAGATGCCAGGTTTCCTAACAGCTCCTGCAATATGAATGTAAATCGATGGAGTCTTTACCTCTTGGCTTGAAGAAGAGTTAGCTGGCTTTGAGATCTTTACTTTGCTAGGACTACTCGATCCTGAAACTAAAACATAAACTCCAAAACCAACAATGGCGAGAGCAGTGATTGACGTCTTTAGTGCTCGAGGGCTAAATTCAGCAAGTAAGTCTTTTATCCATTGCAACATTCTCTAAAACTAGAGAGAACAGAGAAAACAATTTGCTTAATCAGGCGGGATGTGGAGAGTTAACCCTTGGTAACTATGTTGATAAGTTTTGGTGCTCTAACGATGACCTTTACGACTTCTCGCCCTTCAAGTGCTCGTTGAACAGTATCTGATGCATCAGCTGCTGCTTGCAGGTCAGCTTCGCTCGCATCAACTGATAGTTCAACAGTGTCTCTAAGTTTTCCATCGACTTGCAGAACTGCAGTCATGGTGCTTTCAACCAAAAGTGACGCATCT
>Ga0209088_10002786_pt1 | contig 10550 bp, 9 predicted proteins | sample S_140625_EF_Meta_FD_187324 | JGI IMG/M metagenome (GOLD analysis project Ga0209088, IMG submission 187324) | Freshwater microbial communities from Lake Simoncouche, Canada to study carbon cycling - S_140625_EF_MetaG (SPAdes) (version 2) | ecosystem: Environmental > Aquatic > Freshwater > Lake ...
AAAAATGTATAGCTTTGTCCATTAATTTCCGTAGTAAATGGGGTGTATCTTCCTAATGTTAGACTGCCTGGGCTATTTGGGACATTTTTTACGGTAAAACTAATCTTTGCTTTAGCGCTTCTTACAGATAATGGCGTATATCCAAGATGCTTTGCCAGTGATACTGTAGATTGTCTTTTAACTGCAGAATCTAAAAACATTTCATTGGCGACCATATTTGCTAAGTATGCATTATAATGAGTATTATATGCAAGCAAATCTAATAACACTGACAGACCAGATGCATCAAAGTCATAGTCAGAAAAAACTAAATCATTGTTGCCATCTCGATAATTAGATAAGAATCGTTTTAAGTTTGTTTTGATATTATCAAAATCTAATTCTGTTATTCTATAGTTTGACATTTATCTTACCCTAGTTAGTGTTGTTGTTAGTGTTATAGGATTGTCTACATTTTTAAATGAAAAAACTAAATATACCAATAATTCATTGGGATCCTGTGTTTCATTAATTTGTAAATCCACAATTCTAACCCTTGGCTCAAATCTTTCAATAGATTCCCTGATAGTTCTATCCATAGCAATAAGTACAGCTGGAGAATTATTTTCAAATAACAGGCTTTGTACTTGTGTACCTATTTCCGGATGAAACTTTCTTTCAAAGTTTTTCGTTAGTATAAGATTCTTTAAAGCAGTTTTTACCGCTTCTTCATCTGTTTTTGTATATAAGTCTTTAGTAAAAGGATTAATCCTAAAACTAAGGTCTATATCTCTAAATTTTCTGTTTGTATTTACTGTAGGCATATTATATTTATTATGCTAAATTTACGAATTGATTTGAATATGCCGTAACATGATTTTTTAATGTTCCGGTTGCCATTGCTGATTTTGAAGTATTCCCTGAACCAGATATTTCTAATGAAATATGTATCCATCCCACTGGATTTTGCGCACCATTTCTAAATTCATATTCTAATAAAATTTGTTTGAATGGCACATTAGCATATATCCAAGCTGCAATATCTTTATATTCTTGTACAGAAGTTTTTGTAAATACTAAATCTACTGCACATCCTTTGCCATGATCTTTTTCATCTCTTACTCTACCATCAATTCTAAATCCGCTAGATATAAACGTATCTTTATATTTTTCCTTGATTGGGTCTAGACAATTCACTGCAAGATTTTTTAAATTTAATACTATTTCCTGCTCAGTTAATCCTTTTTGGGCAACAAGATAATTTCCATGTTTTAACATGTCGTTAATAGTAAAGTATTTAGATAACTTATATGATCTAGGGAATGTTGTAAAGTTTCCTAATGCAGCGAGTTCTGCAGCTTGTGCCACATTTTTTGTAGTTGGTGCATTTATTTTACCATCATCTTTAACTGCAGGTTCTATCTTATTATTTGCTTGACCCGATAATGTACGCGATTTGGAATAATCTGCAGAATCTGGTTCTAGCGAATCTGCAAGGAATGTAGATTCTGTATAAGTTCTTCTTTCCAATAAAGGTAATTGTTCTTTATTCGGAGATTTTCTTTCAGGCAAATTCAATAGAGATAGAATAATATTCTTTATAGAATTTGCTCCCATCTTTGTTTTAATAACTGCAGCATCCAATGCTATAGATAGCCCGCCTTTTAAGCTGATACTAGATGCTTGTCCGCTTTGTAATGATAAATCAGATCCGGCCTTTATGTTAGTTGCTCCGCTAGACCTCATATTAATTTCGCTACCTTGAATATTAATTGATCCTTCAGAAATGATGTCCAGGCCATTTTTTGCGGACACGATTGCAGTCTCTGCAACTATTCCGGCGGTACCTGCTGTTTGTATTATACTGTCTCCGTGACTTGTTAAAGTTAAATTACCTTCTACATCAATAACAGCATCGTCTCTAACAAGAATACTAGTTTTGCCGTCTACTGTTAATTGTTGTGCGCCTTTAACATAAACAAGATTGTTTCTATCTATAACTTCATAGTTATCACCGATAACTTTTCTAACCATACTACCATTTACGTCTATTTCTATGTAACTTCCAGTTTTATGGAATACCTGTATTCTTTCTGCACCCGGAGTACTATCTAATTCTATTACGTGCCCTGCTTCTGTTTCTATAACTTGATTATATGGATATTCTCCACCGTATGCAGTATCGGGTTCATTCCACGGTTTGCCGCCAGCAACAGGAATATTAGATATCCTATTATTTTCTTTAAGTTTGAAAATAATATGATCACCATCACTTACAGCAAGTTTATTTAAATCTGTTTTGTTTGCATATTCTGGCCTAGGATATTGTTTGTTGGGGTCAATAAATCCTTGAATTTTTGCCAGCTCAGTATTGTTTATTTCAGAAAAATAGTTTGTAACATATTTGTCTGAAATATATGAATCTAATAACTTAATAACAATATCAACATCTACATCAGTACCCCCAAAAATAGAATTACCTAAAACAAAATATTCTTTTAACTTGGATCCATCCGTTTGTTGTTTATCTAATTTATCAGAATTTGTTACTCCATCCACATGTGATGCTGCAAGTAATCCCGCGACAATCGCTTTATCCTCTACCTCAGAAATTTTTCCTAATCGAATTAAAGAGTTATAATTTTCTGTTAAAGATTTCAAGGCAACCTGATCCTGCAAGGTCACATTTTTAAGAAAGACTTCCTTGGATTTTGCGCCATCCTTACCTGTCCACAAATCTGAATTATCCAAATCTGAAATATAAAGTTTACCCTCGGTAGGTCTTTTTAAGTATCCCAGATTAATTAGAGTTTCTGCGGAGAATTGGTATGCCCCCAATTCTCCATTTTGTCCCACTAAAGAATATGTTTTTCCCGAAAGTTTATTAGATAATGCCCCCAATAACTTATCCACATCTTCTGCTGTTAGAGGGGCCAATAATGTTTTTGGATTTTCTGTATTCGTATTATACTTTACAGGTTCACCTTTTTCATTAAAAACTTGATTGCCTGAAGAATCTTTAAAGGTATTTTTTTCTGTTTGTTGTAGTAACGTTTTATTAGTTTCACTATTAGATTTTGGTTTTCCCGCAATAGTACCCATTATTACAGGTTGTTGGCAATCTTCTCCATCAATAAAAAATCCAACAACCCAAGTACCAGTAACAATACCTACGGGAGTAATACCTATACCAGATGTTGCGGCAGATGTTATACCCTGTACAGGTATTGCCCATGGCAAATCCTTTGTGGGTAGTAATACTTTATCTTCGGTGTGATAACCAAAAATTCTTACTTGGCATCGACCCAATCTTTCAGGGTCATCCCTATCTTCAACTACGCCAGTCCAAAAAGGAGTTGCTATCATTTAAAAAACTCTTTCGAAGAAAAACAATCTTTGGTTACAGACGCACTTATTACGTGCGAAACTAATGTAATTTTATGATTTAAGTTTGTTATTAAGTATTTGCCCGAGTATAAACTATCCGTATTATTACCTCCAGCGATATCTTCGGAATACTGCGGATTAACTTCAGGTAAGACCATATTAATAAATGTTCCACATTCTAAATCCGTTCTACCGGGTATTGTTATTTCTACATCAATATTTGTTAGTTCTAAAATATTAGATCTTCTATTTCCTGCAAAATATTTTTTTCTTTCCAAATAATTGTCTCTGGCATTTGTATATAAATTCGGATAATTATAATTTAATTCTATAAAAGATAAAGGATTTCTTAATGTACTTGTACTATACGAAGGTAAACTATCATCTTTTAGAGTATGATCATAATTACCAAAACTTGTTATGTGGTCATACTCATAATTTTCATATTCTTTATTGAATAAATTTACATCAATAACGGTACTTGCGAGATACCCATCCATTCTATTTTTTAATAGGTCAAAAATATCTAAAAATTTGATATCTTTAATTGTGAACATTTCTTTTTCTGGGGATAATGCATTACCTGCGACTTTTGCCGATGAGTAATAGTATGGGCCAGCAGAATATCTATGCGATAGGTTCACCAAAGAATCTATATTGCCAAAGTAAAACCCCTTGGTGGTTTCCCAAAATAAAAACGTACTTGATTTTGAATTAGATGCCTCTGAGTTACCGCATATCCAATTTATACATTTAATTGGACTCCATCCGGGACTAACAAATTTTAAAATATTCGAAGGCTCATTAACAATCGTCAATTCGCTTTTATTACTAGATAAATATGTAGTAAAAATATCATTTACTATTTTTGCCGGTTTACCTGAAAAAGATTTAAAAATAGGATTTAATGTATCTTTAAATCCCTCAGCCGAAGATAGTTGTAATATGTATACTTGGGTGTTGCCATCTTTAACATAAGTTTTGCTATCCAAACCACATACACGAAAAACTTTAAATATTTCCGAATCAATCCCAGGGGTTCTTACCTTTACATAAATTAATTCTTCACCCAAAATTGGAATATTTTTTAATAAGTTTTTACTATCAGATAATACAATATTACCTGTTATGTATGGAGCAAATATACTTTCATACAAGTTTAATTCAACCAAATAATCAGTTAAACTTACACTTTCTCCGCCTCTGGTGTATATAGATAAATCATCTATTACTATATCACCTGCTCGTTTTAAAAAATCATTAGACATTATGCTGCAACTAATTCTTTAAAGTTTGTTATAATATCACTTACTATTGCTTGTTTTATAATAATAATACTTCGATATGATTCATTTTTTTCTAAAGCTACATCATAATTTGTTAGATCTCTTACTGCAGGAAGATCTGAATTTTTATATGAAATAGGAAAACCATTGCCGCTATCTTCTTTTAGTTTTATAGGATTTAGTGGTGTGGAATTTTCAAGTAATAAGAAATTTGTTTCTACAGTTCTATTATTAGAATTTACTTTCTTTGCAAATCCAAAGACATTATCTTTACCGACTCTAGCTTCAACTTGTTTATACAATTCGTTTTCTGTTAGAGGCCATTCGAATCTTGGATCGATTATAGTGTTTGATAATAAAACTAACCAATGTAAATATGGTGTACCATAAAATTTATAAGACACATCCTCCGGCGTTTCCCCATCTCGTATATCATATTTTTCATAGAAAGAAATATTATTAGAAAATTCTTTACTAATTATTATTCTTTGAAAAATGTCTGTAACTATTTGTATGCTATTTGCATCATCCAAAGAATAATATATCTTTGTAAAATCATCTAAAAATGTATCAATAGCCATATTTCTTAATCCCCTCTTGTGTCATTTGTTCTAATTCTGTAAACTTAAGAGTTAGTCCTATTTCTACAGGAGCACCATTTGCAAATGTTGAGAATTGAGCACCGCCGTAATCTATTTGCATATCTGTAAGTACGCATCTGGCAATTGCATTCAAGTAATCATTCTTTTTATTCTTATAATAGTATTCGATTTCAAATTCCGACGGATAAATAAAAAACAATTTATTTTCGGGTAAACTAGCATGCATATGAACTTTAAATTGTTCAATAATAGATTTTACTTTATCTGTTTCGTTTTTACTTTTTGGAAAAAATCTATATCTAAAAGTAAAATCTCTATAATCTGTAGATTCAAAAAGAACTTCTCTAAATGGATTTGTTCTTGTTCTTGTAACCGCAGATAATATGTCTGCTCCAGATGTACCCCCAGCAATTGCTGGTAATTGTGCAACACCCGCAAGCATTCTCCCCGTTGCTTCTCCTACGGTCCCCAAATTTCCACTCAATCCTCCGGCCATGGAAGATGCAGTAAATACCGCCCCAGCGATCGTACCTAAATCTTTTGAAGTATAATTTGTACCATATTTGACCGAGGGGCTTTCTTCAATGTGTAGGGTTATAACATCGACGCATCTGGTAAGACTACTATAGTTAAAACTATCGCTAAAAGCTTCAACGGCTTCACCTACTGCATATGCAACCGCGCCACCTGTCACAGATTTCAATGTTCCTTTTGCTACATTTCTTGCTATTTGCTGAGGTAATTTTGAACTGTTGTCTAAGGCACCCGATATTAAAGCTTTTGCACCATTGTATGCTTCTCCAATTGCAATACCTGCACCAATTACGACACCCAATGTTTCACCAGTATTACTAAACCCAGCTTGATATTCATTTTGACTTAATCCTCCAAAAACTTGTTTATTTTCCGAAGCAGATACGGATTTATCTAACAACCCACCGTTTGATCTAAGCTCTTTACCTAATTTAGATTTATCTCTAACGAGTATCTTAAATACGATATAATGTTGTTTATCTGAATCTACACGAAGACCTTCTGGATATTCATACGTTCCTATTCTATAATTTTTAAGAGTACCTGGATATGAGTTTTTAGCATCATCTTTACGATTGCTATCTACAGCATCTCTTGGAGGGGTAGTTAATTTGGTTGCCATGTTTTCTTTATAAATAGTGGATAGGCTTCTATTATTTATATCAAAATGGCATACACAAAAACATACAAAGGTAAGTATCGGGTAATAAATCCCGAAAAATACCAAGGGGATATTAATAATGTAGTTTATCGATCATTATGGGAGCTAAGATTTATGAAACATTGCGATTCTGATCCCAGTGTAATACAATGGGGATCTGAAACCACAGTTATTCCCTATGTGTCTCCTATAGATAATAAAATTCATAGATATTTTGTAGATTTTTGTATAAAAGTAAAAGATAAAAATGGAAATATACAAAAGTATTTGATAGAAATAAAACCTGAGCGATTTACAAGACCACCCGAAATTCCAGAAAAGAAAACCAAACGATTTATAGATGAGGTTGTACAATATGGAATTAATGATGCAAAATGGAAAGCCGCATTCAATTATTGCGAAGATAGAAAAATGAAATTTTTAATTTTAACAGAAAAAGATTTGGGGATAAAATAATGGCGACAGATATTTTTTCTACTGTTAGAATGAATGCCGACGATCAAAAACGATCATATCAATGGTATAGAAATCAAATTAAAGATTTAGGTACTATTAGTAGTACGACCGGTACAAAATTATTACAAACAAATAGACTCACAACCAGTTTAATTCCTGGACAAATGTATCTATTTGCATATGATCCAAAGCATAAAGCGACCCTACCTTATTATGATACACTACCCTTGGTACTACCATTTCATAAATTACCAGATGGATTCCTCGGTATAAATTTACATTATTTGCCATATTTGGCTAGATTTAAATTGTTGGGCGAACTTAGTAAATTAGTTACGGATCGTAATATTACCGAAAGAAGCAGAATAAAAATATCTTGGGAAATTTTAAATGGTTCTTCTAAATATTTAGCTGCAACTACTTGCGTAAAGCATTATCTGACAGATCATCTTAGATCAAAATTTATGAAAATCGAATTTAATGATTGGACAACCGCAGCAATGTTGCCGATAGAACAGTTTAAGAAAAGTAGTAAAGAAACTGTTTGGAAAGAAACCAGAAAAGGATACTCATACTAATGACTAAAGCGTCTTTTAATCTTTCAGATTTTCAATCCTTAGTACTCAAAGATGGTCTCGCAAGACCAAACAGATTTGAGGTCATGATTAGCTCCCCAAAAATACTTAGTAAATTTTCATCTAACTATAAAGTTATAAATTTACTTTGTGAATCTGCAGTTTTTCCTCCTCATATCATAGGGGTTAAACCCCAACAGATTTATGGTCCGCAATATCAAAGACCATTTGGTGTAGAATACGGCGGCGAGGGTATTGGATTATCTTTTCTATTAGATACTCAATTGGATGTAAAATCTTATTTTGATCTTTGGATGGATAACATCGTCGATCCTAAAGAATACTATGTACATTATGAGGCAGATTATGCAACCAATATAGAAATTTATCAGTTAGACCCAGATGATAATATAACATATACAGTCAAATTAGAAAAGGCTTTTCCTAGAAGCATAAATTTAATTGATTTAAATATGGGTGCAAACAATCAAACTAGTAAAGTAAATGTAAATTTTGCATTTAGACGTTGGTCTGCTAGTAGTGCTTTTGTTAATAGAGCGAAAAATACTAAATAATAACCCTTGGAGAATATTATGGCTTTCCCTAAATTAGAAACCCCGACATATGAAATTGTAGTTCCTTCGTCTAATGAAAAGATTAGATATAGACCTTTTCTTGTTAAAGAATATAAGATACTTTTAACCGCATTAGAAACAGATGCTGATGAGATTCATCGTATTATTAAAGAATTAGTTTATAGTTGTACCTTTGAAAAATTAAATGTGGATACACTACCTAATTTTGATTTAGAATATCTATTCTTAAATATTAGAGCTAAGTCTATAGGCGAGATTTCTAATCTTTCTCTAACGTGTCAAAATTGTAGCGATAAAGTATTATTTCAATTAGACATGACAAAAGCAAAAATTGTACGTGACGAAAAACATAGTAAAAAAATTCAAATTCAAGATGATGTTATATTGGAAATGAGATATCCGACATTTCAAGAAAATGTAGATATTCTAAAACAGTTTGGAACAGATAAACTGGTTGACTTGGTTTGTTTCTGCATCTACGGTGTTTATACCAAAGACACTTTTATTAAAACTAGTGAATATTCCAAAGAAGAATTAATTGAATTTGTAAATAGTTTTTCTAAAGAGCAGTTTGAAAAATTGGAATATTTCTTTTTAACAACCCCTAAAGTTGTACAAGAAATTAAAGAAACTTGCACCAAGTGCGGAACCGTCAATGAAACTTCGTTAGAGGGATTAGAAAATTTTTTCGTATAGCTCTTTCCCATGAAAAACTTACTAACTATTATGAATTAAACTTTTCTTTAATGCATAATCATAAGTACTCCCTGACAGAAATAGAAAATATGATGCCATGGGAAAGAGATATTTACGTAGCACTGTTAATAAATCACTTGAAGAATGAGCGAGATTCGATATTACAAAAACAATCAATAAGGAAATAAAAAATGTCAGATAATATCAAACTACCTGCTCTTCTTAGAAGATCTGAAGGTAATATGCCCGAATCAAGAGGCATAAATCCTTCACAATCTACATCTCCGGACACAAGTGTTCCCGGTCTTTTGACAGGTATACAAAACTTACTATCAGGAACAAATAAACTAGTTAAAACTTTTGAACTTAGTTCCAGAAAATTAGATAGTATAAAAAAGGAAATTGTAGGAGCACGTAAAGATATTACACAAAATTCCAAAGATATTAATAATCTTGGAAATGATTTATTTGTACCGAATCCCGTTAAAGTTCAAAAAGCAACTACAACAAAAAATAAAATAGATGTTGTTAAGATGTTGGACTCATCTATCAAAGATGAAAATGCTTCAGAAGAAAACACTGATAAGGTTAAAACAGAAACAGCATCTAATATAGAAATTAAGGGTAAACCTACTATCGTAATTCAAACTGCTTTATTAAAAATAGAAAAAGAAACAAAACAAGATAAAACTGACGAAGAAAAGCAACTACCTACTTCTTTAATAGGTCTGTTGGGTGCAAGTATAGATAAGATGGTAGACAATCTTTTTGATTCTATGACGAGTGAGGACAAAAAGCGCTCCGAAGAACTTAAAAAATTAAATACGAATAATAATACGAGCGCAGAAGATAATATAGAAGTCGTACTAGGTAAAGCTAACGAAAACCAAAATAACTTATTAACCTCAATTTTCGATGAATCTATTTTAGCGAAAAAAATAAGCGAACAGTCTCTTGCATCGTTGCAAAAAATTGAAGAACAATATAGCGATTCTCAATTAGATAGACAGTATACAAGAATGGCTAAAGTAATGCGAGATATATTACCCGGATCTTCAGAATCCGATCCGGTATATGTTAGTGGAGATTTTGGTGGTATGAGTATTCCTGGCTTCGAAGATATTTTTGGTGAACCTGATGGCACTGATAAAAAGAAACCCGGAAAAAAGAAACCCGGAGGTAAACCCGGAGGCAATAAAATACCTCGTGTAGGAAAAGGAATAAAAACCGGAATAGGTAGCATACTTGCAGGATTGGGTTTAGATGCTCTTGGAGAATATTTGGGTGAAACTACCGCAGGTAGATTGACAGACGCGGCAGGCACTGGTCTTGCAGTATCGGGTGCGGTCGGCCTTGTTGCTTCCACTCCTGTTGCAATTACCGCAGGAGTGGTAGGTGCAGGATATCAAGCTGCAAAGAATTATGGCGATGCCGAAAATAAAAAATTATTGGAAGATACTGGCCCCAAAGGTGAAGCAGCAAGGGAATTGAAAAAAGCACAGGATGATGCCATTGCCAGCGGAAATTTACAACAGCAAGCAAGAGTGTTCAATCCTCAAATTAGAAAAGCTCCCGTAGATACATCATACGATACATTAGAAATGTTAAGAGCTAAACGTGCTAAGGAAGCTCAAGATGAAAGAGATTTATTGAAAAGAAGAGAAATTTCTAATAATCAAGCATACATAGGCGATGCGATGGGTGGGCTTGAACAAGAACTTGGTCAATTAAAAGATAATACAAATGGACAAAAACCGGCGCAAGGGCCGGTTAATGTA
>Ga0209088_10002788_pt1 | contig 10545 bp, 10 predicted proteins | sample S_140625_EF_Meta_FD_187324 | JGI IMG/M metagenome (GOLD analysis project Ga0209088, IMG submission 187324) | Freshwater microbial communities from Lake Simoncouche, Canada to study carbon cycling - S_140625_EF_MetaG (SPAdes) (version 2) | ecosystem: Environmental > Aquatic > Freshwater > Lake ...
GCACAAGTTCTCTGGGTCTGCGATCCCATGCACGGAAATACCTTTGAATCTAAGAATGGCTACAAGACTCGCAACTTCGAAGATGTTCTCGATGAAGTTCGTGGTTTCTTCGAAGTCCATAAGAAGCTCGGTACCCATCCAGGTGGAATCCATATCGAACTCACTGGTGACGATGTCACTGAGTGTCTTGGTGGCGGTAACCAAGTATCCGAGAAGGATCTTGAGTCACGCTATGAAACAGCCTGCGACCCACGCTTGAATCACTCGCAATCTCTCGAGCTTTCATTTTTGGTTGCTGAAATGTTGCGCGACCGCTAATTTAGCGAGCGTGACGTTGCTTCTTTCTAGCCTTTCAACACCAATCGGTAATCTCAATCTGATTGCCCACGAGCACGTCCTACTCGCTGCAAACCTTTCCAATGTGAAAGCTCTCAAAGAGAGTTTGAGTGCAGAAGATTCTGTGCATGAAATCAAGAGCGTTGCCAAAATTCCAGTAATTTCAGATCTCATTAAAGATTATTTTGATGGAGATATTTCAGCGCTCAACGCGATTCAAGTACGTCAGCCAGGTGCACCCTTTTCACAGGCTGCGTGGAAAGCGATGAAGAAGGTAAAACCAGGTGCAGTAATTTCATATGCTGATTTAGCTGAGCGCGCCGGAAGTTCGGCAGCTGTTCGCGCAGCTGGAAGTGCATGTGCGAAGAATGCAATTGTGCTAGTTGTTCCATGCCATCGAATTGTTAAAACCGGTGGTGCTTTAGGAAATTATGCCTATGGGCTTAATAAGAAAGAGTGGTTACTTCGCCACGAGGGTGCGCTGTAATACTGCAATTGCTTCATCGCATTGCGCATCATCAAAATCAAGGTGAGTAACCAGGCGTGCGTAATGCGGGCCGAGTGCGCTAATCCATAGACCCGCTTCACGACAGCGAGCAGTTAAGTCAGCTGCAGTGATGCCAATCTTCGACAGATCAAGACCGACAATATTGGTAACGACCTTTGTTGGATCGACGAGGGATGCATCGATTGCAGCTAGAGCGATTGCGATCTTCTTGGCTCGAGCATGATCTTCTGCCAATCGAGCGATGTTGTTATCGAGCGCGTAATGAGCGGCAGCTGCGATGATTCCAACTTGGCGCATGCCAGCTCCGTAACGCTTACGCCAGATACGAGCTTCGGCAACACGCTCTTTGCTGGAGAGCATGACAGAACCAATCGGAGCACCTAAGCCCTTTGATAGACAGACGCTGATGGTGTCGAAATGTTTTCCATATTCAGCAAATGCGACACCTGATGCAACATGGGCATTCCAAATTCGAGCGCCATCGAGGTGCATTGCAATTCCGCGCGCGTGCGCTGCAGATGAAAGTTTTGCGATCTCTTGAACAGGTTGCACTGTTCCACCACCGAAGTTGTGGGTATTTTCAACCGCAATTGCTTTAGTAGAAACTAGGTATGGCCCCGCATTTTCGTGAGCAATGGCGAGTGGATCTTCAGCTTTCAAAGTTCCATCAGTAGTAGGCCAGGTGCGCGTTGTAATTCCACTAAATGTGGCAGCTGCACCAAGTTCGGCGCGCACAATATGCGACCGAGTTTCAACGAGAAGTTCTTCACCTGGCTTTACCAACGTGCGAATCGCTAGCTGATTGGCAAGGGATCCCGTAGGGGAGAAGAGGCCAGCTTCGTGGCCAAACATTGCGGCAACGCGCTCTTCAAGTGAGTTAACCGTTGGATCATCACCATAAACATCATCTCCGACTTCAGCTGATGCCATGGCAGCGCGCATTGCTTCACTTGGCTTAGTGACTGTATCCGAGCGAAGGTCGATAGCCATTTCTAATTCTCCTTCAAAACAATCATAAACATCGCGGTGAGAACCATTACTCCGCCAAGGGTAGCTTGAAGAGTCAATCGCTCACCACCAAAGATCATCGCAAAGATAGCGGCGAAGACAACTTCCATTGTGAGAATGACGGCCACCTTGGTTGTGGTCATATGTGCTTGTGACCAAGTCTGAACAACGAAGGCGACCGCAGTACAAATAACTGCAGTAAAGATAACCACGCCCCAGACTCCATTATCGGGAGGAGGTGAATAACCCTCTGGAATCGATGCCAGCCCTGATAGCACGGCGCACATCGCAAGTTGCACGATTGTCATGGCATAGACATCTCGACCGGATGACCATTTACCGAGCGCGATGATGTGAGCGGCAAAGAAGAATGCACTTGCAAGAACGAGCATCTCGCCAATTCCGACTGAGAAGCCACGGATTGAGAGCAACCCAAGTCCAACAGTGGCAATCGCGACGCAGAACCAAATCATTTTGGTAATTCGTTCTTTGAGGAAGAAGTAGGCAAGCAGGGGAGTAAAGACGACGTAAAGACCAGTCACAAAACCGGTAATTGCCGCGCCTGTGCGCGCTAGGCCAAGTGTTTGGAAGATATACCCAAGACCAAGAAAGATTCCAGCAGATCCTGCTCGTTGAAGTAGATCGCGATCAAATTGCTTCACTACTGATGGTTTCAAAGCGACCATGACAAGTACTGCGACCAGGAAGCGTGTAAAGAGAAAGTTATTGACGCTCTGTCGCTCGATGGCATCTTTCATGACAACAAATGCCATACCCCAAGCAGCTGAAACAGAGAGCAGAGCCCACGGAGCTAGGCGAATCTTTAGTGCGTGAGAAGAACTCATCCACGCAGCTTCTTTAAGAGTGCAATTTCCTCACCGTGTTCAGGTTCCATGCCAGGTGTCTCAAGAATGAGTGGAGCATTAGCAACTGCTGGGTGCTTAAGAAGTTCAGCAAATGGATCTACTCCGATAAATCCTTTGCCGATATTTTGGTGGCGATCTTTAAGTGCGCCACAGACATCCATCGAGTCATTTGCATGAATAAGTTGAATACGTTCGATTCCAGCAACCTGAACAAGGAGGTCGAGAGTCTCTTTCATCCCACCCTTCTTTGCAATGTCATGGCCCGCAGCAAATACGTGGCAGGTATCAAGACAGATACCAACCTTGGGATGGTAATTCAGCGCCTTGAGGTAGTTCTCTAAATCTTCTAGGCGCTTTACAAGTGATTGACCTTGTCCGGCAGTTGGTTCAAGAAGCAACATCGGAGCATCATCATCGAGAGCTTCGAGAATTGGCATCACGCCTTTTTCGATCTGCTTCCACGCTTTTTCAACGTTATCTTCTTTTACGGCAGAACCAGTATGAACAACGACGCCCAGCGCACCAATTTCTTGTCCGCGCTTGAGTGAATATGCAGTCGATGCAAGTGAGTTCTTGTAAGTATCTTCGGTAGGTGACCCTAAGTTGATCAGGAATGGCGCATGAACGTAGGTTTCAATATCGAGCGCCTCAGCTTTTTCACGGAAGAGCGCATCGGCTTCGTGGTTAGTCTCTGGCATCGCCCATCCACGCGGATTCGATGTGAAAACTTGAATGGCTTCAGCCTGCGTTAGTTCGGCATAGGCGATTGAACGCTTCGCCATTCCTCCGGATGTTGGAGTATGAGCACCGATACGTGGTTTCTTCGTGGCTTTAGACATTTGCCTACCCTACTGTGATGGTCACAGTACTGCCACGTTTTACCTTACTTCCAACCTTAGGTGAAACGTTTGTCACCTTCTTCACGGTCTTCTTTCCAATTTTCTTCACGACAACCTTGAGATCGAGATCCTTTAGGGCTGCTACCGCCTTGGCTTCTTCAATTGAGAAGAGATTAGGAATATAGGCGAACTGAGTTCCCTTTGAGATAACGAGTGAAACCTTTGAACCCTTATCGGCAGTAGCACCACCTGCTGGCTTCTGTGAAATAACTTCACCGGCAAGGCGAGTTTCGCTAAATCCATAGGTTGATGTCACAGCAAATCCAGCATCTTGCAATTCATTGAGCGCTTGATCAGAACTCTTTCCAACATAGGACGCAAGTGCAACTTGTTCGATTCCCTTTGAAACACGAATCACAATTGAGGAGTTGCGTTTTACCTCTTCGCCCGCGATTGGGTTTGAGTCAATGACATAACCTTTTGGCACAGTCGAGTTGAACTCTTCGGCAAGTGGCTGGATTGTGAGAGGCAACTTTCCAATTAGATTTGTGGCGGCGATAGGTGTGAGGCCGGCAAGATTAGGAATCGTAAATCGTTCAGGTCCCTTAGATACAACAAGTTTTACAGTTCCGCCTTGATCAATACGTCCACCGGCTTCGGGGATAGATTGAATGATCCGTCCTTCAGCAATCTCTTCACTGAACTGCTTCTCAACGACTATAGATGTAAGGCCAAGTGGATCCAGCGCAGCGCTGACTTCAGTCTGTGATGCGCCTACGGTTGAAGGAACGACAACTCGTGAACCGGGGCCGATTAATACATACCAACCAACAATTCCAACAACGATAGCCATCGCAAGTGCAATCTTGCGATTCCGTCGTACGCGCTTGCTCGCTCTCTTGCGCTTTCTCACTTCCTCGGTTGTTTCGCGAGGAGCAGGCGTTGGAATCGGCTCAGTCAGTTCCTTTACCTTCGAGCGAAGTGATTTACGAGATGGTTTTGGACGCATCGGTTCGATAGGGATATCAAGTTCAAGGCTGAGCTGATTCTCTTTCGGATTCAGCGAATGGCTGATGCGAGAGAGTTCATCGTGGAAGACGGTGGCATCGCGAGGGCGCTCATCAGGGTTGGCACTTGTTGCGCGGTAGATCAAATCATCGAGTTGATCTGGAACACCTGAAATCACTGAACTGATCTTCGGTACCCGATTATTTACATGCATGTAAGCAATCTGAATAGGTTGTTCGCCCTCGAATGGTTTCTTTCCAGTAAAAATTTCAAAAGCGGTAATTCCGATGGAGTAAATATCACTGCGTGAATCAGCGACTCCGCGCTGGACTTGTTCAGGGGAGAGGTATGAAACGCTGCCCAGAATGACGCTGGATTCAGCAGTCATGGTGCCACCTAATAAGGGACCTTTTGCAAGGCCGAAGTCAGCAATCTTGATACGCCCCTCTTTGGAAATCAAAATATTTTCAGGCTTTATGTCGCGGTGAACGATTCCAATTTTATGAGCGGCAGAAAGGGCGCTTAAAACTGGAAGAAGAAACTTAATTCCATCTGTTACAGAAAGTCGGGTCTGTTCATTGAGATATTCGCGAAGAGTATGACCTTCAATCATCTCCATTACTAAGAAGATTGCTGGTGTGCCATTTTGATTCCATCCCTGATCTTGCACTGCGACGATATTGGGATGCGATAACGCAGCAGCAGCTTTTGCCTCGCGAATGAAGCGTTCTACAAATTGTTCATCTTGCGCCAAGTGCGAGTGCATGATCTTGACTGCAACTTTGCGATCGAGGCGAGTATCTACAGCTTCATAGATGCTGGCCATTCCGCCTGTGGCCATCTGGCGGATGAGTTGATAACGCCCATCAATAAGCTCGCCGGTCAGATCAGACATGACCCGAATTCTAGGTAGTCAGTACGAAATCAGCGGCGTTCTGCGTGCCTTCGTCGCGAAAGTGTTGCTCTTGTGTGGCAAGCCACTTTTTCATCTGGTTCTCAATCCCTTTTCCATCACGTTCTAAAACCCTTGCCAAACCTTGAGAATCCTCGATATCAATCCAGATAAGTGCAGATAAAGAATCACGGATTGCCATCTGTCCGCTACCAACACCTTCAAGTATCAGCAGTTCTGACCGCTCTAATTCTTGTGCCGGAGAGAATGCGCCTGCATGCCAGTCGTAGGTTGAAAGTGAAATGGGAGTGCAGTTCTTGTGAGACTTCACTACATGCTCAAGAACCTCGGTGAGCTGTGAAGTCAACGCGTCATCCCAACCGTCGTAGAGATCATCCATATGAATTTCGGTGATGGAGTATCGCTGGGCAAGTGCGAGCTTGATATCTAGGGCAAGAGTTGTCTTTCCAGCACCTGCTGGCCCATCGATTGCAATGATGGGTTGGGAAGTGTCCTTACAGAGATCTAAGAGCGCGGCGATGAGTTCCATACCAAGTGCTCCATCCCAGTGCTGCCATTGCTGTAAATGCTACATAGAGCAGTGTTGTAAAGAGTAGACCCTGCGACGCATAGAGCGCTGTGTATCCAGCGTCGACAACGAGCCACATTGGCCAACTGTCGTACTTTTCATAGACCATCAGAATTTGGGCAGCGAGAGAACCAAAGAAGAGAATGGCATCGACATAGGTAGAAGCAGCTCCAAGTGATTTAAGAACAGGGCCAAGAGCAAGAGTTGCGAGCAGTATTGCTGCGATTGTGTACACACGGTACTTATTTTTAAATGGACCTGGTCTTGCTCCTGTCGGTTCCCATCCATACCAACCAGCAATCGCTGCTGCGATAAATACCAATTGCAGCGCCGCACTTGCATACAACTTGTACTGCAAAAAGAAGATTCCGTAGAGAACGCTACTGAGCGCCCACCATGGCCATGTGATGCGCTTTGCAGTGATGCCAAGTGCAACGCCAACGAATGAAAGAACCGATGCAACAAATTCGAGGAAAGAGACTTCATAGCCCCAAGCGGTGAAAAAAGTGGAAAACACGTAGATCCTCATTTCTAGATCCGCATTACCGGACCAGTCAGACGGTCGACTTCGATGAAGTCCTCTCAGCCACTGTGGCTCCCGTTAGTGCTTACTTTAGCCAATACGTGCAGCAATTGCCTGAATATAGGCAGCTCCTGCAACGCGTGCGCGGCGAGCAGTAGAAGTCTTGGCACGCTTATTGAAGATGTCATAGCCAATTGCTTCGACTTCATCAACGATGCCGCAATACAACTCACTCGCTGCACGGATGCAAGGACGTGATTCTTTATCTAGGTATGCGATGCCAATATCTGATTCGCGTTGTAGTTGGCGCACGCGAGCGATTTGGAATTTAAGTGCGGCGATAATTTCAGGGGTCAAGATGCGGCGCTCGAGCATCGCACGGTCTACGCCGAATTGCGCGAGTTCTTGCAGCGGTAGATACACACGCCCGCGGTCGAGATCTTCACTTACATCGCGGATGAAGTTGGCGAGCTGGAATGCAATACCTAACTTCTTCGCTGCTTCAAAGGCACGTTGATCGGAATACCCAAGAATAGGGACCATCTCAAGACCGATAACTGCTGCCGATCCATAGACATATTCAAGTAAATCTTCATATGTGTGATATTCGGTAACAGTTAAATCCATCTCCATCGAATGTAGGAAGTCAACGAAGTGTTGATGAGGGATATCAAATTTACGAGCGGTATCAACCAGAGCTCGGCCGATGTGATCAGTGCTTGTTCCTGCTTTGAGATCTGCCAGAACTCCACTACTCCAAGAGCGCAGAGCTTCTGCTTTCTCTGCAGGTGAAAGAGTTGACGCTAAATCATCGACAATCTCATCGGCGTAACGCGCAAAGCCATAAAGAGCGTGAACATAAGGACGCTTATTCTTGGGAAGAAGCAGAGTTGCTAAGTAATAGGTCTTGCCATGCAACGAGTTGAGTCGTTTGCACTCTTCATACGATGCTGCAAGTGCTGCATCCATCTACTTAACCGGACCCACAATACGTTCTGCAGCAAGGCGACCTGAGATAAGAACCATGGGAACGCCAACACCCGGTTGTGTTCCACTACCTGCGAAGACAACGTTTTCGAATCCGGCAGCCATATTGCGTGGTCTAAATGGGCCTGTCTGGAAGAAGGTATGTGCGCTAGCAAATGGTGCACCGCGCTCCATTCCTTGGGCTTGCCAGTCGAGGGGAGTTGTCATTACTTCTGTTTCGATGGCATCGCCAAAGCCTGTGTAACCACGGTCTTCAAGTGTTTGAATCATCTGATCGCGATAAGGCTTTGCCTGCTTGGTCCAATCGATATCTGCATCCAAGTTAGGTGTTGGGTACAAGATGTAATAGGACTGCTTGCCTGCTGGTGCGAGCGTTGGGTCATCATGAGTTGGAACTGTGACCAGAACTGATGGATCTGTCATCAAGACCTTCTTGTTAATAAGTTCATCGAAGACGCCATCCCAAGATTCACCGAAGTGAATATTGTGGTGAGCGATGTGGTCATACTTCTTCGAAGATCCCACCAATAAAGTGGCGCATGATGGCGAGTAGTTAAGACGCTTGATATTGAGCGGTGTCTTGCCCAGCAAATCGCGCCACACAACTGGTAGATCTGGGTTCATTACAACGACATCGCACTCAATGCGTTCGCCAGTATTTGTGGTTACTGCTTTGACGCGACCATTCTGCTTATCAAGACCTGTCACTGTGGTGTTGTACTTAAATTCAACGCCATGCTTCGCAGCAGCAGCCGCAAGTGCGCGAGGAACTGCATGCATTCCGCCCTTGGGGAAGAAGACGCCGTTGACTGAATCCATGTAGGCAATAACTGCATAAATTGCCAAGGCTTGCTGTGGGCTGACGCCTGCATACATTGCCTGGAATGAGTACACCTTCTGCAAACGTGGATCCTTGAGGTATTGATTTACCTTTGGCTGTAAGTGTCTAAACCCACCGAGTGCGATGAGTCGAGCCAAGTTAGGTGTTAAAAGATTAAGTGGTGAATCGATGTTCTTATCGATGAAGTCATGCATCTCGTACTTATAGAGCTTGGTAACGAAATCTACATAACGGCGATAACCGAGCGCTTCTTCAGGAGAAACTTTCTCGCGAATCTCTTGCTCCATCTGCGCAGTATTTGCGTGGACATCAATCTGAGATCCGTCGGCATAGAAAGCGCGATACAAAGGTGAAAGCGGCATGAGTTCAAGCCAATCCTTCATATCTTCGCCGACGCAAGAGAAAGCATCTTGAATTAGTGATGGCATCGTTAGAACAGTTGGTCCTGTATCGAATGCGTAGCCATCCTTATTCAGAAGACCGTTACGTCCACCTGGTACTGCTTCACGTTCAATGACGGTGACTTTGCGACCAGCACCGGCAAGGCGGAGAGCTGCACTGAGTCCGCCCAGTCCTGCGCCGACAACAACGACGTGATCTGTGGGTCCTTTAACGGTTCTTGTCATTAGTAGCTCCTACGGATTGCAGTCTCAGCAAGAGCTAAGAGAAATGGACGTGCATTGTCATTGATTGCTGCAGAGTTTGCTGCAGCTACTGATTCTTCGCCTAGGCGGTCGATCAATTTCTCTACATCGGCAACAGCGCCGGTATCGATGATGAGCGCACGAAGCGACTCAATCTTTTCAGGGGATAGGTCTGGCTTGCCAAGGTTGGCAGAAAGTTCTGCGCGAGCAGCATCAGATGCCTTCTCCATTGTCATCGCCATAAGCACAGTGCGCTTTCCTTCGCGAAGGTCATCGCCTGCTGGCTTTCCGGTTGTTTCAGGATCTCCGAAGATTCCGAGCATGTCATCGCGCAATTGGAATGCTTCACCGAGCGGAAGTCCATAAGCAGAGAGAACGTTGAGAAGTTCTGAATGTTCGGATGCAGATGGACGAGCAATAACAGCACCTAAATGCAACGGACGTTCGATGGTGTACTTACCTGATTTATATCGAGCGATTCGCAGTGAACGTTCCACGCTATGTTCGCGTTCACCGGCCTCACGAACATCGAGGTACTGGCCTGCCATAAGTTCAATACGCATCTCATCGTGAATACGAAGTGCTGCAGTGAGTGATTCATGCGAGAGTCCACTGTTATGCAACATGTGATCAGACCAGACAAGTGCGAGATCGCCCAGCAATACCGCTGCAGCTTCACCAAATTGTTCTGCAAGTCCTGCCATTGATCCTTGGCGGTGAAGATTTTCAAAGTGGCGATGTATTGCTGGCTTTCCGCGACGAGTATCTGAGCCATCCATTAAGTCATCATGAATAAGTGCACATGCCTGCAAGAGTTCAAGGCTGGCCATTGCACGAATTTCGGTGCGGCTTGGCGTTGAACCCGCTGCCATAAATCCTGCATAGGCAAAGAGCGGACGAAGTCGCTTGCCGCCTTCGAGTAAATAATCTTCGAGGGCATCGCAGACCGGAACTAATTCCGATGCGATGCTGGTGAGATAGTCACGTTGTTCGGCGAGATAGTGAGTGAGTTCGCCCTTTACGGCATCACGTACCTCTGCCGCGCTCTGCATGACCTCTTTATCCACGGAGAAAAGGTACCCTGACGCCGTGGAGATGCGCAGTGCGAAGAGTGATGGCAGCAAAGCCCTTACATATTCATTCGAATTCTTCCCACCTAAAGATATTGAGGGCGAAGAACGCCTCTGGGCTGCGATGTCACAGCTCGAATCGATTGCCCCTGATTTCATCTCTGTGACGTATGGCGCAGGTGGGTCAACGCGAGACCGGACGATTCGAATCACATCAGAAATTACCGCCCGCACTCACATTCCTACCGTTGCTCACTTAACGTGCGTTGGTTCGACTCGCGCAGAATTACTCGATATTTTGGGTAAGTATCGCGATGCAGGAATCAAAAGTATTTTGGCGCTTCGTGGGGATCCAACGGGTGGACCACGCGCACCATGGAGTGCAACAGAAGGCGGACTTAATCACGCAGATGAATTGGTAACACTGGCAGCTG
>Ga0209088_10002791_pt1 | contig 10541 bp, 8 predicted proteins | sample S_140625_EF_Meta_FD_187324 | JGI IMG/M metagenome (GOLD analysis project Ga0209088, IMG submission 187324) | Freshwater microbial communities from Lake Simoncouche, Canada to study carbon cycling - S_140625_EF_MetaG (SPAdes) (version 2) | ecosystem: Environmental > Aquatic > Freshwater > Lake ...
CGTGGGGTTCGCGCTCCCATGGGCCTGCCAGGCGGTTCGCAGTCGGGTGCGGTAGGCCGGGCTGGCGGCGGCCGGTGGGCCCACCCCTTCCCGGGCCTGGACCGGGATCGCCGCCAGTCCTTCGGCCCGCACCCGCCGGGGCAACCCCGGATCCACGTTGAGGGCCAGCAGCGGCAGCCGGTGCATGCGGGCGAAGTGCAGGATCGGCAGGTAGAGGGCCGGGTCATACCCCCATACGCTCTGCCATTGCACCGCCTCGAGGAAGGCGGCCTCAGCCAGCTCCCCCGCCACCCAGCGGTCGAGCACCGGTTGCAACCGCCGCGGCACCATCTCCAGGCCAATCACCAGCTCGGGATGGAGGGTGTGCAGGGCCACCAGGCTGTGGAGTTGCCAGCGGTGGTGTTCGGCGCTGCTGTGCAGTTCCCCCAGCAGCACCACACCTCCCCCGGCGGCGGCGACCTTGAGGGGGTCGACCCTGGCCGCATGGCCCGGCTGCCGCCATTCCCCCACCGGCACACAGGGGGCTCCCGCCAGGGTGGGTGGTGCGCTGATCAGGGTCGCGGCGGCCAGACCGGCCACCAGGGCGGCGCCGTTCCTGGGACGGGTCATCGGGGCAGGGGTGGACGTGCCCCTGATCATGGTGGTGACTCCTGAGCTGATCCGCCCAACCAGGGGCGCAGCGGCAGGCTGGCGGCGATCAGCGCCAGGGCCCAGAGGCTGCCGCCGGGGTCGCTGAGCAGGGCCCCCAGCAGAAAGGCCAACGAACCGGCGAGCACAATCAACACACTCCAGGGGGAGCCCCAGGCCCGGTAGGGACGGGCGGCGTCCGGTTCGCGCCAGCGCAGGCTGAGCAGGGCGGAGAAGCCACTCAGGTAGAGGGCCACATAGAGGAAGGCGGCCATGCCCAACAGCAGGCTGAACGACCCGGTCAGCACCAGGGCGACGCTGGCGAGGGTGGTGAGCAGCAGGGCGGTGCTGGGCGTCCCACCGGCATTCACCCGGGCCAGAGCCGGGGTGATCATCCCGTCGCGGGCCAGTCCGTACAGCACCCGTGGGGCCGCCATGATCGAGGCGTTGATCAAGCCCACCAGCGACACCAGGGCCAGGACCGTGATCCCCTGGCGGCCCGCTGCGCCGAACAGGGCGGCGGCGGCATCGGCCACCGCCAGGTTGGAGGCGGCCAGCTGGGGCACCGGCAACACCCGCAGCATCGCCAGGTTGATCAATCCATAGAGCACAAGCACCGCCAGGACCCCGCCGATCAGGGAGCGGGGCAGATCCCGCTCCGGAGCCTCGAATTCCTCGGCGAAGTAGAGGGGGCTGTGCCAGCCGTCGTAGGTGGTGATCACCGCCTGCAGGGCCAACACCACCCCGATCGCCAGGTCGGCCGCGCTGGGGGTGGGAAGGACGGCGGTCGGGAGGTTGGCCAGTCGGGTTGGATCGGGCTGGAGGCCGAAGCAGGCCACGACCAGGCCCAGAAACGCCAGCGCCTTGACCAGGCTGAGCACGTTCTGGCTGGTGCCGGCGGCCCGCAGGCCCAGCCGCTGGATCAGGGCCAGGAGCACCAGCACCGCCACGGCAATCCCCTGCTCGCCCAGGGGCAGCTGGGCCTGCCAGGTCGCCGGCAGCAGGTCGTCCACCACCTCGCCGATCGTGACCGCTACCCAGGCGATGCCCACGCAGTGACCGATCCAGTCGGTCCACCCCACCGCGAACCCCACCCCCGGCCCGAACGCTCGCCGGGCATGGACCGCCCAGCCCCCCGCCAGTGGCAGGCTCGCCCCCAGTTCCGCCAGCACGTTGGCGCCCAGCAGGGCGTAGAGCCCCCCGATCAGCCACACGGCCATGATCAGGATCGGCTGGCCCAGTTGGGCGGCCACCAGGCCAGGGGTGCGCAGGATGCCGGCCCCGATCGTGCCGCCCACGGCGCCCGCAATGCCGAAGCTCACCCCCAGCAGTTGCAACAGCTGACCGGGCGGTGCCGTGGGGGAGGCCGGGGCTGGGGGGTCGGGCACCATGGGGGTCAGGCGGGGGGCAATACCACGCTGAAGGTGGATCCGGACCCGTCGCTGGCGGTGAGGCGCAGGTCACCGCCCATGGCCTGGCACAGCAGCTGGGCCACCGACAGTCCCAGCCCGGAGCCCCGGGTCCGTTCGCTGGCGTTGCTGGCCCGGAAGAAGCGTTCGAAGATCCGATCCCGTTCGGCTTCTGGGACGCCAATGCCCTGGTCGATGACGTCGATGCACACCCAGCCGTTCTCCTCTCGCAGTCGCAGTTCGATCGGTTGCTGCCCCGGTGAAAATTTGTCGGCGTTTTCGATCAGATTGAGGAGGACCTGTTTCAAGCGATCGGCGTTGCCGCGCACCAGGGTGGCCGAGGTCGCGTCAATCCCGGCGTCGATCCCGCTCAGTTCAATGGTGCGGTTGGTGAGGCCGCTGGCCAGATCACGGCATTCACGAAGGATGGCTGTGATCTCCAGGGAGTCGTTTCCGAGGGTGAGTTGCTTGTAGTCACCACGGCAAATATCAAGCAGATCATTGGCCAGGCTGATCACCCGCTGAGTTTCCTCGTTGGCGATGGTGAGCGCCTTGATCTGGGGATTGTTGAGCTGGTCGGATTTGCGGAGCAATCGCGTGAGGTGGCCCTTAATCAGGGTAAGAGGGGTCCGTAATTCATGGCTGACCGCTCCCACGAATAGCTGCATTTCATGGGTGCGTTGCTCATGCAGTTCATCCTGCTGCAGTCGGTAGGTTGCTTCCCTTAGAAGGATGATAAATACCCATAGTGACAGGAGCCCAAGAGCCAGGAATTCTGCGAGGCGCATCCAGCCGAGTTCCTCCTTGATTTCCTGTCGAATTTTCGTCACATCCATCCGATAAAAGGCGTAAGCCTTGAGGGTGGAAATGGGCGCCATGATCAGGCGATCTTCCCCGTCCAGCAAGGTTTTGATCCGGCTTTGGCCCCTCTGCTGCTTCAGGGCCTCCATCAGGGGCGCCGGCAGCTGGTCCTGGTTCGGATTGTCATCAGGGGCGCCGTTGATCAGGCGGCCTTGGGCATCGGAGACATACAGCAGTTCGGCGATCAGAAGGGGGCTGCGTTCGCTGGGATTGCTCAGGCAATGGATCAGCGCCTCCGTTTTGATGTCGTGGCCCACGGCGCCGGCCCAGCTGCCCTTGCGAAAGAACGGTGCCACCACGCTCACGAGCCAGGCGCGACCCGCCGGGTTATACGCGGGCGGCGTCCAGTGGGCGTGGCCATCGCGCGCCACCGCTGGTGCGCTCCGTTGTATCCAGGGGGTGTTGCGGTTGTCGATGTTGGCATGGGCGCGGCGGATGAAGTCCGGATTGGAAGGCCAGAACACCACCGCACCCCCGCTGAGGGGCAACACCCAGGTGTTCTCCACCAAGGGGGTGTCGGCCCCCTGGCCAAACACGCTGGTGATCGCTTGGGCGCGCTGCAGAAACAGGCGGTTTTCCAGGAAGCGGGGCACCGGCGGCGGCACCCAGAGGCCAGCCTCCAGCTTCGGGTGGTAACTGGCAGACCGGCTGCGCCAGGCCCCGTCGCTGCTCTGCTCCACCAGCTGATCGAACTGGTCGTGGATCTCGACCAGGTTCTGGGGGCCGTAGGAGATCAGCTGGGCGAAGCGCAGGATGCTGGCCTCTGCCGTGCGCAGTTCCGAGTCCAGCCGTTGCACATCCCTCTGCACGCTCGCCCGTTGGGCCTTGAGCACCTTCTCTTCCAGTTGGGAGGTCACCCGCCCGTCCAGCCAATGGGACACCAGGCCCGCCAATGCCATGACGCCGAACACGCCGAGTAGGGCGTGGCTGGGCAGGGGTTCGCGGAGGGCACGCAACCAGGCCGGTGGGGAGCTCAAAGGAGGGGCCGGGGTGGCCATCAGTCTTTCATCCCCCAGCAATCTGATGCGAGCGTTCTCCCGGCCGCCGCTGGGCTGCTGCCACGGAGCGCTCCCTGCTGGCATCATCGGGCCATGGATCCAACTCCCGTCCCGTCCCTCACCCACTTGGATGCCAGTGGCGCGGTCCACATGGTTGAGGTTGGCGATCGCCCCGTCACCGATCGTCGCGCCCGGGCGGAGGGGTTCATCGCCATGGCGCCCGCCGTGCTGGAGCTGGTGCTGGAGGGGCGCGCCCCCAAGGGGGATGTGCTGGCGGTGGCCCGGGTGGCGGCGATCCAGGCGGCCAAGCGCACCTCGGAGCTGATCCCCCTCTGTCATCCGATTGCCCTCTCTGGCCTGGAGGTGCGGATCGAGCCAACCGCCGATGGTGCGGGCCTGCGCCTGGAGGCCAGCGCCCGCACCACCGGCCCCACCGGGGTGGAGATGGAAGCGCTCACGGCGGTGCAGATCGGCCTGCTCACCCTCTACGACATGCTCAAGTCCGCCGATCCGGCGATGACGATCGGTCCGGTGCGGCTGGTGCAGAAACAGGGCGGCCGCGGGGGGGACTGGGAGCGTTCGGATGGCCGCTGAGCCCGTTGCTCCTGAATCCATTGCCTCTGATCCCTTTGCCGCTGAGGGGCTGGCTCTGGAGCAGGCCCTAGAGCAGGTGTTGGCCGCCCTCCGGCCCCTGGACGGGGAGGAACGGCTGCCCTTGGCGGCGGCCCTGGGGCGGGTGAGTGCCGAAGTGGTGCGGGCGCCGGCGGATGTGCCTGGTTTCCGCGCCTCCATCCTGGATGGGTATGGGATTGCCGATGACACGCCACCCCCCAGGGGCAGTCGCTGGCGGGTGCGGGGTCGTGCCGCGGCGGGGGCCCCCTGGGCCGGCACGATCGCTGCTGGCGAGGCCATCCGCATCCTCACCGGGGCGCCGGTGCCGGACGGGGTGCAGCGGGTGTTGGCCCAGGAGCTGGTGGCGGTGGAGGGGGACGTGATCACCCTGGAGGCGGAGGTGGGCCCCAACCCCTGGATCCGCTCCGCCCACGAGGAGGCCGCCGCGGATCAGGTGCTGCTGGAGCCCGGCGTGCGCCTGACCCCGGCCACCCTGGGTCGGTTGGCCGGCTGTGGCCTCGCGGCCGTGGCGGTGCGGCCCCGGCCGCGGATTGGCTTGCTCAGCAGCGGCGATGAGCTGGTGGCCCCCGGGGAGGAACGGGCGGCGGGTCAGATCTGGGAAAGCAACGGCACCCTGTTGGAGGCGCTGCTGCGGCAGTTGGGCTACGGGGTGGCCGAGCGGTGCGTGGTGGCGGATGATCCGGCCGCCCTGCGGGAGGCCTTGCTGGCCCTCGCCGACCGCTGTGACGTGGTGGTCAGCACCGGGGGAGTCTCCGCCGGCGACACCGACTGGATTCGGCCGCTGCTGGCCGAGATGGGAACGGTGAGCTTCTGGAAGTTGTTCCTCAAGCCCGGCCGCCCCTTCGCCTTCGGATGGTTGGGGGGGCGGCCCTTTTTCGGTCTACCTGGCAATCCGGTGGCGGCGGCCGTGACCGGATTGCAGCTGCTGTGGCCGGCGCTCCAGTGCCTGGAGGGGGCGGAGCCCCAGCGGCTGCCGCGGTTGCGGGTGCGCCTGGCGGCCCCCCTGCGCCGAAAGCCTGGGCGGCCCGAGCTGGTTCGCGCCCACCTGGTGGTGGCGGCCGATGGGGCGGTGCAGGCGGAGGTGGCCGGCAGCCAGGCCTCCTCGCGGATCGGCTCGCTCCAGGGCGCCGATCTGCTGCTGGAGATCCCGGCGGAGCAGGGGGACCTGGAGGCGGGCGCCCTCCTATGGGCCCAGCTGCTGCGGTTGCCGATTTTTTGATCGCGGCGGCGCCCGCATTCAGAGCGGGGTGTTGCCGGCCAGCCAGGTGCCCCGGCCGCCGCTCCATTCCCGTTTCCAGAAGGGCGCCTCGTGCTTGAGGGTCTCCAGCACCTCACTGCCGCAGCGCCAGGTGGGTCCACGGTGGTCGGCGGCCACCGCCACCAGCACGATCGCCTCGCCCGGCGCCAGCCGCCCGATCCGATGGTGCACCAGCACGGCGGTCACCCCGTGGCGGGCGGCACTGGCGTGGGCGAGCTCCGTCAGGCAGCGTTCGGTCATGCCGGGATAGTGGTCCAGCTCCAGGGCCTCCACGGAGGCGCCCGTGGCGGTGTGCGGGCGCACCCGGCCGATGAAATGGCTGGCGGCGGCGGGGAGACGGCCGGTGGCGGCGGCCATGTGGCGTTGCCAGACGGCCAGCACCTCCAGGGGCTCAAAGGGGGTGGGGTGCAGCTGCAGATCCAGCGTGGCCGGGGAAAGGGTGTCCATGGTCAACCGCCGCTGATCGGTGGCAGGAAGGCCAGTTCGTCGCCGTCCCGCAGCGGGGTGTGGGGACTGGCGAAGGTCTGGTTGATCGCCACCCGCACCGTGACGGGCAGCTCCTGGCCACCGAGCTGAAGCTGGCGCCAGAGATCGCAGGCGGTGCAGCCGGGGGCTGTCAGGGGCAGCCGGCGTTCCGACCAGCCGGCCGTTTCGGACAGGCTGGCGAACAGGCGAACCCGCACGCCGTGGCCGGTCGGGGGGGAGGCGCTCACCGGGGGGGGGCGATGGGTCATGGCTCACGATGCCAGCGGTTGGCCGGCGTTGCGGCCCACAATGCACTCCCCTGCCTGCCGCCGTTGGCTCTCGCCATCGCCCTGCTCACGGTTTCCGATAGCCGCACCCTGGCGGATGATCCCTCCGGGGATGCCCTGCAGGGGCGCCTGGAGCGGGCGGGCCACCGGTTGGTGGATCGGCAGTTGGTGCCTGACGACCGCTATCGCATCCGCGCGGTGGTGAGCACCTGGATCGCCGATCCGGCCGTGCAGGTGGTGATCAGCAGTGGCGGCACCGGACTGACCGGTCGCGATGGCAGCCCCGAGGCCGTGCAGCCCCTGCTTGACAAGACGATCGACGGCTTCGGGGAACTGTTTCGCGTGCTCTCGTTCGAGACGATCGGCACCAGCAGCCTGCAGAGCCGTTGCCTGGCCGGGGTGGCCAACGCCACCTTGATTTTTGTGCTGCCGGGGTCGTTGGATGCGGTGAGCACGGCCTGGGACCGCCTGATCGGCGCCCAGCTCGATCCCGCCACCCGCCCCTGCAATCTGGTGCAGCTGCTGCCAAGGCTGGCGGAACGCTGACGACTGAACGCCCGACCGGGTCAGTGGTCGGGCGAGGGGGCTGGGGAACGGACGGGCGGTCAGGCCCTCAGATCAGCCCTCAGATCACCAGGAAGGCGTTGCTGTCCAGGGTGAGGGACGGCGCCAGCTGGGCGAAGGTCACGCCGGCGAGGGCACCGTTGCCGTCGCTGTCGTAAGAGACGAAGCCGGTGGCGTCGTCGTACAGGATCCGCTGATTGGGATCGAAGGCCACATCGCTGATGGCGAAGGCGGAGGCACTGAGGTTGCCGGTGACGCCGATGGCGGAGAACAGGCTGCCGACCAGTTGGAACAGGTCCCCTTCCCCAGGGTTGAAGTCGATGATCGTGTCACGGTTGGTGGCGCCCAGGGCGGTGCTGAAGCGGAAGGCATCGGTGCCGCCGCCCCCGGTGAGGATGTCGTTCCCCAGTCCACCATCCAGGATGTCGTTGCCGTTGTTGCCGTAGATCCAGTCGTTGCCGCCGGCGCCGTTGACGACGTCGCTGCCATCCCCGGCCATGATTGTGTTGGCAACGGTGGATCCAGTCACCTGGTCGTCGCCAGCTCCCATGATCACGTTTTCAAAGTTGCCATAGAGCTCTCCGCCGAAATTGGTGAGGCCTGTCTGCATGTCGAATACGTAGAGGCCGCTATACGCCGTGTGGTCGATCACGTCGACCCCGGCGCCGCCATCCATGGTTTCGTTGCCCAGGCCCGAGATCATCCGGTCATTGCCGGCTTCACCGTAGTAGCGGCCTCCATCCCCATCGGAGAGAATGTTGTCGTTGCCATTGCCTCCGAAGATCAGATCGACGCCGGCATCGCCCCGCAGCCAGTCGTTGCCATCGCCGCCGTAGAGGCTGTCGTTGCCAGGTCCCCCGTAGAGCGTGTCATTGCCAGCGTTGCCCACCAGGCTGTCATCGCCGGCCAGGCCGCTGATCAGGTTGGCGGCCGTGTTGCCCGTGAGTTGATCGTTAAAGCCACTGCCGGTGAGATTTTCGATGGCCAGGAGAGTGTCACTGCCGGCCCCCCCGGTGACCTGAGCCGTGAGCACCGCCAAGGAGACCTTCACGCCGATGCCGGCATTGTCGTAGGTGGCGGTGTCGATGCCCAGGCCGCCGTTGAGGGAGTCATTGCCGCCGCCACCGCGTAGCAGGTCGTCTCCGGCGCCGCCGTCCAGGGTGTCGGCACCGCTGAGGTCGCTGCCCCAGCCCCAGTCGCCGAACAGATTGTCGCTGCCGTTGCCACCGAGCAGTCGGTCGGCGCCTTCATCGCCGTACAGCGAATCGTTGCCGTCCCCGCCATCGAGCAAGTCGTTGCCATAGGAGCCACCGGCGTTGTCGTTGCCCAGTTCCCCGTAGAGCATGTCCGCGCCGTCGTCGGTCTGTAGCGCGCCGGCTCCCCAGAGGGTGTCATCGCCACCGCCGCCGCGGATGGTGTCGGCACCAGCCTGTCCGTTGAGGACGTTGGCGGCGCTGTTGCCGACCATCCCGTTGGCCTTGCTGTTGCCATCGCCGTTGATGGCCAGCACTCCGGTGAGGGTGAGGTTCTCGATCCCAAAGCCCTGGTTACCAGCTGTGCCGGGCAGCAGGGAATAGGTCACGCCGGCCTGCACGGTGTCGTTGGCCCCCCCGAGGGTATCGTCGAACGATTCCTTGGCTACATCGCCGCTGTCATCCACGATGTAGGTGTCATTGCCGTCGCCGCCGATCATCAGATCGGCGCCAAGACCTCCATCCAGAATGTCATTCCCTCCGAGGCCATAGAGCGTATCCATGCCGAGGCCGGTGACGATCTTGTTGTCCGCGATCGTCCCGGTGACGACATCGGCACCACTGCCAGTCCAGATATTTTCAAAACCCTTGATTGTTTCATTATAGAAGCCGGCAAATGATGCAATTTCGGACTGGAGGTTATAGGTTCCGCCTCCGCTCCAGACGGTGTGATCCAGAGTGTCTACGCCGGCGCCACCATCCATCCAGTCTTGATCCGAGCCGCCGGAGATCAGATCGTTGCCGCCCCCACCAAGGAGGGTGTCGGCGCCAGTACCTCCGTAGAGGGAGTCATCCCCTAGGCCGCCATTGAGAACATTGTTGCCGCTGTTGCCGGTGAGCACGTCATTGCCACTGCCACCGCTGGCATTTTCAATCAGTGAACGGCTATCGCCGTTATATTGCAGGGCATTAAAGACGTGACCACGGGCGTAGTTGCCGGCGCCCAAGTAGGCCTGCTGAAAGTGGCCACCGCTGGTGTCCAGATTGGACCAGCCGCCGGGGGTCAGGTCGATCGAGAGATTCGTGGTGTAGTTTCCGAAATCGTAAGTGTCCTCACCATCGCCATCCCAGATCGTGCGGAACACGCGGTTGGCGAACGGGGTGCCTTCGCCCAGCCCATTGATGAACATTTCGCCGGTGCTGGTTGAGAAGGTGTAGGTGGTGTTGCTGCTGTTGGCACCAAACCAGGCGCCATACATCTGTTGGATCGCAGCGATGTCATACATCATCAGCGATTGTGCGTAACCCCCCGCTTCATTGCTGTAGCCCGTTGTGGGTCCCCCCTCGTAGGAGCGGTAGGTCATGATCGAGAACTCCATGGAGTCCCGATTGGCGTCCATGGTCACGCCCCGCAGTCCGGCTTCGTGGCCGTGGTTGAGGCCCAGGGCATGGCCTAGTTCATGACCGAAGGTGTGGTAGGCGTAGGTTCCGAGGACCGGATTGTTGTAGTCCAATCGGTTCAGCCAGATGTCGCCCCCCTCTTCGGATGCATTGGGGAAATAGCCAAAGGCAGTGCCTGGATTATTAGACATCGCCAGCCGGATTGTGGCGCTGGCGTCGCTGGCACCGGTGACTTCATAGGGGCTCAACATCGACACCATGTAGTAGCCACTGTTGGAGGTTCGCAGCCAGGAGCGCGTCGCCGCTTGTTGGGTGGCATTCAGGCTTTGGAAGCTGGCGGCGTGGCTGGCCCGATTGGAATAGGTGGGGCCGTAATCGGCAATGCTGTCGGTGAAGCTGAAGCTTAGGGATGTGGTATCCCATCGTGACCCAGTGAGCAGGGCGTCGATGTTGTTATTGAAGGTGGCTGTGTTGGCGATGGTGCCGGGCATGATCCTGTCCTGTTGATGATGGAATAGAAGGAGGATCCTTCGTGCCTTCATCGTTGCCCTGGGCAAAGAAATCTCGGGTGACACCTGTCATGGCGGCCGTTGATTTCGATCACAGCGGCCAGTGATTCGCGTTGTTATGTGGCCGCTGCCGAGAACTTCAGCCGCCCAGATAGGCCATTTCGGCAGGACTGGCGGCGGGGGTGTGGGCGGCGGTAGGGACGGCGGTAGCGGCCAGGCGCTGCTGGCGCTCTTCGCTATAGCGGTCGTCGCGGCCGTGCCAGAGGGCCCTCAGGGCCGCCGCCAGGGCTTGCTCTTGGCCAGGCTTCAGCCAGGGGCGCAGGTCGGTGCCGGCGC
>Ga0209088_10002796_pt1 | contig 10537 bp, 17 predicted proteins | sample S_140625_EF_Meta_FD_187324 | JGI IMG/M metagenome (GOLD analysis project Ga0209088, IMG submission 187324) | Freshwater microbial communities from Lake Simoncouche, Canada to study carbon cycling - S_140625_EF_MetaG (SPAdes) (version 2) | ecosystem: Environmental > Aquatic > Freshwater > Lake ...
TATACCGACACGATTCAAAAATGATTCCGTGTTTTGTTCTGGTACAAGATAATTCATAAACTCTAAATCAAATGCAGCAAGAATTGGTACTGCCACAAATAGAGCCATCAACACTCTTTTGCGGTTTAGATTATAACCAATCTTAATTTCTTCTTTGTATTCTTGTGTTGCTTGGTTATAATTATCATAATCTTTTGGTTCAAAAAAGAAGTGTCCTGCTTGTCTACTCATCATAGCAATTAACCATGCAACATATGCAGATACAACTGGATCAATAAACAAATACACGTATGCAATCATAAAACTTATTGATGATACAAAATGTAATGATTGATTGATGCGACTGTGATGATAATACCTATGGTCATCCCATCGTTGTACTCTTAGTGTTTCCATTATTTCTTTAAACATATTTTATCCCTCACATGCGATACAGTCATTACCTTGAGCAAGTTGTGACATATCTAGTTCTTTAATTACTTCACGCTCAATCCGCTTTGATACTTTATCAGCTTTAGCAAGTTTTTCACTACGGCAATAGTATAATGTTTTTAGTCCACGCTTCCATGCCAAAAAGTGTACTGCATGAATATACTTAATGTGACTATCTGGACGGAAGAATACATTCAACGATTGTGCTTGGTCAATATATTGTTGACGGTCAGCAGCATGTTCAATCACCCATCGTTGGTCAATCTCCATAGATGTTTTGAATACATCTTTAGTATCTTCATCCATCCATGTTAAATGTTGTACTGAACCATCATTAGCAATAACAGATGACCAAATGTCAGCATACTCTTGTTCACCTTTTGGTGTCAATACTGAACCACCATCTGAATCCAGATATTTCATAATCACTTTATCCAAATACTTGTTCTTATTCAAAAATGATCCAGATAAAGTGTCCTGACGGTATGCATTAGCACGCCAAGGCTCAACAGAAGGAGAAGTATTTCCCAAGATGATAGACGAAGAAGCATTTGGAGCAATAGCCATAAGATGACTAAAACGGAGACCAGTACCCGCAGCATCGGGTGCTTCACCACGTTCAGAACCCAATTGAATATTTGCATCATCTAGTCCTTTTCTGATTGATTTGAAGATGTTGTTGTTGATTGATTTTGCAATGGCGGATTCGAAGGCAACATTTTTTCGCTGAAGATAAGCATGGAAACCCAAAGCACCAACACCAATAGAACGTTCACGGCTAGCAGAATACTTGGCACGAATAATATGGTCAGGAGCATTATCAATAAAATATGTAAGTACGTTATCAAGCATTTCGGCCACGTCCCGTAGAAAAAGCGCATCATTCTTCCACTCATCATAAGTCTCCAAGTTTAAACTAGACAAACAACATACAGCTGTGCGGCTTTCATTTGTCGGTAAAATAATTTCAGAACACAAGTTGGATTGATGAACCTTTAATCCCAAGTCTTTTAACCATTGTGGTAGTGCTTTGTTACTTGTTGTGATGAAGTGTAGATATGGTTCACCTGTGTGCATACGAAGTTCCATTAGTTTTTCCCACAACATCTTTGCAGAAACAACCTCTCTCACTTCTTTTGATTTGGGATCAATCAGTGACCAATCATCATTCGCATCTTTATCAATCATGCACCGTTCAATTATTTCCATAAACTCATCTGGAATATTAATACCGTGATGTAGATTCAAACAACGTACATTTGGATCTCCGGTGGGTTTACGCATTTCTATGAAGCTAATAATATCGGGATGAGAAATATCAAGATAAGCGGCATAAGAACCACGGCGAGTACTACCTTGCTTATAAGCCAAAGAGCTTGCATCATAAGTTTTAAGATGTGGCATAACACCTGTAGACTTATCAGAAGCAGAACGAATGCCAAACCCAATGCCCACGCCACCGCCGAGCATAGAGAGCCAAGAAGTTTCTGAATAGTTTTCAACTAGACCCTCCGCTGTATCTTCAATAAAGTTAAGAAAGCATGATATAGGCATACCACGCTTAGACCGACCAAAAGAAAGAATTGGAGTAGAATAACTGAGCCAATGATTAGAGGAGTAATCGTACAAGCGCTGAGAATGTTCAGCATTAGATCCAAACGCTTTTGATACAGAGGCGAATCTGTGTTGAGGACTTGTTTCATCTTCTCGCATGTATGACTCTTTAAGTCGTTTAATTCCGAGTTCATCAAATTTTTTATCTCTTTCCAAATCAATGTTAATTCCTAGATATTCCATATTTTTCCTTATTATTTTCTCAGAATACTCTTAATGTCCGGAGGTGTCCATCCCTCAGGCTTTAAAACTTTTCCATCTTCTCGTTTAATTACTTTGCCAGTTTCTTTGTCAATTTTTGTTAAATTGCTTCTAGCAACTTCATCCCATACAGCTTGTTGTGGAAGGTTCAATGTTATTTCAAGTCCTTCTATCACCCACTTCAAATCGGCACACGCATCCGCAATCTCTACCATGTCACGATTACCAAAAGCAACAAGCAATTCTTTATATTCTTCCATAATCAATGCCATATAAAGATTTGCTTGAGCACCAAAATCTTTTTCGTTTTGGTCACATGCTTTCATAAAAGTTTTAACATCCTTACGTGTTTTCATTGATAAACTCCTTAATCATTGGGAAAATTGGTTCTAGTGCTGCAGCGCAATCCAGAGCAATCTGTTGGTGTTCTTTTTGTGTTCCGTTAGCTGAACGGAGTTGTATATAGTGAACCCACGACCGTAAGGTTCCGTTCATATACATGCGTGATTTTGTCATACCTTCAGGTAAAACAGAACGAGCTTGTTCTTTAGCAATGCCATGATCTAAAGCCCATTGATATGTGTCCTGGCACATTTTCTGCATGTTTAATTGATATTGTTCCCATTGGTAAGCCAAGCGCCGTTGCACATCATCTTTTATATCTAACGCCACACTATTCTGACGATTCTTTGTGTCTTGTAGGCGACACTCACGAATTTCGAAACCAAGTTGTGACGCATCAGCGTAACGTTGTGAAAACTCTTGGAAAGAGAACGAACGGTGTCGGAGAATCTGTCTGGCAATATCTCTTGTTGTATCAATCTCCAGACACACGGAAACCATCTCCAATGGAGACCAGTGTTGATTCTTAATCAGATATCTTACCAATTTTTCAGCTGTCTCCGAGTTATCCTGGTTGCCAGGATTAGACACTCTTGCACAGTATGCAATTTGTTCTAAGAGATTGCGACCCTCAGGGTCTTGTGAATAGTTTATCAATTTCACATTCATATTATACTTTCTTCCAATTAACAAATTCCATTTTGGCTCTCAAATTTACAAAGGTGTTTTTACTTATGAAATCTTGTATTTCGTCTGGTGAGAAACCAGATAAAACCATCTCATTAATATCCTTTTCAACAATCATTTCAGGCCAAATCACTACATTATAATGTTCTTCAATAGCTTTTTCAAGTTGTTTACATATATCTTTGTTTCGTGGTTCATTATCATACACCAACACTAATTTAGACTTATCAATCAACTTGGCAGCTGCCAGTAAATTAGAATCTGCGGTAGCCACAGCGTTATTCAAGAACATTGAATCAATGGGACCTTCGGTGACATAGACCTTTTTATCCTCATCTTCCAAATCAACCCTATCCATTCCAAAGACTTTGTAATTGTCTTTGTCAATCTTAACTGTTATGTATCGTAGTTTGGATTGACCCAATGCTCGGCCTTGAAATGCTACCAGATTTTTATCTTCATCATAGAATGGTATTACCAGTCGTTGATCGTTGTCGATGAGTCCATCTTTTTCAATCTTCATTTCTTCCACAAACTTCTTAAAGTCGGCGGTGTAGTAAAGACTTGTGTGAAATGATTCCGGAATATGACGATTTAACACATATTGTTTGGCGTGGTGTTCGTCAGGCAAACTTGCAATGTTAGCCAAGTTGATTTTTTCTTTGAAGATAGGTTTTGTTTTAAATTCTTCAAAGTCTGGCTTCTTGTAGTTGTCACGGCCTTGTTCACCGTTCTTATACCGTTCCAGTGCATATTCTTTACACAGGTTAGGATCCACTTTTTCCAGAAAATTGTAAAAGTTAATGGATGCGCTACAGTTGTGGCACATATAAAAGTAATTGTTCTTTTTTTCAAAAATGTAACCACGAGATTTGGTTTTATTTTTTGACGAATCACCGCATAGAGGACACCTGAAATTATACAGGTCAGTTTTCTTTTGTGTGAATCTTTGGAGTTTGGGTGACACCCTCAGTAAGAAGGTGCGGTCAATGAAAACGGACATAACGAAAATAATGAATTAGTTCAACAGTTTCGTCATTATATCAAATTTTATGTGAGAAAGCAACCATGCAAGAACCACAATACCACCCGCAGCCATCCACTTCCATTCTAGGATTTTGCTCATTTCGGCATCTTCTTTTTTGTTGTGGTCCGAAATATCCTTACGCAATTTGGATATTTCTTCCATAATACGGCGTTCGGTAAGTTCCAATTTATCGGAAAGACTTCTATCAACGGTGGTAATTCTGGAATGTAATTCTTTTACATCTTCTACCGTACTCTGTTTTCTTTTATCCATGTCAGTATATATTTGGTCGACCAAACGGTCTTGGTTGTCCATAAGTCTTTCGATGACTTTATCCATTTTATCGCAGAGTGTAGAAATGGTGGCAACCTGTGTTTTCAGGACACCAACATCCACCTGTACTTGTGTAAATTCTTGATCGGCCATAGCAAATACTACTTTTTCACCGGTATTTCGGTACCTTCTAATTTTTTGTGGACTTTTATTGTCTTGCATGTTTGTTGTGGTTTACCGTCTTTGCCGACAAGAACTTTACCGTCTTTACCAGTCTTATCGACACAAACTTGTTTTTCTTCAGCTGCGAAAACGGATGTAGCAACTACTAATGCTATCAAAGTAATAAATTGTTTCATTTTAGTCCTTCTTAGTAAATTTCTCAGAGGCCGTGAAGCCCAACCCAGCAATCACAATATACATCATTGAATCTAATGTATGTTCACTGACTTTATTGCCAGTGTATAATTCAGTTATAAATTCGACAGCACATAAAATGAAAGCAAGAATCGTGACAACTCTTTTGCTGCTTACGATTCCTGTTGTGCCGTTTGACAATAACTTATTTAGCCATTCCATTTTTTACAGTTCTGGATGTGGTGGTTGTGAAGGTGCTGGTTTACCGCCAAATCCTGTTACAACTTGTGGTGCAAATACTGGTGCTGGTGAAAATGCAGCTTGCGGTGCAGATGGTACTGGCGTAGAATTTGACACTGCCACTGGTGTGGGTGGTCTTTCCCATCCAGAATTTGCAGCTTTTAGTGCAGCTGCCTGTGAATCTTTATCACCACCAGCCAACATAATGCCAGATAGAGTACCAGTTAAGAATGTTGCGATAGGAACAATAAGTTCAAAAAACTTTTGGTCAATTGGTGAAATTGCATTTAATGGTTGTGTCACAAAAATTAATGAATATAAAACTACAAACACAATACCAAACAATGTCAATGACAGACAAATGCCAATAAAGAACTTCAGACGAGCCATTAACTGCTCTTCGGTATAAACAATATTATTTTCCACAATTCACTCCTTGTAATGTTGTTGAAGCTGCAGGAACTGGTGTTGCTGCTGGCACATCTTTTGATGGACCCAAACGAGGGTCACGTTGGCCTTTGAAGATGTGTTCAGGACAAGTGCGTGTCACATCACATATTGGCATCTTACAAAAATCTTTGTCCCAGTTTGCTGGGTCTTGGCATGGGTAACGAAATCTATCACCACTGAAATATGCCAATGTCAAAGGCAACAATAGAATGATGCCTAGATATTTTAAAAGTTTAATGTCGCTCATATTATTCGCACCATGAAGTTTTTGCTTCGCCGTAATATTCACGAGCGTAACCATTTTGTATTAACATCATACGAAGACTTTTTCCGTCTAGTAATACATCACCCAAGACACGACCACCGTACTTATCCCAATCCATGAGAACAACTTGTCGTTTGCTTGATGCGTTAATTTGAGCTTTAGTGAAAGCGGTAGCGGCTTGTCCTCTTGCGTCTTCACTAGGACATTTTGCTCTGAAACCTTTTTCTGGTGTATCAACTCCAAAAACTCTGATTGATAATTCTTGTTTGAGTGGAGCAGGTAGGAAGGGTGCGTGAAATGCTACCGTGTCTCCATCAATTACACGAGTAAGAACGGTGTCATATGTAACACCCTCTTTTTGTTTTTGTGCAAATGTTAAACAAGGTAATGGCAACAACATTAAAACTATTAGAAACTTTTTCATATTAAGCTCCAAATATGTGTAAAGCGTGTTCGTAATGTTTGATGCGGTCTTCCAAACCAATTGTGCCACCGTTAATTCGTTTTGTCATGGTGACAATATCACCAGAATCGGCATATTGGTTTAACTTGTTTGTTTCCCAGAACCAGCAAGCAGATTGTGCTGCACCTTCAAAGGTTTGCATATATTGTGATGCTTCTTCTGGAGTAATACCCAAAGATGCTGCAAACCAAGTGTAATTCTCTTTACCTGTAACTTGGATTAATCCACGGCCACAATATCTCCATCCGTCACCAGATTCTTCTGGTCCATTACCCATACGACTAGCGTAAACACGGTTAGCAATCTTTTCTGGTTTGTTAGCGTATGCGGCCGCTGTTGCATCATCAGTAAAATACTTTCCAAAAACTTTACGCAGACTTGGTGCTTTATAGTTTAAGTTTTCTGCAAGCCAAACGAAGTTGCCGGATTCGTGAGCACATTGGGCCAAGAAAGCAGCAATTCGTTGCGGTGTGTTGATTTCATAATCCGGTAATAGTTGACTTAGAGCATGATGCCATTGGTCAATGTATGGATTTTTTGGAAGTAATTGTTTTAGTTGTTCTTTTGTCAGTTCCATTATTTTACACTTTCAAATATGCGTTTCTGAACTTGATACCATTCAATCCAAGCATCATTTTTCAAAGCACATTCGTAATATGCAGAATAATTTATATTAACTACCGTGGCCACATCACTCAGTTTGGTATCTTCTTTTAATTTTTCTAATTGTGGACACTTTTCAGTATATTTAGGTGGTTCAGGAAATTTAACAGTCACCGGAACCGTAGTTGAACAACCAGTTAACATTAATACCAGAATTAAATATTTCATTTTGGTGGTTCCGCAGCATCATTTAAAGACTTGACAAATTCTTTTGGAATAACACAAAATTCATTATATTTTGCAACTTCACGATCAATGTATTCTTTAACAACGATTTGTTTTTCTACAATCTTTGTTTTCACTTGTTCCGTTTTTTCGTCTATTTTATTGTTAGCTTCTTTGGATTCTTGTTCTGCTTTTGCGACCTTAACTTCCATTTCACGTACACGATCCAACCATGCATTATTATCATATATTGCACCGGTCATAAATGTTCCAAATACCAATAATGCAATAGATACCAATTGAATTGGATTCTTATACATGTAGATAAAAGGAATTGGAATATATTTAATTAGATACGTTGCAAGGTAACCAACTACACCCGCAAGCAGTGCGAAATAAAATAACCAATCAGGTAACCATTTCAAAATCCACATGATTACATCTTTGGTTGTTTGCGTTTAAAAGAAGATAGTGTTGGATTGCGTTTCTTGCTTACACCAGGTTCACCACCAAGGCCACCAGAACCAGCAACTGCGCCGCTACCAACATTATTTGTGGGTGCAGCTGCCATGGCTCCATCTTCTTTGATGTTGCCTCTGGCGTTTTCATAACTCTTGGCTTTTGCTTCGGCAGCACCTCCACCACCTTCACGTTCCGATTGTTCGTGATTTTCTTTTGCTTTATCGGTCAAATGTTTCTTTTGACGAATAATTTCGTTTTTGTCATGTTGTTTTGTGGCCTCTGGACCTAAAAAGTTTTTAAATGATAACATTAGCAGTTCCACTTTCTGAGCGATTTATTGATACGAGAATCTGGATCATTTGCTGTCTTGGATGAAGTCAAACGCTTTTTCATACCAGACATTCTTGCACAGAAACTTTTACGGCGATTTGCTGCAGCTGAACCTGCTTTTAATTTTGATGGTTTGGTTGTGACAGCAGTTTTCAGTTTAGAACCTGGATTTTCTCTGCGATATGAATCAACACCCTTTTGATTCAGGCCACCTTCAGGATTTTTACCTTCTTTGCGTTGCCAAGCAGCTGATTCTTTTATTTGTTGTTTAATCCAGTCATCTGGTGTTTCGCCATGTTTGGACATAAAGTTGTTATGCAACTCTTTTCCTGTCATATTATGACTTTTGGATAATCTCGACATTAATTTATTGATAGTTTCATAATCATGACTATCAAGATGTTTCAAGTCTTTTTCTAATTCTTTAACACAACTGCAATTTGGATTTCCAACTTGAACTTCTTCTGGTACACAGTTTGGTACTGTTCTACCATTTTTTTCTTTTGTTCCAACGGCAGTATAACCTGTCCAACAAGCCTTCTTTAAGTCTCCTGTTGGTTTTTTAATTTCGGTAATAAAAGATTTAAAAGTTTTCATATTTTTCTCAAAACCTCTAAGATATCGGTGTTAATTGGTATTTCGCTTGAGTAAACATTATTACCGTTGATACCATATACCGCATCAGGCATGATATTTAGATACGATAAAAAAGTTTTCAAAATATCATAGTCTCGTTCATCAGTTTTATAGAACAATATTCTTGCGGTTGCTTCTGTACCAAAAACATTGTTCAATAATATGATGTGGTTGAGTATTAAACGTTCCTTTAGTGACTTGGTCACTTTGTATCTTCTGAACAATCTCTTTAGATACTTGGTACGTTTAATATCACCCTCAAATTCAGATAATATGCAATGCGGCGATGCATAACACTTCGCAGCGTATATCATAAAGTTATCTTCATTCAAATTATCAAACATATTATAAAGGGGCCGAAGCCCCTGTTAATTAAGCGTCAGGCAATACAATATCGTCTGAACCGTCACCGATTACAGTAGACAAAGCAACTAATGTTTCATACTGAACACGTCCAGCACGGCCACCAGAACCAACCTTCTTCAAGTTCCAACCAATGTGTGTTGCATGTTCCGAACCACCTACTGATTGGCTCAAACCACGACTAGCAATACCAGTTGCACGAACGCCACTAACAATAGTGAAATATTGACCAGCACCACCAGTTGTTGACAATGTAATAACTACGTTGTTTGCAGCATTTGCAGCGGTCGAAGACAAAGAAAACTTATCTGCGGTTTGTGGAGCAACATAGTATGTTGTACCATTTAGTAGTCCGCCGATGTTAGCTGAACCGTTCCAATTAAACACAACAGCCGCACCGTTTGCTTGAGCATGGCCAGTATACATGATTGTTGAGTTTGCAGTAACAACTTGTCCCACAGGAACAGTCAAAACTGGAACTTGAATTGCAACTGTTGGATCCGATGTATATGCAGAACCTACGTTACTGATGGTAATGTTTGAAACTTTACCTGCAGCAATAGATGCAGTAGCTGCAGCAGATGAACCGCCGCCTCCTGAGAAGGTAACAGAAGGTGCCTCAACATAACCAGAACCTTGGTTAGACAATGATACATCTGTAACATTATCACCACCAGCTGTAGTTTCGGTAGCATCTACCATAAACACACCAACTGTAGTGTCTTGTGTATACGCTTGGAATTGTGTATTTCCGTATAATAAAGCAGTGTTAGCTGCGGTAGGTGCAAAAGCACCAATGTTGTTGTGATTAATTACAGAACTAACAGACCAGTATGGTGCGTTAGCTGCGTTGTCGTTGTTTCCCCAAGATGACATTTTTATTTCTCCTTTTAACCGAGGGTTATAGTTCTATTTATTCAATTACTTTTCTGTGAATTTGGTGATGGCTTACGCATCTTCATCATAGGATCAATTTCAATTGTGTCACGAGGTTCACCTGTTAATGTTTTACCACCAGTCAATATTGCTGCTGCTGTTGGTTCTTCCTTTGTTACAGCATCTGTATTTGGATTTTGTAACTTTGGTTTCTTACCATATGTTGCAACAGATTTATCTTCTTTTTCATGGTCGTAAGTTTCCTCTTTCATTGATTTCTGTTTATAGATATCTTTGACGAGTTTTGCTGACTTGGACATTTGAATTAACTTCTGTCCCTTTTTATTTGCTGGTACAGTATCGTCTGGAGTATTTGCGCCGTCACCTGGTTGGTTACATGCAGCCATTGGTTCCAAATTTTCTTTAAAGTGTGCAATTGCAACAGCTTTTTTACCTTTTGAACCAAGTGTATTAACCGCAGCGTGTGCTTGGTGTCCAGTATCAAACTTCTTCCAAGGTTTACCATCAATGTGGACTGTATGTGGACGGTCCATGATTGACTTTGCCTTGAACTTTGGTTTGCCGTAACCTTCATCATCTTCCCGAGGTTTCTTTGCAAAACCGGTGCGGTTGTCATCGTAACCATTAGATTCCGCCGTGACTTGCTTATATTGTTTCTCTAGGTGTGCTT
>Ga0209088_10002800_pt1 | contig 10529 bp, 6 predicted proteins | sample S_140625_EF_Meta_FD_187324 | JGI IMG/M metagenome (GOLD analysis project Ga0209088, IMG submission 187324) | Freshwater microbial communities from Lake Simoncouche, Canada to study carbon cycling - S_140625_EF_MetaG (SPAdes) (version 2) | ecosystem: Environmental > Aquatic > Freshwater > Lake ...
ATGGGCTGGCTTGAGGGCCCCCTTACCCTGGGGCCTCAATCGCCCAAGCAGCCATCGGCCGCCGCAGCAGCAACTCGGGCCAAAACAACGCCCAGCGCCAGGCGGCCCGCCAGGTGAACCAGGGTTTCGGCGGCCCCGCCGGCCCCCACGCCAGCCGCAACGCAGCGCCCGGCAGCCCGGAGGAGCAGCTGGTGGAGAAGCTGCGACGGATTGAGGCCTTGTTTGCTCGGGCCGGCAGCGAGGGGGAGCGGGTGGCCGCCGAACGGGCCCGGGAGCGGATCAAGGCGCGGCTGGAGCAGCTGGCCGGCGAGGAGCCGCCCGTCGAATTTCGCTTCACGCTGACAGATCAATGGTCGCGCCATTTGTTTGTGGCGCTGATGCGTCGCTATGGCATCCACCCCTACCGCTACCGCGGCCAGCGGCGCACCACCGTGATGGCCCGCCTGAGCCGCAGTTTTGTCAACGACACCCTCTGGCCGGAATTCCAGGAATTGCAGAGCACCTTGGCCGCTTATTTCGATGCCCTCACCGATCGGGTGATTGAGCAGGCCCTGGAGGTGAAGGCCGGTGAAGCCGAGGAGCAGCAGCAGGCTGCCCCCCAGCTGCCGCCGCAGGAGCATCAGGGGTCGTTGATTTAGCTCTGGAGAGGAGTTTCTGGCGTTGATGATGGTGCCTCAGCCGGGGCCTTCGGCTTAACACCAAACGACTCGACGAGGTCAGCATTGACAGCCTCCAAGTCAAAGCGATTCGGGTCGAAGGGGCCGATCCAGGTGAGCAGCTCCTGGTGCTCGGGGTGGGCTGGATCGGCCAGAATCGCCAGGGCCTGTTCATAGCCAGGCACGCCACCACTGTCTTCCGGTGGGCAGGCCCGCTTACCGGCGACACACCGAGGTAAACGGGCCAATTTGAGGGGCTGGACATGGATATCTTCCAGGGTGAGGCGATGAATCCAGCCGTCGCCGAAATCGTATTCGTAGCGAATCCAGTCTTTGCGGTTTACCAGCAGGTGATCGATCGGTACATTCAGATCATTGATGAAAATGCCCTCCGCCTGCTGCATCAGGTCGATATCGAGCGGATCAGGATCGCCATAGAAACGCAAACCCTCTGACCTGATACCCACCATGAAGTGATAGAGATGGGAGGCGTGCCAGCCCATCGCAAGCTGGACCACCCCATGAAGATCGGGAAGCCGAAGATTGGCAGGGATCAGCACCCGCCGCCAAATGGGCGGCTTGCTGTCCTCCAGCACGATCTTGACCTGAAACACCTCCCGCTGACCGCGGGGCAACTCCGCCTGCACCTGGGCCCGACCTGACAACCGGGCAGCCTGCTCATGGCGTCGGGCTTGGGCGCGCCAGTAGCGGAACTCGGCTTCGGTGGGAGGGGGGTGGAAAAGCATGGGGTTGGGCTTGGATGGGCACTGGGCGTTATGGGGTTAATGGTGCTGGATAGGCTGTAGGACCTGTAGCAGTAGATGTGGCTTGGGCCTGGGGTTCCGGATGTGGGTTAGGGATAGCTTCCGGCCTGCTCGTGCGATCGAGAAAAGCTATCAGCAAGCAATTGTGTTCGACATCCATAATAGGCCATTCAGAAACAGCGGATTCAGCCGGTTTATCGAATTCGACACCAGGTTGCTTGCTGCCGTTTGGATCTCCTGTGGGCCCTTGAGAGTCCTTCCCCTGACCCCTGATAAACTGTTGAAGATCTTTCAACTTCTGCTCGGTCTCAAGGTCGTGATTGCACTTGGCAATGTGTACGTAGAGGCAGACGCATAGCCAGATTAAATCCTGGGTGAGGTAGCTGGGCAAAGCCTTAACTATCTGAGGCTCATCATTGGACTGCGAATTTCCAGCATTCGGGGGTACCTCGTTTATGCCCCCATCCTCCTCTGTCTTGTTATCCCTTTTGATCTCTTGGCGCACAAGCCAGGGAATGCCTTTGTCATTGCTTGCCCACTTCCCTTTCATGTGGGAACTGAGAGTACCGCTCGAGCCATCTTCTTTGTACTTGGGCTTGATAAAACCAAGGTTATACAAGTAAGCGCCAACCCCAGTTTTTGATCTGCAATAGTCTTGATAGCGTATTCTATCAACCGACCCTTGGCTTGTTGTCTCATTTTTCGGAATATCTCTACGAACTTGCTCTCGCATCAGCGCTTCTGGGATCATATTCTCAATCTCCTTGGCTGGCAGCCAAATAAAGCGATCCCCAAGTTGGGATGCGAAGCTTTCCTTTCGATCACCCTTCCCATTATCGCCAATATCGCCGTCCGCAATAACGATGGCTCTGGCGCAGAGGTCTGGCACACTTGTCACCACATTTGCCTTGACCTCAGCCTGCTCGCTATAGCCGCCCTTGTCTGTAAAAGAGTAATGCTCGAGATTGGAGCCGCTGTACTCAACAAATGCATAGTGGCGATCTTCCTTATACTGGCCCAGCCGCTGGGCAAGCCTTTTGCCCCAGTCTATGCCTTGGGATTTGAGATAATGAACAAACGCCTCCATGTACGCCCTCAGATAGGCCCAGTCGCTCACCCCTTCCACCCAGATCGTGGCATTGGCAAGGTAGGTGGCCGATGGCCGCACTCCCAGCTCCACTAAGGTTTGGCGATCTGCCAAATTTGAAGGGCGTATTCGGAAGCTCGGCTTAGGCTTGGACTGTTGCGGATTGGAACCGCTATCTGCCTGTGATGAATCAGCAGGATCTTGCGCTTGGTCGGCGATTTCAGAAAAGCTGAAGATGCTCACCAGCTCGTTGTCTTCCAGCAGATCAAGCAGGTGGTTGGAATGGGTGGTGATTAAGAATTGGTGCCCCATCTTGCGGTGGTAAGTCTTGAGCACCTCCAAGAATGTGCGCTGCAGGGAGGGATGCATGCAAAGATCGGGTTCCTCCAGGAAAAACAGGCTGCCTGGTTCTGTTTCAGTTACGATAGGGTAGGTGCAGATGATCAGGCTCTGCATCCCATCGCCTAGATCATAAATGGGTCGTTCCTCGTTATCCCCAATTTTAATGTGAACTACATCGTTATTGCCCTCCATGACCGGTATCAGGATTACGCTTTGGCCTGGGAAAAAGTTTTCAGAGAAAAAGTTTTCATAGACGCGCACCGAATCCCTTTCTGCTTGAGTGCGACCCAGTAGACGCCCAAGTAGATCATCGTAAAGTGATAGGCCGGTGAAGATTAAATTTCCTTTCCCGATGCCGTGTCTAAAGTAATCAGAAACTGAGCGCCTCTTATAGAGATCCTTATATCTCTCACGATCTTCGCCCTTTTGGTACTGAATGAATGGTGGGCGCATCCCTCGCAATATTGGTACATAGCATCGTTTAGAACTTGTAAAGCCACCTATGATAGGCTTAATGCCGTAGCCCGAAGCCAGCTGTTTCAGCGATAGATATTTGGTCTTCCCCTCCAGATCTTCGCTTCCGTTGAGGGCAATTTTAGCATTTTGCTGTTTCAACCATTCACTTAGCTTGCTTGTTAAAAGACCGCCATCAATCCAGCTTTTCAGGCTGTAAATTGTTTCATCGAATTTCACAACACCGTAGGATTCAGTCCAGGCTGGAAGCATGCGCCCGATATCTACTTCGATGCCCTCGGCATTTCTGTACTTCAGTTTGAATCTATAACACGATCCAGCAGAGCTAAATAACTCTCGCATCAACCGCGACTTCCCCGAATTATTCGCCCCCACAAAAATCGTGATCGGAGCCAGACCATCCAGCGCCAACACCCCAGGTTTTCCTGTATCCTCTGATTCCTGTGGGCTAGAAGCATGCACCATTTCATATTGCTTCGCCACCTCCCCATTCAGGCAAATGCCGCTGAACCACGGCCATTGCACGTCCTGCCCATTGCTCTCAACCACAGTCAACCGCCATCACGACTTCCAGTCTGCCGCCAGCTGCTCTTCTGGCAACTGAGTGACGAGCAGGATGTCGGGATCGAGCTTGTTCATTAAGCCGACGCGGTGGCCATAGGCACACAACAGCTCATTGATCTAGCTGTTGTGTTTGGGAATCGCACCCCAGGCCTCAATCGCACCGCCCAGGCGGCGGCGGCTTACCAGGTGATGCACGGCGTGGCACTAGCGCTTGGAGCGGACCTGCTCCTAAATCGACCCGATCAAGACCCGCAGGTTAATCATGGCCGCCAGGGCCCGCAGCAGGCAGGTGCCGGTGCGCCGCAGGTGCCTTGCGGGCCCGGCAAAGGCCAACTGCTGCCCCAGCCTGGCCAGACCAGGGAGTTGATGTTCGCGGATTGAGGCAAAAGAATCTCGCCGCACGGTGGCTCCAGGCTGGTCCCTAACGTCTCGGTGGCAAGCGGCCGACCTGTCGCCTGCCCCTTGCCCTGCCCTCGACCCGTTGAGCCGTACCGAACTTCTGCAGCAGCCTGCCCCAGCGGTCGCAGCCGCACCGCTTCCCCCCTATCCCAGCAAGGCCGAACTGCTGGCCTGCCTTCCCGCTGATCTGCTGCAGCACAAGCCGGCCAAGGCCTGGGGCAGCCTGGCCCTTTCCCTCGGGCTCTCGTTGCTGGCCTACGGCCTCGGCACCCGTATTCCGCTCACGGCCTTAGCCGCGCCGCTGTGGCTGTTCTATGGACTTGTCACGGGCACGGTGGCGATGGGCTGCTGGGTGCTGGCCCATGAATGCGGCCACGGCGCCTTCCATCCCAACCGGCGATTGGAGGCGACGGTTGGCTTTGTGCTGCACAGCCTGCTGCTGGTGCCCTACTTCAGCTGGCAACGCAGCCATGCGGTGCACCACGCCAATTGCAACCAGCTTGAGGGCGGTGAAACCCATGTGCCCTCCCGGATTGAATCCGCCACCGGCCGGTGGTTGGCAGCCCTGGCCCAGCGGATCGGGCCGGTCGTGTTTGGCATCCAGGCCCTGTTCATCCACTTGGTGGTGGGCTGGCCGCTCTATCTGGTGTTCGGCCTTGCCGGCGGTGAAGACTACGGCGCCCCCACCTCCCACTTCTGGAACGGCAAGCCTTACCGTAACGGCCGGCGGCCCCTGTTCCCCGCAGGTTTCCGGCCCCGCATGCTGCAGTCGAACCTCGGCCTGCTGGCGGTGCTGCTGGCCCTGGCCCTGGCCGCCGCCCACTTTTCCTTGGCCAGGGTTTTGTGTGTCTACGGACTGCCCTATCTGGTGGTCAATGCCTGGCTGGTGAACTACACCTGGCTGCAGCACACCGACACCAATATCCCCCACTTCGCAGCCGACCAGTGGACCTGGGCCAAGGGCGCCCTGCAGACCGTGGATCGCCCCTACGGCCCCCTGTTCAACCTGCTCCACCACGGCCTCGGCTCCACCCATGTGTGCCATCACGTCAATTCGGCCATCCCCCACTACAACGCTTGGCGCGGCTCGGCCCTGCTGAAGCGGCAGTTCCCCGATCTGGTGCGCTACGACCCCACCCCCATCCACCTGGCCCTCTGGCGCGTCGCCAGCCGCTGCGCGGTGGTGCGCCAGGCAGGGGTGGGAGGAGGTTTCTTTTATGAGCGGCCGCTGAAGGGGCCAGCCATGGGGCACGATCAGTCCCGCTGAGGCTGATCCCCTGGCGACTCAGACAGCAACAGGTTGTCGGGATCGAGCTGGTTCATGAAGCCGACGCGGTGGCCGTAGGCATACAACAGCTCATTGATGTAGTTGTTGTGATCGGGAATCGTGCCCCAGGTAGCAATTGCACCGGCCATGCGGCGGCAGCTGGCCAGGTGGCGCACGCCGTGGCGGTAGCGGTTGGAGCGGGCCTGCTCCAAAATCGATTCGATCAAGGCCCGCAGGCATAGCGTGGCCGCCAGGGGGTGGTCGGCCTCCAGGGCCTCAGCTACCGCGGCCAGCAGCTTTTCATCGGCGCGGTCGAGTTCGGCGGGTCGGGCCAAGATCAAGCTGGCGCAGCGGCGGCGGTCGGGCCATTGGTGCAGAAACTCCAGGGCCGGACCGAGATAGGGGTGCTGCAGCACTAGATCTAGGGCCCGCTCCTGGGCTTCGCCATCTTCAAAGGCCGGCAGGCGCTTGAGGTAATCGCGCAGGTGTTGGCTTGATAGGCGCAACAGGGCAAACTTCCAGCGCAGTTGCTGGGCCTCATCGCCGCGGTCCAGCTGGGCTAAGGCGGCGATGCGGGCATCGATCCAGGGCCCGGGGCCCGGCGGGGTTTGCTGCGGCAACGGCTGCGCCGCATCGAGCAGGGCCAGGGCCTCAGCGGCGCGGCCGGCAGCCGTGAGTCGCTGGGCGACGCGGGCCGCCACCAGCGGCTGCTTCAGGGCGGCGGGCTGGTGGTCGCGATATTCGGCCAGGTAGGCCTCCGCATCCCCCAGGGCATCGGCGATGGCCAGCATCGCCAGGCGCACGGTTTGGTCGAGGTCGTTGGGGTCGGGATCGAGGTCGTAATCGTCATCGTAATCGTCATCGTCATCGTAGTCATCTTCAAATTCTGATTCGTCATCGCTGTCGGGTTCGTAATCCGAATTAAATATCGGGGCATAGATATAACCGTCCCCGTCTTCTTCAGTTTCTTCTTCGGCCCCATTCGGGGGGCGCTGCGCCTCCATAAGCTGGCGCAGCTGGCCCAAACCTTCTGCTTTTAATGCCTCTTTGAGATGCTCAATCAGGTGGTCGTATTGGCCAATATCGTTCTCCAGCAGCGCCGCTGCCACCTGCTCCGCCAGGGCCGCCGTTGACCCCTTGGCGCGGCAGGCCACCAGCCCCAGGTCGGCGCTGGCCTGGTGAAACAGCGGCAGCTCGGCATCGTCGAAGCAGTTGCAGCGATCGCCCAGGGATTTGGCCAGATCGAGGAACCGCCACAGCAACTCCAGCGCCAGATCGGGATCGTGGGCGGCAATCGGCCCCGCAATCGCCTGGCGCTGGCGGTCGAGATCAGCCAGCAAGGCATCGCGCCGCTTCTGATCCAGCCAACTGCTGGAACGCTCCACCGCCGCCAGCCGCTTGCGCACCTCCTGCGCCATCTCATGCGGTCCCTGCTGCTCCGCCAACGCCAACCGCAACGCCCGCCGCGCTGCCGTATTGCCCTCGGTGTGTTGCAGCAGCAGTGCCGCCAACCGGGCTGGCCCCAGCGCTTCTAGGTTCTTGGCATTGAGGCTGGCGCGGCCGGCCATGGTGAGGGGGGGAGGGGCTAGCGGATGTCCGTGGCGCAGACGGAGCGGCTGGATGGGCGGAGAACCCCAGCCTGGATAGCGATTTTGAAGGGTATCGCTGCTTTCGGTGAGGATTGCTTCAGCGGGGACAGCTCTCAACCAACTGAGTCTCACCATCCATTAACTTGCGCCGCCACTTCAGCACGCTGGCCATATCGAGGCTTTCGCCTACGAACTCGATCTGTCTGATTTGCTCGGGGCTGCGGCCGACGGCCAGCTGCCGCTGCAGCACGCTGCTGATCTCCATCCAGCGCACATCGGGGAAGGCGCGACTATTGGAGCGCTGGGTAAACAAGGAAGACGAGTGGATTCGCTCGAGATCGAAGCGGGAGGAGATATCGGCGCGAGCCTGTCCGAGGGAATCGGCCCAGTGGGCATCGCGATCAGTGGCTGCTTCCCGGCCAATCACCAGCATCACCGGGCCGGGCTGCTGGGTCCAGGTCTGAATCCAGCGGGGCTTTTTGATCGTGAAGATCTCACTGCCATCTTTGCGGCGGCGCAGGTGGGAGGGGCCGGCCTTGAGCTGGAGATAGAGATAGCGGCCGGTGCCGTTGCCGTCGTCGTCGGTGAATTCCACTTGCATGTCGATGCCGTCGTCTTCATCGGGGTTGATCTCCTGCCATTTCTGATTGGCGCTGGTGAGGCGGGCGCCTACCTCCAGCACCAGCAACTTGCCCTTGCGCCGGGTGGTGAGCTGGGGTGGCTCGGCACCAAGCCCCTCGGCCCTGCGTCTCAGCTCGGGATCAGCGAGCAGCCGCTCCAGATCGTCGAAGAGCGAAAAAGGACGATCGCAGGCATCGCACGTCACCCGGGCCAGCTTGCCATCGCGCTCCAGCTTGCTCATCAGCACGCCCTCGTTGCCCTTGGGGGCATGGCAGTGGGGGCAGAGCCAGTGGCGACGGCGTTCTACGGTATCGGCCGCATCGCGCAGATGGCTGTGGATTAGCTGGGCGAACTGGGCCTGTTCGCTGAGGCTGAGGCCTGCCGCGGTGTGCACCGTGATCGTGCCCTCGCTGACGTTATCGCGCTGGAGCTGCACCGCTAGGGCCCGTCCATCGGGAAGGCCAGCGCTAGCGACGGTGCGGTATTCGGCGGCATCGCGCCAGATCTCCTGGAGCTGAAACACGCGCGTTTCCTCCAGGCTCACCACCAGGGAGGCATGGATCTCATCGAGCCAGCCGCGTACCGCGTAGCTCATGAAGCGGGGCGGCAGAGCGGGTGAAGCGGGCCGCTCGAGGCCGCAGAAGCTGGGGAAGACCAGGCGGCCGCCCTGGCGCAGGCAGATCTTTCGCTCTTGCAACTGGCGCTCCAGTTCGGCCAGCAGCACCGGCTCTTCGCTGGGCTCCAGGCGCGGCTGATCGGAGGCGAAGGGCAGATCGGCGGCGCTGATGGTGCCAACCGGCAGGCTGCCGAGCTGGGGTTCAGCCTGCTCGAGGGCGCGCACCACCGCCTGGCCATACACGCCGAGCACCTCGGGTTTGAGCAGCACGTAGTCGCCGAAATCGAGCTGCTTGAGCACGCCGGGGCCATCGAGCAGGCCGAGCACGGTGCGAAGGGTGGCGTCGTCGAGGCTGGGGAAGTGCTGCAGCAGTCGTTCGCGAAGATCCTTGTAGGCGAGTAAGACAACTCCGCCATCGCGCAAGCGCAGGATCTCTGCCTTGATCCGCTGAAACAGGCGAGGTGAGGTGTGGCGGGGCAGGCGGTGCCAGGGGATGGCCTCGGCGATGGCCGCGATCAGCTCTGGGCAACCTATGCCGGTGCGGGCGCTGGTTTCGAGGAAGAGGCAGTCATGTTCGGCGGCAAAGGTCTGCAGCCGACTGCGGCTGGCGCCGAAGCCGGCGTCGATGCGAGCGGCTACCAGCAGCTGGGGGGGCGGCTCAGCGAGGGTGCGGCGCAGGGCGTTCTGCCAGTCGCGCAGGCCCTCGATCACCGCATCTCGCTCGGCTTTGAACAGCAGCAGCACCAGGGCGGCGCGATCGAGATAGAGCTGGTGGATCAAGCGCTGATCGGCCTGGCCGCCGAAATCCCAGAGCCACACCTCCCGCTGGGCCTCGCCGGTCGCGGCGGGCTGGGGCAGGGGCCATTGGGTGCACCAGGCGCCCACTGTGGAGGCCTCGCTTTCTTCAAACGTGCCGGTGGCCAGCCGGCGGGTGAGTCCGGTCTTGCCGGCACCGCTCTCGCCCACCACCAGCACCTTGGCATTGGTGTAACTGCTGGAAGCCTCGTCGTCGCTGGCAGGGGGCGGGGAGGCCTGCAGATCTGTTGGCCAGAGCAGCACCAGCCCGAACGTACCAGCCGACCACATGCCACCGTTCGGGCTCCAGCCCAATTTCCTCACCCAATCCTTGTGTCCTTGGAGCACCGCCAGCACCCGGCCGCTTGCCACCTCCCACAGCCGCAACGTTCCATCCTCCCCGCTACTGAGCAGCCGTGAGCCGTCCGGGCTCCAAGCCACGCTCCACACCTGGCCCTTGTGTCCTTCGAGGACCGCCAGCATCCGGCCGCTCGCTACCTCCCACAGCCGTAGCGTTCCATCGTCCCCGCCGCTAAGCAGCCTTGCGCCGTCCGGGCTCCAGGCCACGCTCCACACCCAATTCTTGTGTCCTTGGAGCACCGCCAGCACACGGCCGCTCGCCGTTTCCCACAACCGCAGCGTTCCATCGGCCCCGCCGCTGAGCAGCTTTGCGCCGTCCGGGCCCCAGGCCACGCTCGACACCCAACCCTTGTGTCCTTCGAGCACCGCCCGCACCCGGCCGCTCGCCGCCTCCCACAGCCGCACAGTTCCATCCTCCCCGCCGCTGACCAGCCGTGCGCCGTCCGGGCTCCAGGCCACCCTCCACACCATCCCCTTGTGTCCTTCGAGCACCGCCAGCTCCCGGCCGCTTGCCACCTCCCACAACCGCACCGTTCCATCCTCACCGCCGCTGAGCAGCCGGGCGCCGTCCTGGCTCCAGGCCACGCTCAACACCTGGCCCTTGTGTCCTTCGAGCACCGCCAGCTCCCGGCCGCTTGCCACCTCCCACAGCCGCAGCGTTCCATCGGCCCCGCCGCTGAGCAGCCGGCCGCCGTCCGGGCTCCAGGCCACGCTCCACACCACACTCATGTGTCCTTCGAACACCGCCAGCTCCCGGCCGCTCGCCACCTCCCACATCCGTAGAGTTCCATCGTCCCCGCAGCTGAGAAGCCGCTCGCCGTCCGGGCTCCAAGCCACGCTCCACACCTGGCCCTTGTGTCCTTCGAGGACCGCCAGCTCCCGGCCGCTCGCCACCTCCCACATCCGTAGCGTTTCATCGTCCCCGCCGCTAATCAGCCTTGCGCCGTCCGGGCTCCAGGCCACGCTCCACACCCAATCCTTGTGTCCTTCGAGCA
>Ga0209088_10002801_pt1 | contig 10525 bp, 8 predicted proteins | sample S_140625_EF_Meta_FD_187324 | JGI IMG/M metagenome (GOLD analysis project Ga0209088, IMG submission 187324) | Freshwater microbial communities from Lake Simoncouche, Canada to study carbon cycling - S_140625_EF_MetaG (SPAdes) (version 2) | ecosystem: Environmental > Aquatic > Freshwater > Lake ...
GATGGGGGTGTCGTTCTTCCGATCACTCAGTGCCCGCTCCTGGTTGGTGCCGGCCAGGGGGTTGGCGTTGGTGAGGAGGAGCTGGGGCATGGTCTGGGTTGGGGTCGGAAGACGTGTGCCGTTCCCGGTGAAGCCGGCTTCGTGAGGGAACGGGCTGAGGTCAACGGTGACGTTGGGAATGTGGATAAGCGCGGCTAGGTCTGTTGTCTCCGCTACCGTTTGCGGAGCTTCGAAGCAATTTTGTTGAGATTATTGGCTCCAGGGCCGCAGGGATGGCATGGGGAATCGAGGCCGAACTGGTTAAGGGTGTCGCGTGGAGTTACATTGGCTACCGTTTAAGGAATTCCGCAATACTTCTCCGTGATTGAGGGGCGTGGACGGTAGGGCTGAGACTTCGTGGAAGTAAGCCGGCTCAGGAAGACCTTGTGCCATTGAGCTGATCAACCTGACAAGAGACATGATTTCGAAGGTAGCTCTTGCCGCCGGCCCAGAGCTGGCTCGCCCTTTCCCCACCCCCCCCTTAAGGGGGGGTGGGACAATGACGTCCTCAGCGTGGGTTTTGCTTCGATTGGCGCCTCTCCCTCGCCAGTAGGGCCCTGGGCCGTCCTCGCCCCACAGCGGAGATTGAGCTCACCTTGGTGGGTCCCCCATTCCGCTCCGGAAGCCTGGCCCGGATAGATGCCCTCAGCGTGGAGAATGCCCACGTCACTTCGTTCTTCGCTTGGGCCCACCTGCTTCAGGGTGCCGAAGGCCGCCAGGCCAGGACGCGTCATCGGCCAGGACCCGTTGGGCCCAGACTGCCGGTGCTGTTCCTAACCTCCCCCCATCGCGGCGAGGCGAGCCCATGGCGAGCGTGCAGGAGATCCGCCAGAGGCTGCGCGGCCAACGGATCGAGGCCTTGCGCAGCAGCCTCGAGCCCCTGCTGGTTGAACGGGCCGGAGCGGAGGTGTGGCTGTTTGGCTCCCTGGCGCGGGGCGACTGGGATGCCCGCTCGGATGTGGACCTGCTGGCGGTGGCGCCGGATCAGAGCGCCGCAGACCAGCTGGCCGAGGCCCTGCTGGCAACCGGCCTGGTCGACGACGTGATCGGCCTCAGCCAGGGCCGTTGGCTGGAACGTCAACGGGGCGAGGATCCCTGGTGGCGGGGCATCTGCCGCGATGCGATCCGTCTTCAGCCGTTTCCGAAGCCATGACAGGCCGACTGCATGCCTGGTTACGTCAGGCCCACAGTGATCTCGCCATGGCGGCCTATGCCAGCGAGGGAGGGTTCCATGCCCAGGCCTGCTACCACTGCTCCCAGGCTGCCGAGAAGGCCCTCAAGGCGGTGTTGCTGGCCCTCGATCAGGAGCCGCCGCGCACCCACTCGATCGAGCGGTTGCTCTCGGCCCTGGAGGTGCTCGGTATTGAAACTGTCCCGTTGCGCCAACTGCCGCTGAAACCGCTGCAGCGGATGACCACCGCCAGCCGCTACCCCGATGGCGAGGAGGCTCCAGCGGATCTGTTCGATGGGAGGGATGCGGCGTTGGCCCTGGCGGTGGCGCGGGCCGTGGTGGGCTTCGCGGATCGGCAGCTTGGGGAGCTCATTGAGCCGGAAACCTCTTGATGCGCCCCATCAGGGGCAGCCGCTGATCAGGAAGTGGGCCTCGAAACTCACCAGCATCGCGGTGGGGTTCAGAGCCACTGCGGCCACCTGGAGATCGAGGCCCTCGTCCGGCCGGGCTGAATGCAGTCCTGGGGAGGCGGTGGACAGTTCAGTTGATCTGGTCTGGTCTGGTCTAGTTTGGGGAGGTTTCGGGGTTTGAGGCGAGATGGCAACTCCTGCGGCCGCAAACGGCGGTGGTCGTCGCACGGTCAACATGCTTGAGGCCAAGACCCACCTCTCGCGCCTGGTGGAGGCCATCGAAACCGGGGCGGCCACTGAGGTGGTGATCGCCCGCAACGGCAGGCCGGTGGCGCGGCTCACCGCCCTGGCGGGGCCGGAGCGACCCCGGCGTCTGGGGGTGGCCCGCGGCCAGTTCACGGTTCCGGACTCCATCGATGGCGCCAATCCGCTGATCGCCGAGCTGTTTGAGCAGGCCTGATGCGGCTCCTGCTCGATACCCACACCTTTCTCTGGGCGATCAGCGATGACCCCAGGCTGGGGCCCCGCAGCCGCGATCTGATCACCGCCGTGGCCAGCAGCGTGCTGATCAGCCATGTATCGCTCTGGGAGATCGCCATCAAGCACGCCCTGGCCCGCAGCGACATGCCGCTCTCGGCCGCCCAGGCGATTCCATGGGCTCAGGAGTGCGGCTTTGCGCTCCTGCCGCTTGATCTCCCCCACCTGCTGACACTCGAGCAGCTGCCCCTCCATCACCGCGATCCGTTCGACCGCCTGCTGGTGGCCCAATCGATCAGCGAATCGTTGCTGCTGGTGAGCGCCGATGGGGCGTTTGAGGCCTATGGCGGCCCGCTGCAGGATGCGCGCCGCTGAGGACCCGCCCGCCTCTGCTCCAGCAGCCCCTCCAGCAGCCGCTCCAGCAGGCTTTCCAGGTGCCCCACCCAGGCGGCGGTGTTGAACAGGGGCAGTTCGCGGTGGCGCTCGAGCAGCTGGCAGCGCAGGCGCTCCAGCTCCGCTGGCTGATGGCCCAGGGTGATGGCGCGCTCCAGGTAGGCCTCGGGCGATGGGCAGATCAGCTCCTCCAGGCCGGTGGCGGCGCAGAGGCTGGCGCCCATGCGTGAGGCGAAGGTGGCGCCGGGGCAGGTGAGCAGGGGCAGGCCGGCGGCCAGGGCCGTCACCGCGGTGGCGCCGGAGCCGTAGGGGCTGGTGTCGAGCAGCAGATCGGCCAGGGCGCAGTGTTGGCCGAAGGCGGCGCTCTCCACCTTGGGGCTGACCACCAGCCGCTGGGGTTCCAAGCCCGCCGTCATCAGCCGGGCGCGCAGGCGCTCCTCCACCCGCGGCTCGTCGTTGATGATCCACAGCACCGAATCCGGCACCTGGCGCAGGATCTCCAGCCAGGACTCGAACACCGCCGGTGTGATTTTTTCGGGGCGGTTGAAGCAGGCGTACACCACCGCCTCGCTGGGCAGACCGACGGCCTCGCGGCTTGGTGGGGGCGGAGTTGGAGTAGTGGAAGCAAGGGTTGGGGTTGCGTTGTTTGGAGCGAGCGGTTGCTCTGAATCGAGAGGCTGTTCTGGAGCGAGAGGCTGCGTCGGAGCGTCCAGATCCGGCAGAGGGCCTGAGCTCACGAAGCCCCAGGGCAGGCGGTGAACTGTTTCGTGGTGGTGGATTTCGTGGTCGGGCGGGATCAGCCAGGCATCGGCGATCACCCCATCGATCCAGTCGGCGCCCAGGGAACCGGGATAGCCGAGGTAGTGGAGCTGCAGCGGCGCCGGCCGCAGGGCCAGCACGCTGGGGCGGCCGTGGTGGGTGTGGCCCATCAGGTCGATCAGCACATCGATGCCATCGGCGCGGATGCGCTCGGCGATCACTTCGCTGCTGTCGCTGGCCACCAGCGCGTAATGGTCCACGCCCCGGCGGATCACCTCGGTGACCTCATCGCAGACGTCGGCCAAGGAATAGGCGAACACCTCGAAACGCCGGCGGTCGTGGCGCGAGAAGAGCCCATGGAGCAGGTTGCCCATGGCGTGGTTGCGGAAATCGGCGGAGAGATAGCCGATCCGCCAGCGCTCGCCGGGCTGGCGCGCTGGGGCCGGCGGCAATCGCAGGGCCTTCATGCTGCGGCTGGTGGGTTCGGCCCAGCGTTCCCCCAGGCGCCGGTGCAGGGCCAGGGGCACCGGAAACAGGTTCAGGCTCAGCGGCGGCACCAGCCCCGCACCGGCGTCGCCGGTGTTGGCCTGGCTGAGGGTCTCCAGCTGCATCACCAGCCGGGCCATGCGGCCCCCGTAGTCGTCCCAGTCGCAGAGGCTGAGCCGCTGCATCTCCAGCTGCACCAGCACCTCGGTGGCTTCGGGCTCCAGGGCCAGGGCCGTCTCCAGTGCGGCGATGCCGGCCTCGGTGTGGCCCAACGCCGCCAGGGCCTGGCCGAGCTGGTAGTGGCCTTCACGGAGCTGCGGTTCCTGGCGCAGCAGCCTGCGGAAGCAGGGCACAGCCGCCTCCACCCGGCCCAGCTCCATCAGGGTGCTGCCCAGTTGCAGCAACAGATCAGGGCGCTGCGGCGTGGCCCGCAGGATCATCCTGAGGGCCTCGAGGGCCTGATGGGCACGCCCCTGGCCGCGCAGCAGCAGGGCCAGGGCGAGGAGGTTGTCGCCCGCTGGTCGGAGGGTGGGCTCCAGCCTTAGGGCCTCGCCGTGGTCCCGCTGGGCGGCGTTGAGATCACCGCGCAGCTGGAGCAGAGCGCCGCGGTTGGTGTGGGCCCGGGCGCGCAGGGGGGCGGGCGCCTCCAAGGCGCCATCGAGAAGGCCATCGAGCAGGGTGAGGGCCTCGCCATCACGGCCCCGGCGGTGCAGCACCTTGGCGAGCTGCAGCCGGGCGGCGCCATGGGCCGGTGCCTGCTTCAGCAGCTCGCAGTAGGAACGCTCTGCCTCCGCCCAGGCTTCGGCTTTCTCCAGGGCCCGCGCCGAGCGGAACTGCGCCTGTTGTTCGGGCGACGGGCTGTAGGAGGAGACGCCAGCTGCGGGGGCGATGGCGTCACCCGATTCGCTGCCTTCCCCCCATTTGTCCAGATAGGTCCGCTGCTGTTCCTCCCAGGCCACGCCCCAGGGCTCACCGCCACTGGCATGGAGCAGCGGCAGGGGCCAGGTGCCAAGGCTCAGGCCCGCGCGCTGGGCCGAACGACAGACATCGAGGTCGTAGAAGTGAAAGGCAAAGCGCGGGTCAAAGCGCACGGCTGAACGCCGCAGGGTGTCGGCTCGGGAGGCGAGGAACACGCCATCGAGCAGTTGCACCGGCATCGGCGTCGGTCCGTAGACATCAAGATGGCTGTTCTCGGGAGTGCCGTGGCGCAGGGCACCGCTGAGGAAGGGATGGTCCCAGCCGCCGCTGCGGGGATCCAGCCACCAGCCCGCCTGACCGCTCTGATGGCGCTGGTTGCCGGCCACTCCCACCAGATCGAAGCGTGCCAAAGCCGCCTCCAGCTCGGGCCCGAGGGGCTCAGGGCCGAGGTCCACGTCGTCGTGGCAGAACACCAGCACTGCCCCGGGCGGGGCGTTGTCGATGGCGGCGTTGTACGCGATCGCCAGGGGCTGGTTGTTGGAGAAATGGATCTGCGGCAGCAGTTGCTGGTGCTGCGGTTGCTGCAGCGACCGGCCGAGCAGCGTGTCGCTCCAGAAGGCCCCTTCCTCCAGCCGTGTGGCTGATACCAGGTGGATCACCTGTGGGTTCGGCGTCGAGCGGGAGGACGGAGTGGATTGAACCGAGTTGACGTCAGCCGATTTGATCTGATGCTTGAAGCGATTCCCGGGCGGGGTGTGGGGTTCGAGGCCGTGACTGGCTCCCTGGAAAAATTTGGCGATACGCTCATCAAGCACAAGCGTGCGGGCCTCAAGCTTTTTTCTGATCGTGATCTCATCCATGACGATCTCACCGTAATAGCGGTTGGCAAGAAAGAACTGCCTGAGCTGGCCAGCGCGATGGGCTGCGGCAGCCTCCCTCCAGTGCCTGCCCACCAGGGGATCGAGATCTGTGGTGCGCTCCAGATTTGCAGCACCTTCAACAACCTTGCGTCGAAATTGTTCGTAGGAGCGAATCGGATAGTGGAGTATGGAAATACCGATGTGCCGACGAGATTGCTTATTTTCGTTGAGGAGAAGGTGGTTTCCCTCTGAAATTTGAATGTTCGGGTCGCCGCGGTGGCAGGTTTTTGGGAGTTCCGCCAGCGCAGATCGATAGCGAGTCTTGCCCTCGGTAATAATGTCGCTATAGGCATGGCAATACACCACATTGTAACGGGGTAAAGTGAGGCTTTTCACTTCTGGATCGATGGCGGACAATTCCGTCAGCAGGTCGCCACGGGAGGGCAGCCAGAACTCATCGGCATCATTGTTGATCACCCAGTCAGCCTTGTACTTGGTGCTGGCCAGTCGGGCCATGCGCGTCACCCATTCTCCCTGCCTGAACTGATCTGCTGTTTCTGTAAATACATCGGCCAGGCCAAGGGCTTCGTAATGGCGTGCAATGGCAAGGCTTTCATCGGTGGAGCGATGGTCTGTGATCAGGAAATGGCTGACGCCTTGCCGACGATGGAATTCAATGTTTCGCGCCAGAATGTCAGCTTCATTCTTGACCAACAGCGTCATCACAATTTTCATGATGACTCGCGCCCCCGGGGCAGATCCTCCAGCGGGTTGAGCGCCGCCGCCCGTTCGCCGTAGTGTCGGGCGGCCCGGGCATGGAGCCGTGCCAGGGCCCGCACCGGCCGCGATTGCAGCGGATCGAGGCGCGTGGCCCGCTCGAACGCCGTCACGGCGTCGGCCAGAAGACCCTGGCGCTGCAGGGCATGGCCCAGGAAGCTGTGGGCGTGGGCGTCGCCGGGGTCGAGTCGCACCGCTTCCGCCAGGGCCTCGGCCGCCTCCGCCAGGGCGCCGTGCTGGAGGGCCTCCACCCCCCGCAGCCGCTGCTGATCGGCCGGGCTGTCGACGCCCAGGCGCCAGTGCCGGGGTGCCAGCTGGTGCAGGCCCGGCAGAGAGGTAAGCGGACGATCCGCCGCCTGCTGGAGCAGAGGTTCAACCTTGTCTTCTGCAGGCCTGGTGCGCTGCGCCAGATCCCTGTAGACGGCCAGGCGGCCCGGCGAGTGCTGGTCCAGCCGTCGTTCCCGGCCCACCAGGGCGTGGGCGGCGGTGGCGATCGTCTGCCGCAGCGCCGGCTCGGCCACCAGGCGATCGAGCTGGCGGAGCAGATCATCGGGGTCGTCGAAGAACAGCGCCGCACCCGTTCCGGCGAGATGGCGGTAGGGATCGAGGTTCTGCAGCACTGGCACCAGCGAGCGGCTGGCGTACTCCAGGAACTTCACATCGGAGCGGCAGCGGTTGAACGCGGTGGGCAGCAGCGGCGCCAGGCCGATGTCGAGCCCCTCTAACCAATCGAGATAGTGTTGCAGCGAGCCGGCCATGTTGAAGCGGAAGCGGTCGGCGTCGAGGGCCGCGAACGGTTCGGCTAGCACCGGATCGCCCATCAGTTCGAAGCGCACATGCCGCTGCCGTTGCAGCCAGGCGATCAGGGGTGGAGCGATGGCGCGCAGATCTTCCCTGTGCCCGAACGATCCCCCCCAACCGATCACCAGGGGCCGCTCGGCGCTGGGGGGAGCCGCGGCAGGGAAGGAGCGCAGCGGCGGCAGCTCCTCCAGTTGATTCGGCATCACGTCGATCCGCCGCGCTCGATCCGCCAGCTGCTGGCCGAGGGCCTCGGTGGTTACCTGGGTGGCCTCGCAGTGGCGGATCAGTTGATCGAAGCAGAACAACGCCCGCCGGTCGCTCCAGGAGGCATGGGCGGGGTTCCAGGTCTGCACATCCGGCAGGTAGTCGTTCACCTCGCAGAGGCTGGGGCGGCCCAGCTGGCGGCGCTGGTGGATCAGCCGGAACACCTCCACATCCAGCGTCATCGTGAAGACCACCACATCGGCCGCCAACACGGCGGCGTCATGGTGGCGGGCCTGCGGATGCACCTCCATCACCTCCACCCCCTCCAGCCTGGCCAGGGCGGCGGCGGGCTGGTGCAGGCGGTAGAGGTGGTCGCCGATCGCACCCATGCCGCCCACCAGCACCAGGCGGAGGAGTGGGTGGTCGCGGACCTTGGGATGGGCGGGAGCGATCAAGCGCTGGGCGGCACCAGTTGTGGATTGTCGAACACCAGAACGTGGAAACGTTATTGGCTCGAGGGGAGCCCGCAGCTCCTGGTGCCGGTCGATGCCATGGCTGCCTTTGGGGAGGGGCTGGAGTTGAGCGGGGCTACGGGTGGGGCGTGGGGGGCTCTGCGATCGGCGGCGACACGCTTGGCGGGGCTGGCCGCTGGTCTGGCGGCGGAATCAGCGTGGGCGCCTGGGTCAAACGGGAGCGGCCGAGGCTGCTGAGGTGTGCGCCGAGGTGGCGTTTGAGCAGGCGCAACATCGCTGGGTTGCCGCGATCGAAGGAGGCCCGGGCGGTGGGAATGGCGGCGGCGTGCTGGCGGCGGAAGCCTTCGGCCAGCAGGGCCAGGGCGCGGGCTCTGCCGCGGTGGGCGCGGGCGACGAACAGGCTGGAGTAGCGCACGCTGGCAGCGCTTGTGCGGTAGGCCAGCAGCCAGCCCACTGGGGTGTTGTGATGCAGCAGGGCCAGGCTGATCGACGGCTCCAAGCCGCGAGGATCGGCGGGGGGCTGAATTTCGGAGGGAGCCTCAAGCGCAGCGACCTGGGTGCGCTGCTCGTCGGTGAGCGCCTGCCAGGGCAGCAGGTTGTAGGGGGCCCTGATCGGATGGCGATCGGCCCAGTCGATGGCAGCGAGTTGGTCGCTGCGGCCCTCGAGAAGTACGCAATCGGTGCGGGGCGGGCTCCAGCCGAGGCGCGCCAGAATGGGCTCGAAGCAGGTACTGATCTCTGGGCTGTCCATGTAGCGCAGGGTGAACGGCGCGATCTGTTCTCTGGCCAGAAACACCATCAGCCGCTGCAGCAGGCCGGTGCCGATGCCACGTCGCCGCCAAAGCAGATCCACTTTGAGCGAGAGCAGCTGGGCACCGCCATCGGCGCGGCGCTCGGCCACCGCGAAGCCCACCATCACGCCGTCGGCCATCGCCGAGAGCCCAAGCAGTTCACCCTGTATGCGGGCGAGGACACTGCTGCCGGGGGCCAGCGAGGGGAAGGTGAGGGCGGCGTAGGGGGCGAGGTTGGCGGGGGTGAGATGGAAGACGCGCTGGTAGTGGATGGGGGTGTCGGTTGGCGCTGCGGCGTTGGTGCTGCCGTCGGCACCTGCGGCCGTTGCATGGGGGGTGGCAGCTGCGGTTTGAGCCGGGCTTCTCTCGGCTGCGGAGGGTTCTGGAATCCCGAAGGGCCGCACGCCGGGCCCCTGGTGGGGGTTGCCGCTGGGGGCCATCGGCCGCACGTGCAGCAGCTCGGGCTGATCGGGAATTTTGACGAGGCAGTCGATCTCCTCGCCTTGCAGCCCCAGGGCCCGGGGCTGCCGCACCCCGGGCAGCACCACCACATCAAATAGCTCATCGATCGGCTCGGGCAGGTCGAGGCTGTGCAACACCTGGCCACTGGCCAGATCGATCACCCGCAGGCCGCAGCAACCGCCCGGCAGACCCTCGGCCTTCAGGCGCTCCTCCAGCGGCAGGCCGGTGAACTGGGGCGAGCGCAGCTTGGAGAGCCCCACCACGGCACAACCGCCTGCAAAAGCCAGCCCCCGCACGAAGCCCGGGATGGGGCAGAGGCTGTGGAAGTGCCCCGCCTCGATCCAGCCCAGTTCCCCGGTGCCTGCATTGAGCAGCCAGAGCTTGCCGTCGTGCCAGCGGGGCGAGTGGGGCATGGCCAGGCCGCAGGCGGCCAGCTCGCCGCTGGGAATATGGATGAGCACCCCGCCGTCGCTGCGGTTGTTGCGCCAGGAGGAGGGATCCCCGCTGCTACCGCAGGCCGTGGCCCAGGTCGGGACGCCATCCTTGAGGGCCAGGCCGTTGAGATGGCAGCGGTCATCGCCAGCCAGTTTGGTGATGAAAGGGGGCTGCCAGGTGGGGACAAAGCTGCAACCGGGCGCCAGAGTGGCCAGGCAGCTGAAGGCCGTGTTCACAAAGATTGGCTGGCCATCGGCGCCGAGCACCAGCTCGTGGGCATTCACATCGCCGGTGGTGAAGCTGGCCGCCGGCACATAGAGCCGATCACCGCCCTCATGGAGCTGGCCGGGGGCGAGCAGGTTGTCGAGCCGCCAGATCTGGCAGCGGGTGGCCATCCACAGGCACTCGCCGGCCACGAACAGACCCATCGGCCGATCAAAGAGGCGCTCGTGCAGCTTGATTTGGGGATCACTGGCGGGCTGGTCAGGCTTCGAGTTGCCATCAGCCGGCTCGGCGGTGCCGAGAAAGATCAGCCGGTTGGCGCGGTAGGTGGAGAAGGCAAGCGACACCCCTAGCCCCTGCAACCAGGAACCCAATCCCGGTGAAGCGGGGAACGGCAGGGAAAGGGGTGTGGCCAAGGTATTGCGGGGAAGGTTCAGGATTGCCAGTGCTGCAACCCAGGAAACCTCCCATCAAAATAACAGCCAGGTTGCTGAGCATGGAGCGATTGGATTGATCTCTTATTTGGTTTCGGGTCATCCGTTTGGCAGCTTGGCTTGGGATGTCGCTAAGGACGCGCATTGGATCAGCACAAGGACTGGCCGTTGATGCTTTCGTGATTGGTGTGATGGTGCAAATAGCCTGTGCCGTGACTGGCTTCGATCTCCGGCAAGTTCCGTGGTAACCACCCTTGGGTGATGATCCTGATCCCTCAGCCGCGACGTCAACGCCTGCTCGATCCGGTCCCCAATCGGCCCAGGTTGACACAACGGCCTGGTTGTGTCCTGCCGCTCAAGGGGAGACGGGCCGGCAGTGAAGGGGCGAGTTCGCGGCCTGGCTCGCAGGGAGA
>Ga0209088_10002804_pt1 | contig 10519 bp, 12 predicted proteins | sample S_140625_EF_Meta_FD_187324 | JGI IMG/M metagenome (GOLD analysis project Ga0209088, IMG submission 187324) | Freshwater microbial communities from Lake Simoncouche, Canada to study carbon cycling - S_140625_EF_MetaG (SPAdes) (version 2) | ecosystem: Environmental > Aquatic > Freshwater > Lake ...
CAAGCTACAGAAATTTCTGTTATTGCTGCTGGAAGTATGCTTGAAACTTTGTTTGATAAGCATATAAGTTTCCCCATTGGCCGTGTTGAATATAAAGTCATCAGACCAGTTTCATTTCCCGAGTTTCTTTCTGCCATTGATGAGACAGCAGCCTTAGAACAATTAACCCAAGTTCCATTCGATACATTTGCTCAAACAAAATTGTTGCGCTTGTTTCATACTTATGCTTTAATAGGAGGCATGCCAGAAATTGTTCAACATTACGCAACACATAAGGACCTTGTAGCATTAAGCCCAATGTATGACTCATTAATCATTGGATATTTGGATGATGTTGGAAAATATGCAAAAAGCAATGCCCAAATTTTACACCTTAGACATTGTATTCAAAGTTCATTTGCACAAGCCGGAAAAAGGATAAAGTTTGAAGGTTTTGGTAACGCTGCATACAAGTCACGCGAAATGGGTGAATCATTGCGCACATTAGAAAAGGCCTTACTATTACAACTAATTTATCCCTTTACAACGGCGACCTTGCCAATAGTCCCAGATATTAAAAAATCACCCAGACTTCAAATCTTGGATTCAGGATTATTAAATTACTTTGTAGGGATTCAGAAAGAAATTATAGGTACTGATGATTTAAACAGGATAAACCAGGGAACGCTCATTAAACATCTTATTGGACAAGAAATATTAGCATTTCAATATAATGCGCTAAGTACCCTTCACTTTTGGGTAAGAGAAAAAAAAGAATCAACTTCTGAGGTTGATTATCTATTTCAGTACGATGGATTGGTCATACCCATTGAAGTTAAATCTGGTAAAGAAGGTACTCTAAAATCATTACATAGTTATATGGACTTAGCTCCACACGATATGGCCATTCGATTCTATGCAGGAGCATTAAATATTACAAATGCCATTACCCAGAACGGAAAGCAATACCAAATACTCAACCTCCCATATTATTTGGGTTCTCAAATTGAGAAATATATTGCCTGGTTTATCCAAACAAAAAAGGCCAGCGCCTGAGATGAGAACTGGCTTTAAAAATTTATATATTATTCTTGAAAATAATAACGTTGATAATCCCTCACACAAAACAAAAAAGGACTCACGAATTATCGTAAGTCCTTTGATTTTTTGTAGCGCGAGGGAGACTTGAACTCCCGACCTCAGGATTATGAAGATTTTTTTAGAAAATTAGAGCGTTGATTTGTAGTTAGTTATGTTTTCACAAAACGGAAAACGACCGATTTCAGTCGAATTCAGGGGGTGTTTTCCTCACGCAGAGGAGAAGCAACTATAATGTGATGATTAAGTATGTGACAATTAGGAAATTGAAGGGTTGAACTTCGTGCAAATTTGCAGGAAGTTGGTTCTAAAAATATTTTAATTATCAATAAATTTTTCACTCAACTCTTTAGTTGGAATCATACAATTTTCTTTTTTGCCAAACAACTTATACCGATTGTAAGAAAATTTCTTATAAAGAAAATCTCTTACTTTTTTAGGGAATATTCTAAAAAATAAAAGTACTCTTGGAAACCCCTGAAGCATTTTTATGATTTCTAATATTGCAGTAGATTCGGTATATACCTCATTAGAGTTTTTGATAAAAATTAATGTATTCAAATTATCCTCTTCCATTTTCAGAGATTTTAGTGTCTTTTTTCCAAAATCACTCTGCAATGATGAAAATTTTAATTTATTAGCCTTATCATATTTGATAATCTGTAAAACAGTAGAGTTACAGAAATTACAAATGCCATCAAATAATACAATATTCATTTATCTTACTCTTTTCAAAACAATCTTACTTGAATCCTTTTTAATTATCATCTCGTTTCCCCTTATATTATATGTCCCAGAAATTATTGTTGACATTTTACTTATATCAGGATTTAATACACTATTGGCGTTTTCATCATCAATTGAATTTAAATACTCTTTCTTTGGAGTTCGAAGAACTATACTGTCAGATGTAAAAGAGTAAAATCCATTTACAACTTTCTGTAAATTTGCATCTCCCTTGATTTTAAATGTATTGGCAACCTCAAAATTGTAGTACTTAAAGTTTGATAAAGTATCCGTATTTTTCCAAGTCCCATAAAACTGATTTTTGGCCATAAACTTAGATTTAAGAGTTGAAAGCCCAAAAAATATTCCAAGGAATACAATTGGTATATAAACCCATTTCAAAAATTTAATTTTATTTATCCAATTGGGTCTATCAGCATCCTGAAACAATGGTGCTTCAGTTAAAAAGTATTTAAGAAACACCTTATATTCAGATAAGAAAACAAATAATGCCATTAAAGTCAATAAGGTAGCCATACCTTTTGCCCCGTCTATATCATATGCATAATCGACTGATAGAATATTTACCATAAATGATAAGAACAGGACAATCCCAACTCTTGTTGTTCTTCTAAAAAATAACAATAGAGAACTTGCAATTTGCGATACTGCAATAAAAACACCGTACCAAAATGAGTACCCGTAATAATACCAAGTTAATTCAAACCCGGTTAAAGATTCTATTGGCTGGTCATAGACAGAAGGCTGAGTAGTAAATTGAGTCCCCAAAATCTTTGCAAAAGCATAAGATAAAATCACTGTAGCCAGAAAATATCGGCAAATTGTATGTAAATAAAAATGTATGTTTTTAAAGTTCATAATAATTTTTTTATAAGACCTTAACAGCCCGAACAAAATATTCATTGCCCTTGTCAGCAATGAATCCACTCATCCCAAAACTAAAGGAATGTCTCCATGCGTTCTCAATACCCGTTTCAGTCGAACTCCAATAATAGCTTTTTGAAAAACCACCTATCTTATCTTGGTTTTGATACAATAGACTTAATTCCATTTTTGTTGGCAGACTCCAGCCTTTACCCAATTCCGCACAAGCCTTTTTTGCATTATGCCAATTCATCTTTTGAGGGAAATCAAATTGTGCAACCTCTAATTTCTCAATGCTAATTGGGTTGCCTATGATCTTGGTTGATGTTTGTGCCATGTCGATATCTGTAATACTTGTAGCTAAGTTTATTTCATTTGAATGCGTTGAATTCCCTTTTTGATTATAAGAAAAAATTCTGTAGGTATAATTTGTCGGATCAACTATACTTTTATCAGAATATGTCATCACATTATGATTCAAAGTAGCTATTAATTTATATGCATCCGTTCCAGATTTCCGTTCAATCTTAAACCCTTCTTCATTGTTTGAACTATCTGTCCTTGTCAAATCAATTTGAGTAGATTTACTTACTGCTCCTTTTAAATTTGTTGGAGCATTAGGAATGGTTACTACTGGCGTAAAGGATGTGGTTAGATCTGGATTTAATTTTACACACCCAGTTAACCAAATTAAGAAACTAAGAAAAATTAAATTACGCATACTCTATGTTTTTAAATAAAGTGAACAGTTTCACGATTCAAAAATATGATTTTTTAAAAAAAGTTATTTTAATTATTTACCATTAAAAATGACAACAACCTCACATTAAAACTAAAAAGGACCCACGATTTAACGTAAGTCCTTGAATTTCATGTAGCGAGACCGGGAGATTTAAACCTGCCTGCTCTCCGGAGGAAAGCTTCCGTCCAAACACTTAAATAATTTGGTTGCCATAGTAAATTTTTATATAATACGCTACGTGAGGAAAACGCCCCTTCAAATCATATAAAATCGGTCAATTTCGGTTTTCCCAAAACATAACTAACTACAAATCAACGCCTTCATTTTCTAAAAAAAAATTTATCACCACCGTATTCACTCATTTTCCACTTACCATCTAGCATTTTATAAGTGCCTATCATTGAGCCTGAAAATAATTTTTCGTATTTTGCATTATACCTTGAGTAATAAAATTCAGCAATTACAAGTTCATTTGAAAGTTTAATAAACTTAATCTCATCAGATAAACTATACTTATACCCTGGCTGAACTTTTTCCCTACGTTCTTTATACTCTTCCATCACCGTTTTTTTATTCGAATAGGATTTTCCAGACAATATAACAGGATAATGAAAGAATTCAGCAATTTTATTGTAGTCTTTTAATTCAAATGCTTTAGAATAGGTAAGCCATTCGTGCGTGATTGTTTTTTTTATTTGTTCTTCCGTTTCTTGGGCAAAAGAAGTTATTGCTAATCCAAGCAAAATGAAACATAAAAGTAGATTTTTCATTTTAAATATTATTTTTTAGAAATTAAATTGTTTCCCTACTCATAAGGCTTTTCGGATTACGCCCCGTTTTTTAAAGTGGGGTCTTGGCTCCAGGTATGTTTGTAAATTTAATAATATTAATTAATGGCTGTATATTTTTTCTGTAAAAACTTGCACCTAATGTTTTTCAGATTTGCGATGGGCGGGTTTTTGGAACAAATGTTGAAGTGGAGAACCAAACTTTGCTTACCACAAATGTGTCTAAGGAGCACTGAACCGCAACTTTTGCCAAAGCCGTGTTGAACGCTGCTTATCTTTCCAGAAAAGTAATAATTTTATTTATTAATGAAATTCTTTTATTTGTAAATACGTGGTCAGTCTGCCAAACAGAATACTCAAAATATGATTTATTAGATTCTTTCATTTTAGCTGCTAATTGACTATTTTTTTCATGCTCGTCAATCATTATAATTTGTTTATTAGCTAATGATTTTGCGTCATTTAACAAATTGAAATAAGTTTGATCTTGTAAAACAGGAGTATATAAATCTTTAAGCGAAGTGTTTAAAACAAAATACTTTCCGCCGGTAATTGGGTCGTTGGCTAAACGGAGCATTTCTTTTTCTGTTGAAACATTTTTATAGTCATTACCAATATTCCATATTGATAAGGCAAACCCTTTTTTGATTGTTGGCAACTCTTGTAGTGCTTTAAGGACAACCCATCCACCCATACTGTGTCCGAACAGAACAATGTTTGAAGTATCTATTTTTAATAAGTCCTGATACTTATTGCAAAATGCAACGACATTGACTACATCTTCAACAGAGTTCTTGAAACTAAATTTTCCTTGGCTTCCCCATGAACCACGATAATCAAAATAAATAACATTCCATCCATGACTTCTTACAACCTGCGCAATATCGAGATTACGTTCATTACCTGGGTAACCATGTAAAAGCAATAAGGTAGGATGTTTTTGTAAACCATTTGCACTATAAATTAGACCTGCTATTTGTGAATTTCCTGAAGGTATAAAAAGTTCAGTCGATCTGGCATGTGAAGTTATGTCCCATTTTAAATCACTTAAAACAATACTTTCAGATTGTGCAAAAGCATTAGTTGAAACTAAGAGAAGAAATGATAGAAGAAACTTCATTGAAAATTTAATCATGTTGATTGTTTTAAAATGGTTAAAATCCAATTGAAAGGTCGGGTATCGGATATATTATGCAATACCCTTATCCTTAATGTTTTGTTAATAATCTGCTAATGAATCTGGCTTCAAGGTCAATATTTGGTTAAAGTTAATCAATTAAACAACAAACACGCTGCGTGAGGAAAACGCCCCCTCAAATTATATAAAATCGGTCAATTTCGGTTTTCCCAAAACATAACTAACTACAAATCAACGCCTTCATTTTCTGAAAAAAACTTTATCACCACCACTTTAGTATTTACTCATTTTCCACTTACCATCTAGCTTTTTATAAGTGCCTGTAGATGAGCCTGAAAATAATTTTTCGTATTTTGCATTATATCTTGAGTAATAAAATTCAACAATTACAAGTTCATTTGAAATTTTAATAAACTTAATCTCATCAGTTAAACTATACTTATACCCTGGCTGAACTTTTTTTTCCCTATATTCTTTATATTTTTCTATCACCGTTTTTTTACACCAGCCAATATTTTTATATTGTCTAAGTCTGTGAGTGAGCTTCGTCAACGATTAATAAATCATATTTCTCTGAGCTAAAAGTGTCTGATGGGTTTATTACCATAGATGCTTTAAGCCCTGGAATTTTTCTGAATACATTTTCTAATGATTCTCTAAGAGAAGTCATTGCCACTACTAAACCAATTTTTGCATTAGGATATTTATTTCTAAATTCTTTGATATAATTAATCTCCCGTAACTCATCATCATTGAATTCGTCTAGTTGTATGGCTTCAACATCAGTTGTTAAAAGTTTCATCAAATATGTTGCAAGAATTGTTTTTCCCGTGCCCGCACTACCGCTAATAAAAACTCTATTTGATTTTTTCATAGTTAAGCCCTCTAATATTTCTAATACTGAATTATATTGGTCTTCATTTAACGATTTGTAGGGGGAATATTTAAATAACTCTGAATTTTCAATTTCTGTTGTGTAGTTTTTTCAGTTTGGGGATTATGACTCGCGTCCTGCATTAGTTGATAGTCATAATTTGTACTCTTAAGTATTTGTTCTCAAGCTGTATTATTTTTTGATTACGGGCGAAACTCTGTGTTTTGTCCCCTGCTCATATGAATAGGCCAATCTGATTAATGTAGGCTCGGCATACATTCTTCCTAAAAATTGGATGCCTGCTGGTAAGTTCCCTTTCGAAAAACCCATGGGAACGGTAAAGGCTGGCTGACCAGTATGGGGAGCAATAATTTGATTATTATTACCTTTATAGTCTTTGTCAGATGAAATGATTTCGGCCGGTTTATTATTCCATGTTGGGTAAACAATAGCATCCAATTTTAGTTTATCCATTTGGTCTTCAATGGCCTTACGGAAAGCAATCCGCCTTTGGTCGGTATAAGCATCTAAACATCTATTTTCTGCAGTCTTATTTGTATTTAGTCTGTCGGCTACAAATTTTGATTTTGTGCCAATGCGGATAATATCGTCTATGGTCCTTACTGTGTCATTTTTGACATAAGTGGTCAGATACGATTCAATATCTGTCCTGAACATGGGGCACCATTGACCTTTCCTTAGGTCTGACAAATCAGGGATGGTCAATGTATCAATTATGTCGGCCCCAAGGAATTTCAAATCCACAAGGGCCTTTTCAAAGAGTGCTTCTATTTCTGGATCGGGGTTATCATCACTAAGTTCACGAAGCACACCAATTCGGGCACCCATAAGACCTTGTTTTTGGAGAAACTGAATATAGTTGTCATGGGTTTTTCCTTCTGATGTTTAGTAACAGGATCGGATGGGTCATAGCCAACCATAATTTCCAAGACCTTTACGGCATCTTCTACCGTTCTGCACATAGGGCCAACCACATCGTTGTTGAGATAAAGTGGAATAATTCCTGCCCGGCTAATCAATCCAATGGTTGTACGGAAGCCCACCAAGGAACAATGAGAAGAAGGTCCGAGAATAGAACCACCAGTGTCCGTGCCTAAGCCGATCGCACCAAAATTAGCAGCTACCGAAGCTGCAGTTCCTCCACTGGAGCCTGCTGGCGTATATTCTAAATTATACGGATTCAATGTTGTTCCATGGAGAGAGCTAAAGGAGTTCCTTGGCGAGAAGGCCCATTCAGCCATGTTAGATTTAGCAATAATAATGGCACCAGCCTTAACCAGCTTCTCTATAATAAAAGCATCTGTATCGGGGGCAAAATTCTGAAGTGAGATAGCCCCTGCTGTAGTAGGCAAACCTTTGGTGTTGATATTGTCTTTGACAATGATTGGTATACCGTGAAGTGGTCGAAGCACTTTGGTTCTCTTATATTCCTCATCAAGTTCTTTGGCAATTGAAAGCGCATCTGGATTGATCGTTGTTATAGAATTGATTTGCTTATCAAATTGACTGATGTGATCCAAATAAGCTGCTACCAATTGCTCACTTGTAAATTGTCCCATTTTGTAAGCCAAGTGAATTTTGGATATTGTTAATTCCGTCACGTCTACTGGTGCTAATGGTTTAGCTGTTCGGAAAGCAACGAGCACTATTACTAATGCCAGGCAGATTGAAGAAAGGATTAGGTTTTTCATTAAGTCAGATTAGTTTATGTCCATTGATTAGGCCTTTGCATCTTGTCCGAGTGTCAACACGATTAATTGAAATGTCGGTCTCATATTCTTTTTATAGTTAGTCTCCTTTTATTTAAGACATTGTGCCCAACGTTTTCGGACTTGGCGAAGGTGGTGATTTTCACCACAAATGTTTAAATGGAGAACCAAACTTTGCTTACCACAAATGTGTCTAAGGAGCACTGAACCGCCACTTTTGCCAAACCCGTATTGTGCGTTCGGCATAGTCAGTTCAAGTTTATTCATTCTGGTCCATTTTAGAATTTCCCTTCAATTATTTATGAGGATCCAAACTTGAATGAAGAAAAGCAATCTTCCAAGCGCTCTTCTGTCTGCGGAATACCCCGCTTTCGTTCCATACTTTTTCCCTAACGAGCTTTCCTTTCTCCTTGAATTCGGTACGAAGATTCCAGATTGCATAGGCCATGTCCCCTGATACCTTGACAGTCTTAATTGTGAAATAGTCAGAGTGAATAATGCTTCGGTTGCTAGGCCTTCGGTATAACGAATCCAACTCCGTTTCAATGTCCCATATTTGGCCGCCTTCAATTAAAAAATAGTCATTAGTTACATTGCGCAGGTGCGCTGAGGTATCCATAGTTCCGATAGAGGCGTAATCATCCTTTAGCAACTGAACAATTAGCGTTGAGTCGTTCTGTTGGGCAAATACAATTTTGCCGATGCACAAAATAAATCCTGAGATTAGGCTAGTGAATTTTAATTGCATAACTTTTAATTTTACGTTAAAGATAAAAATCTTGCAAAACGTGAAAGTGAACTTACCACAAAATTCGCAATTGCGAGAAACGGCTGTTGTGCGTTCGTGCTTTTACTTGTGATTCTAGTTGGTATTCTTTTTTCAAATCAGCCTTTAAATCTTCGGCGCTTTTCTTCAGCTTTTTTAATAAAATTAATCTAGACCGCCTTGAGCCGTTCATTTGTAGCGCATGAAAAGTCATTTCTTTTAGCATTTCAATATCGTAGGTTCTAAGGGATGGGTTGTCATTACTTCGCTCAATATTTCCATTGTCGGACTCTTGTCTTCTCAAGATGGCAGGATCAAGAATTTTTGCAGCAATATTTTTAAAATTATCAAACTCATGATTATAATTATCCTCAAGTAGGCGAATCCCAAAAAACTGGTTATAATACCCCATAATTTTATTTGAGGCTTGCGTATTTCTTATAAGCCGAAAGCCTCCTGAATTTTTTAACTGGTCGAATGTACGGCTGTTATTTGCAAAAGGAATAGACCTTGGACCTGTCCTTGCCGTAAAGTATAATTGGTCTCCATGTTGTTTTGCAAGCTGAGGAGTGTTGAGTAAATCAATTAAAGTATCGAGACTTTTAATTCCCTGATGTTCTTTCACTATCTCGGTATTAAGGCTTATGATATCATCCTGCAAATCTGAAGTCAACGATTTTATGAACTGTAGTTCTCGGTCTTTTTCTATCTTATGCTCTAATTAATACTCCGCTAAAAAACCGCAGAAGACTGCAAGAAATAGCATTAAAAATTTCCAGAAATAAGATTTCCAGTTTTTTTTTGTGATGCGGTTCTGCTAGATTGTGAGCATGATGATGTACTTCCATATTTTCAGTTTCTTGAGTTGAATTAATAGTCTCCAAAAAGTAAGTTATGTTTTAACAAAACCGAAATCAACCGATTTGAACCGATTTCAGGGGGTATTTTTATGGCACAGAAATTTAAGCGTTAATTATTCCATATAACCGGGAAATATTCCTTTTGCTGTTATAACCGTGCCTACTGAACCAACCAATGCGCTTTCTGACGTAAGGCCTAAAAAATGGCGTATTGAATACGTTGAGTTTAATCCGGTACAATGAGCTCCCACAAAGTATTTAACTCCTGCTTCTCGCATTTTTCCCGCAGTCCATTCTAACTTATCATTACTAAGTTTTAACAAATGGAAACCACCAATTATTTTATAAATTGGTCTACCTGGAATAATCTTTTGTGCATAATCAAGGGTATTTGCAAGTCCTGCGTGGCCACATCCACTTATTAAAACAATGCCATTTTCAGTATCGAAAAATAAGGATTGGATTTCGGGTACAACATCCTCTACTATGTTTCCTTTACTGTCAATCATTTTGCCTAAATCACTCCAATTTTTTTCTTCGTATTTTCTTGGAACTTGGCCAGTTGTCCACAAACCAGGCATTAGTTGTGTTGGATTTTTATGGCTAATAAATTTAATTCCTAAATTTTCAAGAGTATTCTTATTACTTAAAATATAATTATCCTCTTCCGAATTAGGTTTTGAATACAATCGGAATCTTTTGAAAAATATTCCCTCTCCTACACGCGCGTTTTTAAAGGAACTAGGATATTCCTTCTTCAATGTTATTAGACCCCCTGTATGGTCTTTATGATTGTGACTCAAAAAAATATTATCAATATTATCAAGATTGATATTTAATTCTTTTGCATTCTGAAGAACAGTATTTTCTCTTGAACCGGCATCAAATATAATTCTTTCCCCATCAACTTGTATAATCCGGTTGCCATTGTGC
>Ga0209088_10002813_pt1 | contig 10498 bp, 5 predicted proteins | sample S_140625_EF_Meta_FD_187324 | JGI IMG/M metagenome (GOLD analysis project Ga0209088, IMG submission 187324) | Freshwater microbial communities from Lake Simoncouche, Canada to study carbon cycling - S_140625_EF_MetaG (SPAdes) (version 2) | ecosystem: Environmental > Aquatic > Freshwater > Lake ...
ACCAAGTGAATGCAATTAGATTTTTATCTGCAACAAGAACATTAATAGTTGGTACAGTAGGTGGAGAATTTTCAGTATCAGGAGGTGGTACAGATGATCCTGTAACTCCAACTAACATTCTTATTAAAAAACAATCTAACCATGGCTGTGCAAATATAGATGGCATACCAGTAGGAAACGTAACTTTATTTTTACAGCGTGCTAAAAGAAAGATTAGAGAACTAGCATATAACTTTGACGTTGATGGTTATGTTGCACCTGATATGACTATTCTTGCTGAGCATATTTCTGAATCTGGAATTGAATCTATGTCTTACCAACAAGAACCAAATCAAATTATTTGGTGTGTAAGAGGTGATGGAAAATTAATTGGTTTAACTTACCAAAGAGAACAACAAGTTGTTGCTTGGCATCAACATATATTTGGTGGTGCATTTGGAACTGGTATTGCTATGTGTGAATCTATTGCTACCATTCCAACAGATGACAAAGAATATCAAACATGGGTTATTATTAAACGTACTATCAATGGTGTTACAAGACGTTATATAGAATACATTAATCAATTTGATTTTGATGAAACAGATAATACAAACTTTAATTTCTTAGATTCTCAACTTGCTTACTCTGGATCTGCAACAACAACTATTACAGGATTAGATCATCTTGAGGGACAAACAGTATCTGTTCTTGCTGATGGTTCTACTCATCCTGATAAAACTGTATCTGGTGGATCTATAACTTTATCAAGATCATCTACTAAAGTTAAAGTTGGATTGAAATATACATCATTACTACAAACTATGAGAATAGATGCTGGCTCTCAAAATGGTACATCTCAAGCTAAAACAAAACGAATATACAATATTACAGTTAGACTTTATGAATCTGTTGGTGTTGAAGTTGGTCCAGATTTAAACAATATGGAAGCTATTCCATTTAGATCTTCAGCTACTTTAATGGATAAAGCTATCCCAGTATATACTGGTGATAAAGAGATTGAGTTTAGAGGTAATTATGAATCTGATGGATTTATCTTTGTAAGACAAACTCAACCTTTACCTTTAACAGTTTTATCGTTATACCCAGACTTAACTACAAATGACTAATTCAGAAATTTATTATATACCAGAAGAAGATAAAGATAGATTAGTTATAATACCTTATATTTCAGATCATGGTAAAATAATTATGCAATCTCAAATGAATCATAAACTTATGCAATTAGATGCAAATTTTTTAGCTAATGACAATATGACTGAATGTATGAATTTAGAAGAAAATGGATTAGCATTTACAGGTGCAGTTAATAGAAAGATTGTTGCATCAGCTGGTATTAAAAGAATATGGGGTAATGTTGGAGAAGGTTGGGTTCTTGCAACTTATGATATTTGGAATCACCCTATTGCAGTTGCTCGTGCAATTAAAAAGAATTTTGAAGAGTTAGCAAAAGCTCATAACTTTAAAAGAATACAAACTGCAGTTCGTGCAGATTTTGGTATTGGTATTAAATTTGCTAAATGGATGGGATTAAGTAATGAAGGATTAATGAGAAACTATGGTTTTGATGGTTCTGATCATTATAGATTTGCGAGGATTTTCTAATGGCACCAGCAATACCATATATTGTTTTAGGAACTACAATAGTACAGGCTCAACAACAAAATGCTATTGGAAAATATAATCAATCAATTCAAAATAGAAATGCACAAATTGCTGATCAAGAAGCTGCAGCAATAGATAAACAAACTGAATATAAACTTGGAGCTTTTAATAAAGATTACGAAAGATTTGTAGGAAGAACGACTGTATCAACTGCAAAAGCTGGAGTTCAACAAGGATCTGGAACATCACTAAGAATAGAAATGGCTAATGCGACTGAAGCAGAATTACAAAGAAATCTTATTGAATATGATGGTGGTGTTGCAAAAGCTAGAAAATTTGAAGAAGGAAACTTTTATAGAATACAAGGAGAAATGGCTAGAACAACTGGAAGAATGGCAGCAATGGGAACTTTATTTCAAGGTGCAAGTAGATTTTTACAATCAGGTGCTGGATCAACTTTATTATCAAATGCTGGAAATATGTTTTCATCACAACCAACATACTCACCAATTAATACAAGATTAACTGGATCAGAAGGATCATTTTAATGCCAAAAATTCCTACATTTGTATCTCAAGGAATTCCTACTGCTGAAGCATCTAGTATTAAAACTTCTTTCCAAGTTCCTTTATCTGGAATTGGCTCTCCATCATCTACACTTGAACCAGTAATAAAATCATTAAATGATTATTATGCAAAAGAACAAGCTGTTGTTGAAAAAACTCAAGCGTTAGAATTAGAAAATAAAGCATCTATTGAATTAGAAGAAACAAAAGCAAGAATTTCTAAATCTGCAGATCCAACGACAAGTTCAGATATATTTTTACAATACTCAAAACAAATTAAAGAAAAATATGCTAATGAAGCTCAAAGTGGTTCTGTAAAAAATTTATTTCTTAATAATTATTTGGCTGAAGAAAAAAAACAATTATCATTTGTTGTAACAAAAAATAGAGAAAATTTAATTCAAGATAGAGTTAATCAAGCAGATATTAAAGAACAAAGAATTTTAACAACAGGATTATATTCTGATAATCAACTTCAAAAAGAAACAATGTACACAGATCTTGGAGTTTTATACCAAGATTTAAGAAGAGATTTTATTATTGATGAAGATACATATCAAAAAAAAGTAAGAGGAATACCAAGCACAGTTCAAACATTAGAAGCAAAAAGAGATATGAATGTAGATCCTATTGGAACTGCTATTAAATTAAATAATATTAATAATTATCCAGATGTTTTTGGCAAACAAAGAGCTCAATTAATTTCTGAAGCAAATTCTGATGCTAGACCAGCTGTAACAGATGGAATTAAAAACCATTTTGCTTTAATTCAAGAAGGTTTACCTAGCAAGTTTGATGAAAAATCAATTAAACCAATACTTGGACCACAAGCATACGAAGATTTTAAACAAAAAGAAACTGGATTAATAATATTTAAAGGAGAGTCTGAAAAAATATTTAATGCAAAAATAGGAACAGAGTCTTCTATTATTGCTAATTATCCAATTAGACCAGGTTCTGAAGCATTTGATATTGAAATGAAACAAAAACTTATAAATTTTGCATCTAAGAAAGATGATTTGCTTAAAAAAGATCCAGCTTCTATTGTTATGCAATTTAATCAAAATGTTAAAGAAAAATATTCTGATTTCCAAAACGAACAAGATCCAGCAATTAAAGAACTTAAATTTAAAAAATATATAGGATCTGTTGTTGATGCACAAAAAACATTAGGTGTTAATGAAGAAAAAATTAAAATAATTCCACAACAAGATGCTTCAAGAATAGTTCAGGATTATAATAACCAAGATGTGAATGGAAAAATTAATTATCTTAATTCATTAGAAAAACAATATGGAGATAATTATGATAAATTATTAAATCAATTATCTGAACCTAATAATGGTTTGCCTATAACAGCTAAACTTGTTTCTTATTTTGGTGATCCTAATTTTGCAAAACAAGCGTTAAGCATAGATTCAAAAGAAGAAAGAGATAGATTAGATAAATATATATCAACAACTGTTGAAACAAAAAAAACAGTTAATCAAGATGTTGCTGATAAGTTAATAGACTTTAGAAAAGTTGTTATGAAAGCTAATCAATCTAACACATCAAAAGGAAATAAAGATTTAGAAAATATTCAAGATGTAATAAGTTATATTGCTATTAATAAAATGTCTGCTGGTGTTAGTAAAGGAGATGCTATCAAACAAGCCACAAGTTATATTACAGAAAACTTTACTCTTAAAGATACTTATTTTATTCCAAGAATATATAACAATGATGTATTAACAAAAACTCAAATAGATCACGTTGCTAATAAAGCTCAAAATTCTTTAAAATATTTTGTAGATCAAATGGATATAGAACCATTCAAATCTACTAATAAAAACATTTCTGATGAAATGTTAAATAAAGAAATGAAACGTCAAATAAAAGATAATGGAATGTGGGTTAATTCAGCTGATGGAAATGGAATTGTATTATCTGTTAAATTTGCAGATGGTTCTGTTGGATTAGTTAGCAATAAAAAAGGAGAAGTTATTAAAATAAATTTTGATGATACTTCATTTAAAATACCAGGAACAAATACTGATATGAATACATCACTTTCAAAAACAGAAACTAAGTTTAAATATTTTGGGGGTTTATAATAAATGCCAAATATTGGTTTTGGTTTAGATAACAACGAAACAGCTCAATCAACAGGATTTGATAAATATAAATTAAGTTTATCTCAAACCTTAGGTGTAACAGCAGAAGATACTTGGCATTTTAATCCATTATATTCTATTTATAGATATGGAAATTTACTTGAAACAAGAGCTGATGGACCACCTATTGGAGGAACTGATGAATTTAATGCTCAAGCATATCAATCTACAGAACAAGAACCATTAATATCAAGAGATGAATTAAATAAAAAATATAGTAAACTTGGATTGTTATTTGAACAAGATGAAAAACAATCAACTGTTGATTTATTAGCTAAATATAAAAAAGATGAACTAGATAGAAGTGAAAGATTACAACGTGGTCAAACTGGTGTTGTAGCTGGAACTTTAAAATTTGCTACAGGATTAGGCGTTAGTATGGCTGATCCAATTAACATTGCATCTGCATTTGTTCCTATTGTTGGTGAAGCTAGATTTGCATCTTTAGTTGCTAAACAAGGATTTACTACTGCACGACTTGCTAAAGGTGCTATTGAAGGTGGTGTTGGTGCTGCATTAATAGAACCTATTGTTTATGGTGTTGCACAAGCTGAACAAGCTGATTATGGTCTAATGGATAGTTTATTAAACGTAACATTTGGAACTGTTATTGGTGGTGGTTTGCACGTTGGTATTGGTGCATTAAAAGATTATAAAACAAATTTAGATTTTAAAGAAAGAATACAACAAGCAAGAGATAATGCAGGAATAGATTCAAAAGAAGATCCTGCGGTAAATTTATATAAAGAGTATTATCCAATTAATTCTGAAACAATGTTAAGACTTGCTGAAACAGATCCAGAAACTAGAAGATTATTATTAATTAAATCAATGTCTGATTTATTAAATGAAAAAAATGTTGATGTAACACCTATTGCTAACTTAGATCCAAAATTAAGAGATGCACAAATTAATGATGATATTACTGTTAAAGATAAAAATAATTCAAATAAATCTGCTGATGTAAATGCTGATTTACCATCAAGACAAGTATCAGATGAAAGAACAAATAAACAAGAATTTAAAACTGAAGAACAAAATACTTTAGATAGAATAGAAAATACTTTAAAAACTAAAGAAATGGATCAAGTTGCTATTGAAAGAGAAAACAAATCATTAGATGATCAATTAAATGTTTTAAAAGAAAAACAAAAAGATTTTAATATTGAAGATAGTGTTGATCTACAGTCATCTAAAAAACAATCTCAAGAAATTACTAGTAAACAAAAAGAAATAAAAGACGCTATCATTGATGGTATTAACTGTATTAATAAAGTTTAGTTATGGCAAAAGATAAATGTATTGATTTAGTTGAACAGGCTTTAAGAAAAGCATCTGTTAATACAGAACAAGCTGCAGATATTATTAATAATATTAAAAAAACTCAAAGAGAAGCTAAATTAGAAAATCTTGATAATACATTAAAAGATCAACTTGCAAATCAAGTTTTAAAAGAACAGCAAATAGATAAAAAAATTAAAGAAAGAAATGCAATAGAAAATGAAATTAAAATAAGAAAAGCAGTTGAATCTGTTATTGTTGATTTTAAAGGTAATGAAGTTGAGGGTTTAAAAGCAATTCTTGTTGGAAGTAATTTACAAAAAGTAGGATCTCGTTCATCAGCAGCACTTGCTCAACTTTCTGAGTTTAGACAATTATCAACTTCATTTTATGAAAAATTAAGACAGAATAATTTAGTTGAATTATTTTCTACAGCTAATGAAGACATTGATAGAAGAACTGCTAGAACAATATGGCAGTTAGGAGAGGGTGTAGAGGTTACAGAAAAAAATAAAGATATAGTAAAACTTGCTAACATAATGTCAGATTATTCTGAAGGTGTTAGAAAAAAATTAAATAATCTTGGTGCTAATATTGGTAAACTTCCAGGTTGGATTGTAAGACAAACTCATGATCCTTTCCAAATAAGAAATGCTGCAAAAGTATTAAAAGAATTATCTGGAAAACAAGTAGATGAGTTAGATGGTTCTGTAGATAGAAATTTAAAAGCATGGAAAGAATATATTTTACCTAAATTAAAAGATGAAACATTTGAAGGATTTACTGACAAAGATGCTTTTTTAAATAATGTTTATAATTCATTATCAAGAAATGAACATATTATTACCGATGGTGCAGCAGGTTCTTATGGATCAAAAGATATTACAAAAACAATGAACGCTAAAAGAGTTTTATTATTTAAAACTGCAGACGATTGGTTTGATTATAATAATAAATTTGGATTTGGTAATTTAAGAGAATCATTATTTTTTGGACTACAAAGATCTGCAAATAATATTGGTTTAATTACAACATTAGGAACTAAACCAGAGCAAAATTTTAATACAATAAAAGGATTGGTTGCTAAACATTTAGTAGATACAAATAGATTAACAGATGAAATAAAAGCAAATGAAAGAATATTTAATTATCAATTAGACGAAATAACTGGAAGAGGAAATATGATAGGTTCTTTTTCTGGTGCTAAATGGTCTGCCATTACAAGATCTGTTGCAAATTTAGCTAAATTAGGAGGTGCAGTTATTTCATCTTTTACAGATGTACACACTTATGCGTCAGAATTAAAATGGCAAGGAAGATCTTATTTAGGAGGAGTTCAAGAAGCACTAACATCTTTATCTAAACTTTCATCAACTGAAAGAAAAAGAGCTATTGCAGAACAATTAGGATTTCTTAATGATAATTTAATTCATGATCTATCTTCTCGTTATTCAACTGGAGATTTATTAAATAAAGGATTTACAAAAATACAAAGAACATTTTTTAAACTTAACTTACTTCGCTGGTGGACTGATTCTTTAAAAGAAGGATCTATGCTTGGTTTAGGAAATTATGTTGCAAAACAAAAAAATATACCTTTTACAAATTTAGATGAAAAATTTAAAAGATTAATTACTCATTTTGGTGTTGATGAGAAAATATGGAATACAATAAGAAAAGTTGCTGTAGAAACTGCAGAAGATGGAAAAGAATTTTTCTCAATTCGTAATATAGATAATTTAACAAATAAAGAAATTTTACCTTTGATGGATATTAAAAATGCAAGTCAAAGACAAATTGATTTATTTAAAGATAATTTAAAAACAAAAGTAATGGGTATATTTTTAGACAGATCTAGTTATGCAGTTATTGAGCCTGATGCTAGAACAAGAGCTTTTATGAAACAGGGACAACTTGCTGGTACTCCTACTGGTGAAGCTATAAGATTTATGGGACAATTTAAAAGTTTTATAATAGCATTTACACAAAAAGCAGTTGGAAGAGAACTTGCTTTAATTAAAGCTGGTAACACAGCTCAGGGTGTTTTAGGTATTGCAAATTTATTTATTGGAGCAACAATTTTTGGTTATATTTCAAATACTGTTTCTGATATATTAAAAGGTAAATCACCAAAAGATGCAACAGATTACAAAACTTGGATGGCTGCTGCTGCAAGAGGTGGAGGAGCAGGTATTTATGGTGATTTTTTATTTCAAGATACAAGAGGAAATGCTGGTATTCTCCCAACATTAGCTGGTCCAGTTATATCAGAAGCTGCTAAATTATTTACTATACTTGATTATGCAAAAAAAGGAGATGGAACTGCAGCATTAAAACAAACATATAAATCTGTTGTAGGAAATACACCATTTTTAAATTTATTTTATACCAAAACTGCATTTGATTATGCTATTGGCTATCAAATTATGGAAACTTTATCACCTGGTTATCTTAGAAGAATAGAAAGACAAATGGAAAGAGATTCAGAACAAGAATTTTTGTTTACAAAACCATCAAGTTTGTTTAAAGGATTTAGATAATGACAATATCTTCAACTACAGTTAGAAACAGTTATAGTGGTGATGCTTCAACAACTACATTCTCATACACATTCAAGATATTCGCAGACTCAGATATTCAAGTAATTATACGTTCAGCTAATGGAACTGAAACAACTAAAACTATTACAACTCACTATACAGTAACAGGTGCTGGTAACTCTGGTGGTGGATCAGTTATATTTACATCTGGTAATATTCCAACAGCAACTCAGACAGTTGTATTAAGACGTAACATTCCACAAACACAAGCAATAGATTATATCGCTAACGATCCATTCCCTGCTGAATCTCATGAAGAAGGTTTAGACAGAGCAACAATGGCAATTCAACAGTTGCAAGAAGAATTAACAAGATCAATTAAATTATCTAAAACAAACACAATGACATCTACAGAGTTTTCTGTTGGTGCTTCAGATCGTGCTAATAAAATTCTAGCATTTGATACTAATGGTGAACTAGCAGTTACTCAAGAGCTTGGAACTAATAGAGGAAACTGGGCTACTGCAACTACATTTAATGGTAGAGATATTGTTAAAGATAGTTCTAATAATAATATTTATTTATGTAACACTACACACACATCTACTGGCACGACTCCTATCAGTTCTAATGCTGATGTAGCTAAATGGGATTTAATTGTTGATGCAGCTGCAGCTAGTACATCTGCTAATGCCGCAGCTAACTCTGCATCTAACTCATCTAATTCTGCAAACACATCTGCTAACCATGCAAGTAATTCTTCTAACCACGCATCTAACAGTTCTAATTTTGCAAACAACGCATCTAACAGTGCTAACTCTGCTTCAACTTTTTTAGCTGGTGTAAGTGCTAATGCTAATGCTGCAGCCAATTCTGCTAGCAATGCTTCTAACTTTGCAAATAATTCTAGTAACTCTGCTAATTCATCTGCAAATCATTCTTCAAACAGTTCTAACTTTGCTAACAATAGTTCTAATCATGCTAGCAATAGTTCTAATTTTGCTAACAATTCATCTAATAGTGCAAACTCTTCAGCATCTAGTGCAACTACTGCAACTACACAAGCTGGATATGCTTCATCAAATGCAGCAACTGCTACAACACAAGCTGGCTTTGCAACATCTAATGCAACAGCGGCTTTAGGATATTCTAGCAATTCAAGTAATTTTTCAAATAATGCTTCTAACTTTGCTAACACTGCTAGTAATGCTGCTAATGCGGCTAACGCTGCAAGAGATGCAACTCTAGTTGCTGCTGATAATTTTGATGATGTTTATTTAGGTTCTAAAACATCTGATCCAACTTTAGATAATGATGGTAATGCTTTAACTGCAGGAGATTTATATTACAATTCAGTAGGTACTGTTTTAAAATATTATACAGGTTCTGCTTGGGTATCAATTACTTCAGGTGGTATTACAGATTTAGTACAAGACACAACTCCACAACTTGGTGGTGCTTTAGATGTTAATGGATTTAATATCACATCAGCTTCTAATGGTAATATTACATTACAACCTAATGGAACTGGAGATGTAGTATTATCTGCAGACACAATTAAAATAGGTGATGCTAATACTGATGCTGTTCTTACAACAGATGGTACAGGCGATATAACTATTAGTACAAACTCTGGATCTAATTCTGGAACTGTTAAAATATTTGATGGTGTTAATGGCAATATAGAAATAACTCCTAATGGATCAGGTGTTGTTAAATTAGATGGTTTATCTTATCCAATAGCTGATGGTTCTGCTGGTCAAGCATTAGTTACAAATGGTTCTGGAGTTTTAAGTTTTGCTACTGCTGGTATAGCTTGGCAGTCAGTTCAAACAACTGGTTTTACTGCTGTTGCTGGTAGAGGTTATCCTTGCAATACAACATCATCTGCATTTACAGTAACCTTACCTGCTTCTCCTTCTGTTGGAGATTATATTCAAATAGTAGATTACGCAGGAACTTTTGCTACAAACGCACTTACATTAGGTGCTAACTCAAATAAAATTAATGGAGTAGTTGCAAATAAAGGATTAAATACAAATAGAGAAGCCGTAACTTTAGTTTATGTAGATTCTACACAAGGTTGGGTTTCAACATCTGCTTCAAATTATGGTTCACAATCATTAGATACATTACCTTATTCAATAGACTTTTTAGTAGTTGCTGGAGGTGGAGGAGGAGGTTCATCTGGTGGAACAGGTGGCAGACTTGCAGGTGGTGGTGGAGGTGCTGGAGGATTTAGAACTTCAACACAAACAGTTTCAGTAGGAACAGCAATTACAATAACAGTTGGTGATGGTGGTGCTGGTAGCACATCAGGAGATAATTCTAGTTCAGCAACAGGAACTGC
>Ga0209088_10002814_pt1 | contig 10496 bp, 6 predicted proteins | sample S_140625_EF_Meta_FD_187324 | JGI IMG/M metagenome (GOLD analysis project Ga0209088, IMG submission 187324) | Freshwater microbial communities from Lake Simoncouche, Canada to study carbon cycling - S_140625_EF_MetaG (SPAdes) (version 2) | ecosystem: Environmental > Aquatic > Freshwater > Lake ...
GAACCAGAACCAGAACCAGAACCAGAACCAGAACCAGAACCAGAACCAGAACCAGAACCAGAACCAGAACCAGAACCAGAACCAGCCCCTGAACCAGAACCAGAGCCAGAACCAGAGCCAGAACCTGAACCTGAACCAGCCCCCGAGGAACCGGATGAACCGGAGGAACCTGTGCCAATGATACCCATACCCATTTTTATAGAAAATACAGACGATATCTTTGATAAATCCACATATACATTTATTCATTCAGAGATTCCAGAATATACCGTATATTTTTCCATTTACAGAATCAATAAAACCCGACCAGACCGACCTTTCTTACAATATCTTTGTAAAACTACAACAGACAATTCTCTGACATTTCCCCAAACCAAATATCAAAATACAGATTATCCTCCAAATGAATCATCCGATGATTCGTCTATCGACACCGTTTTCACAGAAACCATTACAAAATCCCTGTTGGACATTACGAAAGTACAGATTCCCGATTTTTCACAAATATACAGAGGTGTGATTCCAATGAGTATGGACCAAAAAACCAATACAATTCTGTTTGTTTTTGTAGATTTTTCAGAGATTGATACAGAATCTCTGAACAGTTCCGACAATTCCGACAATTCCCAAGAATCTTTACAATGGTGGTTGACTACCGATCTTACAGGGTTCTATATTGGACTCAATAAACACGAACCTATATTTCAAATTGATTCAAATGTAAAAATATTATTCAATGAACATTATGAAATTTCGATTTTAAAATCAAATGTATCCGAAAATTTGGAATCATCACCCGCCATAATAAAATCCCCATTAACAGTGTTTCTATGCAAATACGATGTAGGAACCACCACATGGTCAAACATAGGTACTCAAGAGGGCGCTGCCGCCACCGCAGTAGGGTCAAACAGTATATTTTTGTCTATGAACCGTCAAGACCATCCTTTTGGATATTATCCATTTGCATCCTGTAATATAATACAGGGAAATCAATTGTCAGAGATTAAGGGATTGGGATTAAAAAAATACGTATTTTTCGTCGAAGGATTTCAAAAAACATTGTATATACTTCCATCGGTTCCTGGTGGAGACGCCCCTAATCAAATAGACCTGTATGACGGTTCGGTGTTTAAACCGGTTTGTTTAGAAGAGGATCCTTTCTCTGAATCAAATCCGCAGAACGAAGACGACGACGAATTAGAACAAAAGAATTATTCTGCCATTTATTTTGAAGACCAAGGAAATGTCTTGTGGTGTGTCAAAAATATGAATCTATTGATGGAAAGTATGTAAATCATTTGTTTTGCGTAAAGTATAATATACGTAAAATAATATAAAATATATAATAAATATATTTTATGAATAAAATACCTATCAAAATCAAAGACAATATGTCTTCTCATGATTCATCGTGTTATCCAGATACAAATTGTTTCACATTTATTCGCAATCGTATAGAAAATGGGGATATTACAATTAACACTGGTGATATTGTCATTTATACAGACACAAATTTACAAAATATACATCCAAATGCAAAGACAAATATTGCATTATTAGTGGAAAGTCCCGAATATCATAAAGAATATTATGCATATATTGAAAATCATAACCATTTATTTGATAGGGTATTAACATTTTCCAAAAAATTATTAGACAAGGGAGAGAATTATAAATTCAATGTATATGGAACAACATGGTTGCATGAGTCATACAGAAGTATTTGGAAAAAGTCGAAATTATGTTCATTTATTATTTCAAATAAAACAACTACAAGTGGACATCGATTAAGACATCAAATGGTATATTATTTACATCAAACTGATTTATATGTAGATATATACGGAGGAAATTACAAAAAAATACCATATATGACACCAAAAGCATTTGACCCAGATCTATGTGGTGCACATATTACAAATGGAAAAATATTAGGACTAAAAGACTATATGTTTAGTATTGTAATCGAAAGTTGCAAAGAGGATTATTATTTTAGTGAAAAACTAATTGATTGTTTTTTATCTGGAACGGTTCCGATTTATTATGGATGTCCAAGTATACATAAATTTTTTAATATAAACGGAATAATTATGTTTGACACAATCGATGAATGTCTTGATATTATAAAAAATATTACACCAGAAAAATATAGTGATATGCTTCCATACATAGAGGAAAATTTTGCAATTGCCAAGAAATACGATGTATTTAAAATAGACGAAACGAATATAATAGATATAATTACACCCTTCAAGATTTAGAGCAACGCGTATTTTATTTCAGTATTGGTATATATTCTCTGAGAAATTAGTGGAAAGTAATTAAACCGGATGATAATTATTGTTGGACACATCAAGAATGGTAATTGAAACCTCGGACGTCGTCGTATTTTGAACATTGAAATCTTGATTCGTATTTAGTGGAAGGAGTTGTGGTGGTAGTTGGGGAGGGAGTTGAGTGGGGAGTTGTGGCGGTACTTGGGTGGTAATTGACTCCATACCTTGATTGATTTTTTGAATAAGGGTGGAAGAGGGTCTGGAGGATGTATATGGCGTGGAGGAAGACGATTGACCTTTGTTGTGTGTTTGACTTTTGGGTGTTTGTATTTTAGGAAGGGGGAGTTCGGTACCCGTCGCCAAATTATTAGATGAACCACTTATTAACATTTTGGCACTCGATACAATATTCGAAATCGGTGTAAAAAAATTGGAATAATAATAATTGGCGGTAACTTCGTGTTCGGGTTCTTCTTCTTCATCGATTAGATTTTCATCTTCGCTGTCGCTATTTTCCTTATATTTCAGAGATTTCAGTTTCTCGATATACCAATGATGTCGATACGTATTTGAACTCGTCAGTGTGTCACAAATATCCGGCTTTTTGACTTTCTTGAATTTTTTCCATTCTTTACTCCCCTCTTTTCCCACAAATGTCTGTTTGAATTGGCCAATGACAGACAGGGGAACAATCGGACTGGTTTCCATCAATCGGTCGAATTCTTGTCGGGTATGTTTGATAAAATGCCCCGCATCCATCCGTTCCGTCGGTGCTTTCGAAATCTCGATTTTGATATTCCGGGCAAATTTGTCCCACGCAATCGACATAACCCTGTGTGATTCATTTAATTCAGAGATTTTCAAATATTGTTGTATCGTGGTCAATATTCCAATAAAGATATTGACGGTACCAATAATCAATGGCGAATAAATACGTATATCTTCGGGCAATGTATTTTGTCCAAAAGAGGCCGTTCCGGTTATCGTAGACAATATAATGGTGGGAATCGTGAACCACGCATGTAGGAATGAAAACCGGTTATGTGCGCGCGTATTCAACCATTTGTAACATTGTGCAATGTCACACCATTCCACCAAGATTTCTTCATTTTCAATGGACCATTCAACTGTTTTTGTAGTCGTATTTGAATTCGAATCTTCAGAGAAATCGTCTTTGTTTGCCCGGGTTGCATTCGCCGCTGCTGTATTGTTCGTATTATTATTATTATTATTGTTTGACGGTGATTTTTTCATTTCTAACTAACTATACTTTTGGAAAATATAATATGAAATACAAATATGTTTATTTATTCTTAAAAAATATATAAACAAACTTTATACAAAATATATACTCTATTAAATGAACGAATCCACCGACACCGAACCATCACAGAAACCATCCATTCCTCCTCCCAAATATCCCGAGAATTTCCCAGAAATCATTTCGGATTTCACGGCCGATTTGACGACCACTTTCCCCGAATACGCCAATTTGTGGTTCAAATGGACCGACCTGAAAAACGCAACCGGCGAACCCGAATTGGTCGATATACAACACCTGTTTGAATACTGTCTGGTGGTTTACCCCGAACGATTTTTCGATATTCTCTATCAAAACGAAGAGATTTTTTCGCCAGAATCAAACACGAATACTTTCTTTTTACCCAATGTGGATTTCCGGCAATTGTATCATTGTCCAGATGTAAGCGAGACAACTCGCAAAACACTCTGGAAATATTTACAATTATTAATGATTACCATTATGACAAGTATTAACAACAAAACCTGTTTTGGAGAATCGGCCAATATCTTTGAAGGGATCAACGAAGACGAATTACAGAGCAAATTGACTGAAACCATTGATAATTTATCGACGTTTTTCAAAGATATTATTCCAAATGCGGTGGGGGGGGAGGAGGAGGAGGAGGAGGATGACGGTCCTACAGATGATTTGGACGAAGAAGACCAAGTCCCGGATTTAGTCGACGAGAATTCGGCGTCATCGAAAGACCGTCCGAAATCTTCTAAATCAAAAGGAGGTCTGTTTGACAATCTCCCCAATCCCGCCGATATTCACGAAAAACTCAAAGGACTGTTTGACGGCAAGATTGGGAAACTGGCCAAAGAGATGGCCGAAGAATTGACGGATGATTTTATGGGTCTTTTAGATGAAGATGAACGCGCCGATATGAAAAACGTCAAGAATACGGGTGATGTGTTGAAAAAACTGATGAAGAATCCGGCGAAAATAATGAATTTGATGAAATCCGTCGGAAACAAATTGAATACGAAAATGAAATCCGGCGATATTTCGCAAGAGGAAATTATGAAAGAGGCCAGTGAAATGATTGGCAAAATGAAAGATATGGGAGGCGAAAGTGGAGATATGAATGAAATGTTGAAAAATATGATGAAGAATATGGGTGGATTAGCAGGTATGGGCGGTGGCGGTGGCGGAAAAACCAAAGTGAATACGGCGGCAATGGGACAAATGTCCAAGAGACAAGCGCAAGTCGAAAGAATGCGTCAGAGAATCATTGCCAAACAGAACGCAATGGCACCCAAACCTTTGGAGGCGGCTGCGTCGGCGTCGGCAGCGGCATTACCAGAAGGATATTTAGATGGAAATGTGAAATTCGTATTGGAACCCACCAGTTCGGGAAATCTATCATTTAAATTACCCGATGAAGAAGGGGTCCAAGAAAAATCCAAATCCAAAATAAATAACCCTGTAGGACCATCCACGAATGCGACCACCACCGAACCCGACCTGTCTTGGATAGACGAACCCGACTCAAAGACAACGGGAGGTGCCGCTAAAAAACCCAAATCCAAGAAATCCAAAGGTAAAAAATAGTGAATCCAAATATTATATACAAATATATATAGAAACGCATCATGTCCCTTTTTAAATTCATAAATATTCCAGTGTTTTTAATAAGTTTAGCCGTTGGACTTTTCATTGTCTATATTTTTGTCCCAGATACGCGCAAAATATATGTCTATCCAAATCCGGATAATATAGATTCGATTCAATATAAAGACGCAACCGGTTCCTGTTTTTCGCCGGTTCAAACAAAAACGAAATGTCCAAAAGACGAATCGAAAATATCCAAAATACCTGCTCAGTCGTAATATAGGGAAATCCAAAAAATATAGTGTTATTGTATTGGAATGAACTTTAAACGATTGTTAAATACACCTATAGGAACCTGTTTTATTTCGATCCTTTTAGGATTGGGATTAGCCACTCTGTTTCGCAAAGTATGTACCGGAAAAGACTGTATCAATTTCAATGGTCCTGTTATAAGTGAGATTGATGGTAAAACATATAAATTCGGCGAGTACTGCTACAAATACAATTTGATGCCATCCAAATGTGACAGTATGAAGAAAATCATAAACATTGCTCCGCCGAAATCCGATGAAGAAAATAAAGGGATATTGGGTGTTTAGGGAAAAAAAGACCCCCCTTCGCCCCGCCCCCTTAATCGCGTTATATACAATATAATTTTACATATCGAAATTATATTGTATGACCAGTGAAAATATATCGTTTACACGTATTTCGGATTTGCCGGATATGACCAATATGCCCATGATGCCCGGGGGAGCCGGAATGTCCAACAGTAATACTCAGTATATGCAACAGATGAATGTGCATCCGAATCCGTATGGGATCGAAAATAAACATATAGGAGGAATGGGTCCACCAAACCAAATGGGAATGCAATCCTCGATGCAACCCTCGATTGAAATACAAGCGACCGGTTCAGTTCCGCAATATACACAACAACAGATTCAAGAACTGCAGAATATGGTTCAAACACCATTACCATCTCGTGATATTCCGACCAATGTAGACGGCCACGCAATGGACGAACAAATCCGGGTGAATTATATTCCACCTGTAAAAAAACACGAGGATTATGTGACGGATTATATGAAGACAACCGATAAGAAAAACCAGGAATTAGAACATCAAACGCGGGTGTCAAACAGGTCAGATGCACTGTTTGACGCAACCCAACCCGCGATTGTAGCCGCAATCCTCTTTTTCATTTTCCATATTCCACTGGTGAATACAATGATATTCAGACGATTCGCGTTCCTGTCCATTTATTCATCGGACGGCAATTTCAATTTCGGCGGATTGATTTTCAAGAGTCTGGTATTCGGTCTGGCATTTACGGGATTGACGAATGGAATGAATTGGATTTCGGGATGGTAATAAATCCCGGCATTTGTGGTGGGTGTGGGTGGCGTGGGGACTCCAAAACACCAAAACAAAATAACCCTATAGGACCACATATATATATATATACATATACATTATAATGAGAAACATTGAAAATATTAGTCATTATGGCGACATTTTGGCAATTCCTTTTTTTGCCTTATTAAGCATATATTTTTATACAATGAAAAACAAAACAAATATAGAATATATATTTTTGATTTTTAGCATTTCCGGATTTTTATTAGATATATTCTATACGTATTTGTTTTTTACCAGTAATAAATGGGAAATAACCCTGTAGGACCACACCTCTCTCCCCTTTATCCACATACTAAAAAATAATCTTTACAATAATATTTACAAAAACGATTTAAAAAAGAATCACTATATAACAATATAACAAACCCATATATGACCACACCTGAACCTACATCCGCTGCATCCACTACAAAGATTAGACGCGCCATCGGAATCGATTTGGGAACCACCTATTCTTGTGTAGGTGTCTGGCAAAACGATCACGTCGAAATCATTGCAAACGACCAAGGTAACCGCACAACACCCTCCTACGTTTCTTTTAATGCGGGTGAACGTCTCATCGGAGACGCGGCAAAATCGTCCGCCGCCAATAACCCCACAAATACCGTGTTTGATGCCAAACGTCTCATCGGCCAGAAATTCAGCGACCCTAAACTCCAAGACGACCTCAAGCATTTGTCCTACAGGGTTATTTCGAAGGACGACAAGCCGACCATTCGTGTGGATGTGAATGGCGAGGACCGCGATTTCGCACCCGAAGAAATCAGTTCGATGGTTTTGTCGAAAATGAAGGAAATCGCAGAGGCGTATATTGGTGAGACCGTCACAGATGCCGTCATTACCGTCCCCGCATATTTCAATGATTCGCAGCGTCAGGCGACCAAGGATGCCGGTGCAATCGCCGGATTGAATATCTTGCGTATCATTAACGAACCTACTGCGGCGGCCATTGCCTATGGTCTCGATAAACAATCACAAAAAGAACGGAATGTATTAATCTTTGATTGTGGAGGTAAAAATTCTGCTTCCTGTGGTTCAAACCCACCTATTCTTGCATATTAAGATAAGAATAGAATCTGGTTAATTGCTGGAAACTCCTTAAGATTTTCCTACCACAACATAATATGAAAATATAAGTGTGACGGTTTAAAAAAGGTAAAATATTGGATAATCAGCAGCCAATCTTCTAAGTTATCTATACAGATAATATGAAGCAGGTTCAACGACTAGGATATAAATATCCCAAGAATGCCAGAGTTTAATTATTATGATAATTCAGTATAAAAACAAATTTATATATAATAAAAATGGATAATTTTGAAAATATAAGAAACAACATATTGAATTCAGTAAAAGAGTTAAGAGATAAAAAAACGGGAAATAATATACCTATTATTAAACGTAATCTCCAATTTGAAACAAGCAAATATTCATCCACGAAAACAAATATATGGCATGTATTTTTCAATGATAGTAAATTAAAAAAATCAACTGATTATGTAATTACATATAGTTGTTTATTTTGTAATGAATTAAATCATTGTTCATCTACACAATTTTTAAGAAAAATTCGCCAATATAAACCCCAATGTTTTCATTGTAATACCATAAAGTTGAATCTACAAAAGTTTCCGCCAAAAGAAAAAGTCATAAAAGAAGAATTAACATTTATTGAAAAACGCAAAAAAAGTATTATGGAATATGAGTTATATCCAGATACGTTCAAAAATTCATATGAATTATCCCATTTATCCGATAATGACTATCAACGAATTAAATCAAAAATAGTTAGTATAGGAAATGGAAAACATACAGATATAAACGATTATGAATTTTGGACAATTTATAAAGTAAATAACCAAATGCGATTTTCTTCTTTTTTATATGATCCAATTAAAAAATTTATTTTTAAAGCGAATCAACCCATCATGAAATGTGACAATTGCACAAAAGAATGGCGATGTAAAAGTCTCGAATCTTTTAAAAATTGTTATAAAATTTTATGCAATGATTGTAAATTATGTAATCGTACATTCAAAATAAGACCAATTAAAAATATAAATAATGATATAATTATTTATCAGTCAAAATTAGAATTAAAATTTGTTCATTGGTGTGAATCAAATAAATTGACGGTTAAAAATGGTCCTACAGTTGAATATATGTTTAATGGAAAAACAAAAAAATACAGGGTTGATTTTCAAATTGAAAATATATTAATTGAATTAAAAGACTTTCATATATGGCATAGAAACCAAGTAGACACTGGACAATGGGACGCAAAAGTGAATGAAGCAAATAAATATATAAAAGATAATAATTTGGACAAATATTATTTCATAACTCCTAATAACTGGAATCAAACAACTACTGAATTATTAATAAGATTAAATAAGATATAGTCTGACCTCATATGAAAATATGAGAAATATCGTTTTAAATTACGATATAAAAACAAGAATGTGGGAACATTCGATGTCAGTATATTAACAATAGAGGACACCATATTTGAGGTCAAGGCCACTTGCGGAGACACCCATTTAGGAGGAGAGGATTTCGATACCCGCATCTGCGAGCATTTCATGGAAGAGTTCAAGCGCAAAAACAAGAAGGACCTGTCTGACAACAAACGTGCAATGCGCCGACTCCGCAATGCCGCCGAAATCGCCAAACGCACACTCTCCGCCGCGACCACTGCCAATGTTGAATTGGATAGTCTGTATGACGGAATCGATTTCATTACTACCATTACCCGCGCCAAATTCGAGAATCTGTGTGATGACCTTTTCCGCAAAACAATGAAACCCGTCGAGCAAGTTTTGGCGGATTCCAAGATGTCCAAGAGTCAAATCGACGACATTGTTTTGGTCGGTGGTAGCACACGCATCCCCAAGATCCAACAATTATTGTCCGATTTCTTCAATGGCAAAGAACTCTGTAAGACCATCAATCCCGATGAATGTGTGGCATATGGCGCGGCGGTTCAAGCGGCGATTCTAAGTGGTTCGAAAGACAGCAAGATTTCGGACCTTTTACTATTGGACGTCTGTCCACTCAGTCTCGGATTGGAAACCGCGGGTGGTGTAATGACCAAACTGGTGCATCGCAATACCACTCTTCCGACTAAAAAATCACAGACATTCTCGACCTATTCGGATAACCAGCCGGGTGTTCTCATACAGGTATTTGAAGGCGAACGCGGAATGACCAAAGACAATACTCTTTTGGGTACATTCCAGTTGTCGGATATTCCGCCAATGCCTCGTGGTCAACCCCAAATCGAAGTCGTTTTTGACGTGGATTCGAACGGTATCTTGAATGTCTCTGCCTCGGAAAAATCCAGCGGGAAATCGGAGAAAATCACCATTAAAAACGACAAGGGACGATTGACTCCCGAGGAAATCGAGAAAATGGTTCAGGATGCGGAGAATTTCAAAGAGCAGGATGAGTTGTTGCGACAGACCATTGAATCCAAAAATGGATTAGAATCCTATGTGTATGAAGTCAAGTCCCGTGTCGAGAAGGAATACAAAGACAAGATTTCGGAGGAGGAAAAAACAGAGGTGTTGGACAAAGCCGCCGAATTGGATACTTGGCTTGCAACACATCCAAGTGAAACAAAGGAGGTGTATGACGAAAAGAAGAAAGAATTGGAAACCATTTTTGTAGAAATTATGAAAAAAGTGGTGGGTAATGGTGGTGGACCGGGTAGTGGACCGGGTAGTGGACCGGGTGGACCTATGCCAACCGGACCCGATGGAAATCCCATTTTTAATATGCCAGGTATGCCACCAATGCCCAATTTTTCAACTCCTGATTTTTCCGGAAAATCCAATGATGACCCAGATGATTTTATTCCAGTACATCAACCATCCTCGTCATCATCATCCACATTTGAACCTCAAATTGATGAAGTAGACTAATATGTCAAATACATA
>Ga0209088_10002815_pt1 | contig 10490 bp, 21 predicted proteins | sample S_140625_EF_Meta_FD_187324 | JGI IMG/M metagenome (GOLD analysis project Ga0209088, IMG submission 187324) | Freshwater microbial communities from Lake Simoncouche, Canada to study carbon cycling - S_140625_EF_MetaG (SPAdes) (version 2) | ecosystem: Environmental > Aquatic > Freshwater > Lake ...
AGCATAAGTAATTAGTCCTGTTTGTTGGGCATCTCTAGTGCCATTAGAATACTTTAAGTTTGAGGCCATTATCTAACTCCCATAATTCTGCCGTTTTCATCACGAATTACGGTCTTAGGTTGGTTTAACTTCTCAGAAATACTAGCAATCATTTGAGCTAATTGCTGGTTTTGTTGTTGTAAGTTTTGAATTACAGGTTCTAGCGGATGTTGAGTCATATCGTACCCCATTGTGTCTTGCAATAATCTTGCGGTTTCTACATTTCGTATGTAGGCTTCTGACCCATCATCCAAACCTTGATTGATTCGGGCAGTTTCAATTTTAGTAGCATTATCAAGGTAAGCCAAGAGGATGTCTCTATTGTTAGTCATCTCAGCTTCTTTGGTATTGCGTTCTTCTTCAAGCTTGAATTTTAACTGGTTCTCTTGTGCCTGGTACTCTTGTTTGGCTTTCTCAAGTTCATTTTCTGCTTGGAACTTTTGAATCTCCATCTGAGTCTGAGCTTGCATCTTTTGTTGGTCAGCTTGAATTTGCATCTGAAGTTTTTGAACTTCTGGTGGTGGTGGCTTAGGTTGACCTTCCATCTTCTTAGCTGCTTCACGCAATTTATCAGCAGTTTCGTCAATAATGCCTTCTAACTGCTTGCCAGCTCTAAACGCAGTAACTGAGAACTTGAGCATTTCCATAAGCATCGGGGCCATCTCAGGGGCTTGTGATGCCATAGGAATAGCGTGTTGCATAAAGCCACCAACTGCTTGCAAGAAAGCCATGCGATTCTGCTTTTCAGCTTCCTCGTCTTGGAAAATCATTGAATCTGAGGTGACTTCTATGCGGAAATTAGCAGAAGCCTCATTTCTGAGCAGTTCTAACGCTTGTGGGACTAATTGTTGGTCTTGTTGGCTTAGTTGACTAGAGCCTGAAATCTTAAGGATTGTGTCATCTGTAAAGTGTTGGCAAATGATTTGAGCTTTGATGCGTAGCAACATAGTGGCAAAGTCAACCACATTGTGCTGCATAGTCTTTAATCGACCGGCAGCGTTATTACTCTTAATTATCTGTGCGCCAAGGGTTTCATTAGGGTCTGTTTGACCACGCTGAATGTCGGCAATACCCATGATTTCATAGATTTGACCCTTAACTTGCTCCATCGCTTGATAAGCGTTTTGTAATGCAGAAGCAAATGGGGCAATGTCTACTAGGTCAATAGCACCACGCATACCTTGTTTTTCAGCAAATGCAGCCCAGTTCTTAACTGGAATCATTATGTTGTTCTCGCCTTCAGAAAAAAGGCGTTGTAATTCGCTTGCTGAAGCATCGTAAACGCCACGCACTCTTAATGCGTTGATTAGTTCTTCAATGCGGTTTGACAAAGTGTCTAATTGACGAGCCTGGTCTTGGTACATTGTGTAATCAGGAATTGGCTCTAGGCTCTCATTGGTGAGAGTTGAGAACAATGGCTTTGGACAAGGCCAAAAGTTCTCTAATTGCAATGGGTCATCACGCTCATCAAGAATCTTGCCTAGCGACTTAGATACCCATAAGACTTTGCCTGTTTCCTTGTCCCAAATCTCATAAACTAGGGCTTGGGATTGATAATCTACAAAGCCTTCAATTTTCTTTGATTCATCGGGGCGAGTGTCTAACGGTACTTGGTAGCCTAAATCTTCCCCAAAACGCTCAACTAAAGCATCTCTAGTCATAAAGACTCTACGCCATACAGCCGTTACTTCTTCCCATGTTCTGCCGGTTGTGTGACCGAAATCACGCCAATGCACATAATCTACAGGGCAGCACTCATACTCAATACGCTCTGGATTCTCTATTTCTTGAGCTGATTCTGTTTCAGCTTCGTCAGTATCTTCAGTAACTTCAAAGCCATCGTCAGGCTCGCCTTCAGACTTAGCGCCTTCAATATGTGGCTCATAGCGTACCCATGCTGTGCCTCTACCGCCTAATAAGCGGTCTAGAACTACTTGTTGCATAGATGATTTGTAATCGCTGTAATGCTCTAATTCAAACTCTAGGCTTCTTTCTAATAACATTGAAGCTACACGGCCAATAGGGTCATTATCCCTAAATCTACGGCTTACATCAGGTCTTGGGAGTCTAGCAAAGATAGCTGGTTGGATTACTTGGACATTTGACCAAAGTATGTTAAATCGGGAGTTTGGATTTGATTGATAGCGACTATCGTCTTTATAACGCTTAATAATACGGTCAGTACGAGCTTCCCACTTTTTAAAGGTACGCTCGTAATTGGTAATTGTCTTATACCACTTCTCGTATGTGTGATTCTCTGCCATCAAATTCTCCCTGTGGATTGCTTTGGCGCTGTTTTCCACATCTCGTTAAGCGTTACATCTGTCTGACCTACAAATAAGCCCCTAATAGCCTCATCTTTAGGCAATGCTTTCTCTTCTTCACGCCAGGCTATTGCCAACATACGAAACGCATCAGCACCGTGAGAAGTCCAATCATGCCTAGGTTTATCCCTAAACACCTTCTTATCTTCATCATATTCACGCTGATATTGCCGTAAACATTCAATACCATCTTCACATTTAGAATCAAACCAGCTTCTCATCAATGCAAGCCTAGTTGCTTGAATTCCGTCTTGAAGTGACAAACTTGGCACAATTTTCATGTTTTCTAAGGGAATTTTAACACTTAATTGCTCAATTATGCTTTTTCCACCAGAGGCTAAAGTTTTAGCTCTAGCGTCATGAGGCAGCCAATGAGTTCTATATACATAACCGTACTCTCGCTCTTTGGCTTGAATTAGACCCGTATAAAAGGCTATTGGTTGACCATTAGATGAATGATAGTCAAGAACTCTAATCTCGCCATGCACAACTTGATACCAAAATATAGCGGTATCGTCTGAATAACCTAAGTCCCAGGCTGTAAATACAGGGAACAATGGGTCATGCTCTACATTAGTAATTCGACCATCATCTGTAACTTGACGCATTTCTACGCCATATATAGCCCCTAAGATTTCAGCTTCAAAATCGCACTCAAACTCAGCACGAAATTGACCGTCTGTCATGGTTTTCTTAGCATCTAATAATTCTTCTTGTGAAATTACATTGGTTTGGCTTGACCGAAGCACTTTGACATACCAATCATCATCTTTTAGGGCATTTTGATATAGCTCATAAAATCCGTTGTGTCCCTTTGGAGTCCCAATAAAAACGCACCAACCCCTTCTGTCGCTCAATAACGGCCTAACCACTTCTCCCCATAATCTTGGGCGTGTGTCACCAGTTTCGTCAATCACGCAGCCGTCAAGGTAGTTTCCACGAAGTGCATCAGGGTTATCACCACCAAATAGCCTAATTTTTGAGCCATTAATAAGTTCTACCCATAGTTCAGACTCATTAGCTTTAACCATTAAAGGCTCAGAAAAGCGTTTTAAGTATGCCCAGGCTACTGATTTGCTTTGTGAATAATATGGCGCAATATATGCGTATTGACCGTTTTCCTTGTTTTCATTAATAGCCCTAAATATAAGGTCATTAATGCAGGCTACAGTCTTGCCACATCTACGGTGAGCTACTATAACTGCCCAGCGTTGGCTTCTGTCATGGAAGTCTAGGAATACATCTCTAGGCTTGTAATCAAGCTCTACATCGATTACTTCTTCCAAGACACTACCATTCTTTGTGGTGCTTTCTCATCGCCTACAACTTCAGTACGAGCAAGTTTAGGAACAGCGTATTCAACCATGTTTTGTACTATGTCGCAGGCTTTACCTGGATTGGGAAGAACAATGTACTTTCCAGTCTCATCGTCTTTAAGACCTTCAGCGGTGTTATAAAGCCATGTCTGAAGATAAGGTAGGTTGGCATCAAGCAATGCTTTAACAGCCTCACGAGCTTCAGCAGTAGCCTTATTAGGCACTCCAGCAGCACGACCACCTGTCTTTTTTCTAGTCTTTTCTACTTTAGATTCCATATAAACTCAAGGTATTGATTTATAAGGGTTTTATTCTAACACTTTATTTATTTGTTGTTCAATGAGTTCTTTACGATTTGGTATAGCCGCTGGTCTATACATTGACTCTGAAATACTAAAATCTTTATTCCTACCTTTATTTTCAACAAAACCAAAACGCTTATAAAAGTCTTTCAATCTATCTACAGAAGTTGCACCAAAGTCTTTTGATGGACTTAACGCTATTGTTTTAGCTGATTCGTCAGCATATTGTGTCAATTCTTCTAATGCTTTTGTTCCCATACCTGTATTTCGCATTTGTTTTGGCACTTCTATGCGTGAAAGTGTTATTAATGGTGTTTTAGCAGATTCGTAAACATCAAGAATTAAACCTTTATCTTGCAAAGACTTGGCTATATTTTTAACTGTTCCCATTAAAGGCGCTTGCATAGCTAATTCAGCCATTGCTTTGGGGTCACCTTCTAACATATTAGATTTAAAGGTATTGCCAGGGTATGCCTTAGCTAATAAATCCATTTGCGCTTTTTGGTTTTCCTCAAACTTTTGAGGTATAGACCTAATATGCTCTTTTATAGGGTCGGCAAGAGCTGATTCCGTTGGCGGAACATATCCTGTTCTAAGTAAATCAGCTAATGTTGCCATAATTTCAAGCTATATCTGGGTCATGAATCTTATTCATTGCTTCGTGTAATTGCTTCTTACGCTTCATTCTAGCGTTCTCTTTAGCATTAAGAGTCTCACCCTTACCACCTACTGCTAGTTCATCAAGTCTAGGCTTGTTACGCTTAACCTCTTGTTTTTCAAGGGTTGTTTCTTTGTGCGGACGCAGCATAGCGTTCTTTGGTGGATAGCTTCTTGTCATGTGTTTCATTACATATCCTTCATTTTGTCAGTAATGACTTCTTTGCGTGTTTTGGCAGCTTCTTTAAAATCTTTAGCACTAGGAGCGCCTTTGCTACCAGCTTTACGCATTTTTTCGCCAGAACCAGCAGCTATCCTAGCTTGTTTACGGTGGATATTGGCGTAGAGTCCGTCTTTCATGCTTGGCTTTTAATATACTTAGAGTATTGTTCTTCTAACTTAGCTTTACGCTTGCCTTTAGCATGGGTGCGTTCTTCGCTTAGAGCTATTGCCATTGCTTGTTTCTTTGGCTTTCCTGCGGCAACTTCTGTCTTATAGTTTTTGCCTACGCTCTGTGCAGAGCCTGATTTATCCATTGGCATAATTAACTCTTAAATTTAAGTAAGTAAATAGTAGTGTCAATTTCTTGAGCAATATTGTCAATTAATTGGCAGATTTCTGTATCTGTAGGCAAGTCTGCTCTAGCGTCTTTAACAAAAGATTGTAGGGATTGCAAATAAGCTAATGGCTCTTTTGGCTGGTGGTAGTTGCTTGGGAATTCGGTAATTTGACCATAACAACCAAAATATGCTTCGGCTAGTTCATCAGTCAATTCAATGATGCGTTCGTAAAATCCACCCAAAGCTTTATGTTTAGCGTAGGATTTGGTTGCCCAATGAAAAAAATGGGTATTTGTACCCGAATGAAGTAGCGTGGATAGGAACAAAGCCATGTTTTCGTGCATAAATTACTCCAGTTTCAATGATTTTAACACTTCAATAGCTTCTTCGCTTGAATTTACCCTGTACAAATGACCACCTTTCCAGCCGGCAATAAACTTTAATTGGTCAGGGGTAAATTTTTTATCAACACCATCTTTGATTTCTATTAAAATAGTATGTCCTTCATAAGCAACTAAACAATCTGGTATTCCCTTACCAACCATGTGTAAAAGGTAAACATCAGCGCCATTATCTCGTAGCGCTTTAACAACAATAGCTTGATTTTTATCTACTTTTTTGTTATATGTCATCTTTTTCAGTTAGTATTTGGTAACTTATTGATTATAGGGGAATAAATTGAAAATCTTGTTGCTTGACATAGAAACCTCACCTAATGTAGCTCATGTGTGGGGTATATGGCAGCAAAATGTTGGATTGTCCCAACTTTTAGAATCCTCTTACACTATGTGCTATTCAGCCAAATGGCTTGGGGAAAAAGATATTTACTTTGATTCTGTTTACGAAAGTAACCCTAAATCAATGCTACAAGGCATACATGAGCTTTTAAATAATGCCGATGCAGTTTGCCATTACAACGGCACAAAGTTTGATATGCCCACTTTAAACAAAGAATTCTTGCTTCATAAAATGAACCCACCGCCACCTATGAAACAGATAGATTTGCTCAGAGTGGTTAAAAGTCAATTTAGATTTCCTAGCAATAAGCTAGATTATGTAGCGCAGCGCCTTGGTCTTGGTAAAAAGAAAGAGCATGAAGGCCATACGCTGTGGATTAAATGTATGGCTAATGATAAAAAAGCCTGGGCAACAATGAAAGAATACAATATTCAAGATGTGTTATTGCTTGAAAAGCTGTACAAACGCTTACTGCCTTGGATTAAAACGCCATTAAATCAAGCTCTAATGAAAGATAGGGATGGGTTTAATTGTCCTACCTGTAGTAAACCATCATTACTTAGCAAGGGATTTAGATATACAACTACTGGTGCTTACCAGCGCTATCAATGTAAAGCCTGTGGCGCATATTCCACAGATACTAGAACAGTTATTCCCCACGCAAAACTTAAACATTTAGCATGACTTACGCAAAATCTAACAAAACAGGAAAATCCACACCTAATGATGTAGTAATGACAAAACTAGAAACTGCTAATTGGATTGTTAATTATTTTAATCCTAGTGGATTATGCCTTGACCCTTGTGCTGGAAACAATGCTTTTTACAATTCAATGCCTTACCCTAAAATTAGATTAGAAATTGCAGAAGGCTCTAATTTTTTTGAATTTAATCAAAATGTTGATTGGATTATTACAAACCCACCTTTTTCTATTTATGATGAATTTTTGCTTCATGCTTTTAAAATTGCCAAAAATGTAGTTTGGTTTGTACCGTTAAATAAAGCATTTAAAAGCAAAAAAATAGACCAAGCTATTCAACAATTTGGAGGTTTAAAAGAAATAGTAATGATGGGTAGCGGTGGCAAGCATGGTTTTCCATTTGGCTTTCCAGTAGGATGTTTGTATTATCAAAAAGATTATGTTGGTGATATTAAATTAATTAGAAATTATGAAATTAACGCCTAAGATACTTGAAAACCTATACCTTTGTATGGCTTCTTGCTATCCAATGCGTAATTGGGATTTGCCGCCACCAGAATTAATTAGGTTTAAAGTAACTAGGGAAATTGATGCTATGGCAAGTTACCGGCATGATGATGAATTAGACAAGCCTCATATTATTACTGTTAGTAGATTAAAAAACGAGCATTTTGATACGGTTCAAAGAAGTTTAGCCCACGAAATTGTCCACATGAGCTTTTGGAAAACAGGAGCATGGGATAAGCATGGTAAAGCGTTTAAAACACGCACTAGACAAGTTGCTAGGGAGTTTGGCTGGGATTCTTTAGAACTTTAGCTGCCAAAAGGTCTGCCGCTACGAATTTCTTTATCACTCAATAGATTTTCCAAGTTTCTTATTTTGGCGCTCCAACAACTCCTCACAGGATATTCCCCATTTTTTTTCAAAACCATTGACACCCATTCGGTGAATACTATCGTTTCCGTTCCTATGATGCTCTGGGCATAATGCAAGCACAGGGGATGCAGACCGAACAGCTCCATGTCTCCTAATATGATGGAGTTCGCTCGGAGTGCCTTCAAACCCAAGGACTTCGGAGCAGAGAATACATCCGAGGCTTGCAATCTTGTTAAGTGACTTTTTTTCATCTTTAGTTGCCATTAGCGAATTCGTACCATAATTTATACCATTCTTTAAATGACCCAAAGCTTACGCCTGATTTCATAAACTCACCAGCTTGGGTTAGCTGCCAAAATTCTTGAATGTTTGTGCCGTTATCTGTATCCCCTATGATAACAACAACCATAAACTTAGGATTGGCTGCCAAAGCCTTTAATAATCGTTTTTGGCCTTCGCTAATTTTTTCGCCAGGTCGCTTCCATTCCATAATTAAAAAGCAACCATTACGCTCTGCTATACCATCTACATTACTAGGTACAAATGCAGGGTTTGACTCTATCAGACCCTTAAACTCCGCATAGTCTGTATGAGTAGCAAACATATTACGCATTAGCTTAACCAAGTTTTCCTTACCTGGTCATAAGTGGCAAACTCTAATTTAATGGTTTCTTCTGCTAAATCATGGGCTATTTTTGTAGCTACATCGTAGTTACATTTAAGGGTAGCTTTGTGGTAGCACTTTAATAGCTTTTGTATACGCAGGTAGTTTTCAGAGTAATCGTTCATTTGGTAAGTCTTTCAATGTTTCTGTTGCTTGCTTCTTGAGTTCGCCATGCCTCAAATCTCATCTTAGCTGCTTCTAATTGCCATCTAAGGGCTTCTGCTTCTTCTGTCGCCAATCCAATGGCCTCACATAGCTCTTGGTAAGCTTGAGATTTATACGCATCCATTTCTTTGCCCCCAATTGTTGTTGCTTCTGATTTAGCCATTTCAATAGCTTTAAGGCTATGCTTAAACGCTTCAAATTGTGCAAGGTTTCCCTTTGCCTTTGCATAATCTGGCGCTTTCTTGAAAATGAAGTCGATTGCATCATTTGGGTCATAGTCTTTCATAGTTTTCCCCATTGGTCTGCCATAGCATCAGCAATACCTTGGAATGTTTTGTTACGAACTTTTTTGATTTCTGCGGTGTTATAACCAAGCTTTTTACCATTTGCGCCAACTGTGTCATGCGACCAGCTAGGCATACGCTTACCAGACTTAGTTATGTAAAAACTGCCTTTATTAACAACTTTTGTGTGTTGCAACAATGGTAAATCTTTAAGCCATAAACAAGTAGTTTTTTGTGCTTCATGCCCAAATTGCCAGGGTTGAATTATTTGGTCAGGTTTACGGTAAATTGATGACATGATGCCAACTGGGTTTTCTATAGCAATTCTAGGTATATTGGCATTTGCAACTTTTAAAAAGAAGTCAATACCTTGTTGTTGTCTACCGTCTGCCCTTTTTTGTGCAAAATGTTTAGCCCCACTACAAGCTAAATGAGTACATGGGGGAAAAGCAATCATCATATCCCAACCATCATTAATAATATCAAACATATCACCTTGATAATGTGGGCCACCTCTATCTGGTTTTTCAATATCGCAACTTACTGCATCGTGACCAGCTTTGATAAACGCATCACGCACCGTGCCGCTAAACTCACAAGCTATAAGCACCTTCATTTAAGGTTCATCCATAAACCGATTTGGGCTGCTGCGTAACCTAACCATATAAATGCGTTAGATGGCGAGCCTTTAAAGTATTGGGCAAGGCCTACTACTAAATACCCAAGCCCTGTTGCTGCGACAATGTATCTTTCAATATCCATTTTCCCCATTCCCCTTTATTTCCTAATGCGTATTGTTTTTGATAATCCGCAAAAAATTGATGCAAAACTTCTTTACCTACAATATATTCCCTAAACCATTTAAGACCTTTTTTGTGCCTTAAATAGCATAGATACCTTACTGCACACTCATGTTTAGCTTGCTCATACATTTGGCTTTTAAGCTTGCATAGGTGTCATAGCCGTTACCCATAATCCCCAATTCTTTAGCTTTAGCCTCAATACCTTCATTGCTAAACATCCATTCTTTAGATTCTTTTGTTTTTTTAGGCTCTATTACCAACTCATCTTCCCATCGTTCTTGGTTTATCCAAGTAGCAGGATAAGGGATAAATTCTAACTCAGTTTCTTTTGATTTCCAGTATTGGCAATGTGTGTCAATAGCTTTTGCAGCCATAAGTTGTTGCTCTGCACTAAGTCGTTGCCAGGCTTTTCTTGCAGTTGCTTTAGCAATTTTTCGTGGATATAAAGACCAGAATTCATCAAACATAATCCTTTCCTATTGAATTGTTTTTATTGTTGGTACTGTAGGTGGGCTAGGCGGCACTGTATAGCTAGTGTTGCCAACCACCGCAGTTGTTATACCGCTAGGGGTTTGAATAATAACCTGACCTGGGTAAAAAGTAGCTATTTGGGTAGTAACTCCCATTGGGTTTACAAATTGTGCTGTATTGCCGTTAATTTGAACCGTACCTACATTGTTATAACGGCTATCAGTCATCTGTACTGTTTGGGCTTGGCTAGGTATTGCGTAAGCAAATAAAGCTCCTAATACTGCACCTAATAAACAAGCACCTAAAAAATCTTTTACTGTAGTTTTCATTTAAATCCCCCTTGTTAAAAACCTAGTTTCTAACTTCTTACAATCTAAGTCTATACTCCAAAACCCTAATGTTGTATTTTCTACACATAGCTTGACCAAGGGTGATAGGGAACTATCAGCTGACCCAATGTTTTAGAAATACCAACACCTAGTCCTTCCTAAGATAATGTTCATTCGATGGAGAGTTTGTATCACCCATGACCTCTCCGTCTTGTGCAGTACCCATTTAAGTCTGCGAGGCTGGCAATCGAGTGAGGAAT
>Ga0209088_10002819_pt1 | contig 10483 bp, 7 predicted proteins | sample S_140625_EF_Meta_FD_187324 | JGI IMG/M metagenome (GOLD analysis project Ga0209088, IMG submission 187324) | Freshwater microbial communities from Lake Simoncouche, Canada to study carbon cycling - S_140625_EF_MetaG (SPAdes) (version 2) | ecosystem: Environmental > Aquatic > Freshwater > Lake ...
TTCCTGTTTCCCTCCCTGCGCCTGATCGTGGACAGCATCGGTGAAGAGGTGCTCTTCGAAGGTCTCGAGGCCCTCGCCAGCGACGACTGGGAGGAAATGGAGGAGTACGAATACGCCTTCGTCTGAACCGCTGCACCTGAACCACTGCGTCTGAACCGCTGCGTCTGAGTCACTGTGTCTGAACCGCCGTCCTTAGGGCGGCGGCAGGTGACCGGTGTACCCCCTCGCAGCTGAACCCCGCAAGGCTCCCAGCGCTCCCATCCCTCGGCCGGATCCATTGTTCCTGAGACTGGGCAATTGGTTCGGTTATTCAGTGGCGGGGCCTGGCTGGGGGGTTGGCGGTGTTGGGGTGGCACCGTGGTGCTCACGGAAGCAGGCGCGGTTGCCTCGCTGTTCAGACTGGTACAACCCGTTGGCACCTAGCTGGCACCGGATCCGCGATGCCGCGGGTTGATCCCCGCAGAGCGCGTGCCCCCCGGCCTCGCCGGCACAAGATCCTCAGCTCCAGCCGGCCTCAAGGGCCGCCCGCATGGCCGGAAACAGGCCCGGATCGATGCCATGGCCACCGGCAAACCCCAGCCGCTGCACCGTGCCGCCCGTCGCCCGCAGCATCTGCTCAAGGGCCTCGCTGGCGGCGAACGGCACCACCGGATCCTGCTCGCCGTGGGTGATCAGCACCGCCCCCGCCGGGCGACGGGGCGTCCAGCCCGGGTGGGGGTAACCGCTGCAGGCGATCAGGCAGGCCAGGGGCAGCCCCTCCGAGCCGGCCGGATCGCCGCAGCCCACGTCCAGGGCCATGGCGCCGCCCTGGGAGAAGCCCAGCAGGGCGGTGGCCTCCAGGGGCACGCTCCGCCCCAGCTCCAGCAGCCGCTCCCGCAGCCTGGCCCGTGATTCCGGCAGTTCCGGCCAGTTGGGCCGCTGCAAGTCGTACCACTGACGGCCGACACCGCCGGGGTGGGGCCAGGGGGCCCGCAGGGCCACGAGGTTCACGCTGCCATCCACCAGCTCCCGGCCCAGATCAAGCAGGTCATCGGCGTCGGCGCCCCAGCCGTGCAGCAGCACCAGCCGGCGCTCGGCATGCTCTGGACCGCTCTGAAGGGATTCAGGATCCACCGTGCCAGGGGCGTCCCAGGAAGAGGTGCGGGGATCGGGCTGATCGGCGGTTGGCGAAATCATCGGGGATAGGCGGGGTCAGGAGAGGGGAGCGGCATGGTGTGCAACTGCAGAGGCATCGTGCACTCAGGGCAAGAGAGGCAGATTCAGCTCTTCGAGGAAGGCATTGTGAAGATCACGAGCCTCGCGGATCTGCTGATCCAGGGCCACCAGCTCAGCATTGAGTGTTTGTAGGTTGATCTCCTCCTCGGCAAGTGCGGTGCTGATGTAACGGGAGATGTTGAGATTGAAGTCATTCTTTTGGATCTCCGCCATCTCCACTCGGCGGGAGTAGCGGGGGTCTTCCTTGCGATGCTGGTAGGTGTCGAGGATCTTGGCGATGTGATCGTAGCTCAGTTGATTCTGGCGCTTCCCTTTCACGAAGTGTTCAGCGGCGTTGATGAACAGAATGTCGTCTGACTTTTTGCATTTCTTGAGCACAAGGATGCACACCGGGATGCCGGTGGAATAGAAGAGATTGGCGGGAAGGCCAATCACGGTGTCGATGTGGCCATCCTTGAGCAGCTTGGTGCGGATGCGTTCTTCAGCGCCACCACGGAAGAGCACGCCATGGGGAAGGATGATCGCCATCACGCCTTCGTCTTTGAGGAAGTGGAAGCCGTGCAGGAGAAAGGCGAAATCGGCGGCCGACTTGGGAGCGAGGCCGTGGCTTTTGAAGCGCACGTCGTCGGCCAAGGCATCGGTGGGATCCCAGCGGTAGCTGAAGGGAGGATTGGCCACGATGGCATCGAAACTTGGCTTCTTCGCCGGGTTGGCATCGCGCATCTTGTCCCACTCGTTGAGGAGGGTGTCGCCGTGAAAGATCTCGAACTCGCCGTCCTTCACCCCATGCAGCAGCATGTTCATGCGGGCGAGATTGTAGGTGGTGATGTTCTTTTCCTGGCCGTAAATCCGGCCGATAGTGCCCCCCGCCTTGTTCACCTTCTTGCGCACATTGAGCAACAAGGAACCGGAGCCGCAGGCGAAGTCCATCACGCTTTCCAGCCGTTTCTTGGTGCCGGTGCTGGGTTCCTGGCTATCGAGGGCCACAATGCCGGAAAGGATGTCGGAGATCTGCTGCGGGGTGTAGAACTCACCGGCTTTCTTGCCGGAACCAGCCGCAAATTGTCCGATCAGGTATTCATAGGCATCGCCAAGGGCATCGATACTTGTTGAAAACTCCGACAGCCCTTCGGCGATCTTCTGGATGATGGTGCAGAGCTTGGCGTTCCGGTCGGGATAGGCCTTGCCCAGTTTAGATGAGGCCAGATCAATTTCCGAGAAAAGGCCATCAAACGTGCTCTCAAAGGACTCGTCTTGGATGTATTTGAACCCCGCCTGAAGTGTCTTCAACAGCTCCGCGTTCTGGGTGCGGGCCAGGTTGGCGATGCTGTTCCAGAGGTGCGCTGGCTGGATGACATAATGAACCTTGCGCCGCATCTGCTTCTCGAACTCCGGGACGTCGTCCACATTGTTGGCATACCACAGCGCCAGCGGAACCTTGCGGGCGTCTCCGCCAACGTCGGGGTAATCCCGCCCCAGCTCCTTCTTCGCCGCCGTCTCGTAGTTGTCCGAGAGGTATCGCAGGAAGAGGAAGGACAGCATGTAGTCGCGGAAGTCGTCCGCATCCATCGCCCCGCGCAGTTGGTCGGCAATACTCCAGAGGGTCTGGTTCAGTTGCTTTTGTTTCGAGTCGTTCATGGTGCATGTGGTTGAGCTGGCAGAGCAGCAGCCACGGGTAAGCTAGTAAGCAAGTCGGAGCTAAATGGGTAGCGACTGAGAAAAGCGGCCAGAATCTCGCGAAACACCTTCTTCTCCGACGGGTCAAAATCATCAGGCTCGAAGACAGAATACTTTGAGTGGCTGCGAACATTCAAAAAGCGAACGTAGAGTTTCTTGTTGGGGTGCCCCTCGAAGCATGTCGAAAGATGTTGGCGTCCGAAAAAGATAGCAGTCTTCTCCAAAATACTACGCAGCGTGTTAAAGTGATATTGGGTAACTTCACCACTCTTGGATGCCATCTGCAGCTCATTCAGTGCTGCAACATGATGGAGAAATGGTGATTCTCCGGTGTCCCGGAGAGAATATATAACTGACTCGTGGTTTCTATGAAGGATATAAGCTTTTCGCTTTATTTCTCTGCTGTCTCCTTTTAGTGCTCTTTTCCCTTTCAGCTCGTTGAACATCACGTTGAAAAAAAGCCCGTGGTGGGTCGAAATAACCACTTTAACATCATTACTCGCCTTCTTCAACAGGCCAGCAAGGCCTGAGGCTACTGCGATACTATTGTGTTCATCCAAAGAAGAAATTGGGTCATCAATATAAACGAACTTTACCCAGTCGTAAGAATCACCACGCTTGGCTTCGATAGCCATTTCTAGGATGGCAAGGAAAAAACACCAAATAAAGATGTTCTCCTCACCTCGCGAGATTTTGATGTCCTCAATCCGCTTGCGGGAACCTGCAACGGTAACATTGCGTTCAAAGCGGATTTCAGCTTCGGCATAGTTAATTCGGAAGTCAAAGTCTGCGTGCCGGTGAAGATGAGGACGGATGAGTTCTTCGATGCCCATCCCATCCAGGCCATCGAAGAACTTGGACCGGGCTTTGAACTTGATTTTACGATCTTTGTCCTCATCAAGATCATTATCCCAATCAAAGAGGTCTTCGGTAAACGCATTAAAATAGAGGGTATCCCTCTTCTCTTCATCTTCTTCAACCTTTCCGAGTTCTTTGAACTCCATCGAAAGGCGGGTTTTACCAACGCCATTGTGAGCAAAAACGAGAACGAAATCATTTCCTGTAAGTGGAGAGGTACCTTTCCTCGTGGCAGTCTTTTTGCGCTTATGGACTCCCTTCAAGTCTCTACGGAACTTTCTGGCGATGGATTTCAAAGACCTAAACTTGGTGATGATTGGCGACTTGCTCATGATTGGACGGCATGAGGGGATGGGAATAGCTGCTGTATTAGACTTTTCTTGTGAATCTTGAGGTCATCGAGCTTCTTGTTTTCACCGGTGATCGCGTTGTCCAGTCTCCTGAGGCAGTCTGCGATCTTCCTCTGTTCGGTGATCGTCGGGAAGCTGGTTTCCCAGCATTCAATTGCCCCTTTGGTGATGTGCATGATACCGAGCCCGTTTGTGGTCTTGGCCTTCATGTTTTCAGTTTCATTTTCGAGGGTGATGAACAGGAACTGCTTGTCGATTCCACGCTGCTCAACGACTTTCCAAATGTGGTAGTGATAAATGGATTTTTCGCCGCGCCAAACGCGAGGACCAAAAGAGGCGGACCATGCATAAAGTAGATCGCCCTTCTCACAGTATTTCGTCTGATCTAACTCAAGGTCTGAGTGGTACCAATTGTTGTTGGTGAAAAAGTTCCCAACCCGCAGTACTGGGTATTTTCCAGATTCGAGGAGTTCCTCCTGTTTGTAGGCTCGACCGTTGTAGAACGCCGCAGCTTGGCCCAAGGGCATCTTTGACCACTTCCCAGCGTTTTGGAATTCGGGGAAGCGGAGGCGGGGTTGGGTTTCGCCTTCGCGTGGGAAAAGCTGTTGCATCAGCCCTTTTTTGTGGGTCTTGAGCGCGGCCACTTTTCGCGCTTGCGCGGCCAGCAGCTCATCCACCTAACTCAGGCACTCGGCGATTTTTTGTTGTTCGGCTTTGGAGGGGTAAAGCATGCGATACGCCTTCATGGAGCCAACATCGCCTCTTGGCATCTTCACGCCTTTGGCGCCTGTCATCACGTAGTCGATGAAGGCATCGTTTTTCAGCAGGCAGGAGAAGTATTGCGGTAGCAAATTCTCCCTCGACCTGATGACGATGACATCGTTCGATGCACCACCTTCTTTATCTGCAACCCAGACCTTCTTCAAATAAGGTCGGATGTTGGAGACCAATGTGTCATTTGGCCTATACCGTGTCACGGAAACCGTTGTCGGCAGTTTTGATGCTTTGGCGATCCCACCGTAGTCCGGAAGTATGTTCTCAGTGCTGATGTAGTTTTCTAGCGTAACTCGTTCGAGTGGGACTTTCTCGTTCACGAAATTCGCCACGTCTCCGAGAGCATCGGCATCCCAACCATCCGCCCCTCGAAACTCGGGAAACCGCAGCTTTGGCAACAACGCGGGCCTTGCCTGTTCCTCCTTGGCAGTGTTTTTTATTTTATTTCTCATGTGTCACTACCCATTCCTGCGCTAATAGTTCATGCAGTTTGGACTGGAGGAGTTTTTTATCGGGCAGTTGCAGCTGGTATTGCGCCACAAGTGCGGGTGACAGGTTGCGCGATAGCGCGTATTCCACCACCTCGTCGTCTTTATCTCGGCACAGCAGCACGCCCATACTGGGATTTTCATGGGGTTTCTTCACATCGCGGTCGAGCGCTTCCAAGTAGAAATTGAGCTGTCCCATGTGTTCCGGCTTGAATTGGCCGATTTTCAGCTCAAAGGCGACCAGTGCCGATAGGTTCCGGTGATAGAAAAGTAGATCGATGTAGAAGTCCTGATTACCGACTTGCAGGCGGTATTCTTCGCTGACGAATAAGAAGTCTTTGCCCAGTTCCAGCACAAAAGCTTTCATGTGCCGCACCAGCGCGCGCTTGAGGTCATTCTCGCTGTGCAGCTCGGGCAGACCCAGAAATTCAAGCACGTACTGGTCTTTAAATGCCTCGTCGACAGCAGGCTGTATAACTCTCAGCGCTGCCGAGAGTTTTGGCGGGTTCAGGGAAGCACGCTCAAAGCTGGCGGCATCAATCTGCCGTTCTAGCTCGCGTGAGCTATACTTTTCTTTCTGGCAAAGCGCCAAGTAAAAGCGGCGTTCTTCGGGCGATTTACAGCGCGAAAAGATGGTGGTGTTGTGCGTCCAAGGTAAAACTCTCGCCAGTGCCGAGAGTTGTTCGTCGCCTTTATAGGTCTCGTAGAACTGTTTCATGCGCCAGAGGTTTTTATCGCTGAAACCTTTGACCTCCGGGGCGTGTTGTGCGATGTAGCGCGCCAGTTCAGATACCACACCCTTACCCCAGGCTTCGCGCTGAACTTTGTCGCTGATGGTATGGCCAATGTGCCAATACAATTCCATCAGGGACGTGTTGGCCTGTACAAAGACTTTTTGCCGCGTTTGCTGAATTTGTACCAGCAATTTGCGGAAAGTGGTTTCGGTGGAATTCAGCTTATTCATAAGCACTCAACCCCGAGATATCGCGCCCCCCAGCGCGCTTGGTGAGCAGGGGATGCAGGTCGGCCATGAGGGCGAGTTCGGCCTGGCTGCGGGCCTTCCAACCGAGATCGAGCGGGGCCATCAGATCGCTGAGCTGCTCGCCATCGAAGATCATGCGGTTGAGGATACCGTCCACGAAGGTTTGTAGGGCGGCCGTGGTGAGGCCGTGCCGTGCAGCGATGGTAGCGAGTTCTTTGGCGTTCTTCTCCGTCTTGAATCGGCTGTAGCCCTCACGGATGGCCGTTTCGCTGAGGCCTTCACCCGCTTTGAGCGTGCCGATGTATGCGGCGATGTCGTCGCGCTCGTTCATGAACTTGGCATCGGCGCTGATCAGGCCGATCAGTTCCTCGCGGGTCATCTTCGTCTTGCCCGGCTCCTTGGCGGAGAACTTGGCGATGAGGCCCATGATGTAGTCGTAATCAATCACGGCGGAGGCGAAGAGCACAAACTCAAAGTCGATCTGATTCAGGGGGTCGTCGGTGGAGCCGCCCTTGCCACCGGTCTTGCCCTGTTGCCCGCGGAGCTGTTTGGCCGTTTCCAGATACTGGCCCTTGAAGCCGCGCAGGGTCTGCTCTGGCAGCACCTGTTCGATGCTGGCCTTGTTGTCCTCGCTGAGGTCGGTGTATTGGTCGAGCTGGGTCTTGAGCCGCTGGACTTCTTTGAAGTGGCTGATGAAGGCAGCCTTGGCGGCATCGCCCTTCAGATTCGCCACGGCGGATGGCGTGCAGTCGAGGCCCTGGGACTTCATGAAGCCATCCAGCTGCTGCAGGGCGGTTTCCAGTTTCTGGATCACAACGGGAGCCTTGTCGACAAGCCAGATTTCCCGTGCCTGCTCGCCGGACTTCTCGCCGGAGAAGAGGGCGATGGCGGCATCCACGGCGTCCTGCTGCTGGCGGAAGTCGAGGATGTTGCCGTTGGGCTTGGTGCCGTTGAGCACGCGGTTGGTGCGGGAAAAGGCCTGAATCAAGCCGTGGTGCTTGAGGTTCTTGTCCACGTAGAGCGTGTTCAGGAACTTGGAATCGAAGCCAGTCAGCAGCATGTCCACGACGATGGTGATATCGATCTTCTGCGCGGCCGGATAGTCGGCATTCGGCCATTGCTGGTCTTTGATGCGCTTTTGCACATCCTGGTAGTAGAGATCAAACTCGCTGAGGCGGTGATTGGTGCCGTAGCGATTGTTGTAATCGGCGAGGATGGCCTTGAGCGCGGCCTTCTTGCCCTCGGGGTCTTCCTCGTTGTCCTCCTGCTCCTGCGGTAGGTCTTCCTGAATTTGCTTCACATCGGGATCACCCTCGGCAGGCGGGGAGAAGACACAGGCGATGTTCAGCGGTTTGAACTCGGGATTGGCGGCCTGTTTCTCGGCCTGCATGGTTTTGAACAGCGCGTAATATTCAATGGCATCATTGATGGAAGCGGTGGCGAGGATGGCATTGAAACGGCGCACGGCCGTGGCGGTATCGTGCTTGGCAAGGATGGCACCAATAACGGCCCGCTTGGCGACGGCCTCGCCGGGCTTCGGCGGGGCTGGTCTATCTTCTGGGCCCTCGGGCTTGTAGTAATCGATGTGAAAACGTAAAACGTTGCCGTCCTCGATGGCGTGAGTGATGGTGTACGCGTGGAGCTGCTTCTGGAAGAGATCCGCCGTGGTGCGCATCGAGGCCTGGGTGTCCTCGATCTTCTGCGATGACGCATTCGCTTCGAAGATCGGCGTGCCGGTGAAGCCGAACAGCTGGGCCCTGGGGAAGAATGCCTTGATTGCCTTGTGGTTCTCGCCAAACTGTGAGCGGTGGCATTCGTCGAAGATGAAGATGATGCGTTTGTCGCTCAGCGGGGCCAGCATGTCCTTGTAGGTGGGCTGGTCGTTCTTTTGGCGCTGTTTGTTGCGCTTGCTGGTTTCATCTAGCGCCAGGCCGAGTTTCTGAATGGTGGTCACAATCACCTTGTCGGCGTAGTCCTCGGAGAGCAGGCGGCGTACCAGCGCAGCGGTATTGGTGTTTTCCTCGACGCAGCTTTCCTGGAACTTGTTGAATTCCTCGCGGGTCTGGCGATCGAGATCCTTGCGATCCACCGCGAAGACGCACTTGTGAATGTGGTCGTTTTCCTTGAGCAAGGTGGAGGCCTTGAAGGAGGTGAGTGTCTTGCCGCTGCCGGTGGTGTGCCAGATGAAGCCGTTGCCATTGTCCTCATCAATGCACCTCACCATGTGCTGAACGGCATACACCTGGTACGGCCGCATCATCATCAGCTTCTGTTCACCTGCGAGCAGCACCATGTAGCGGCTGATGGTGCGGCCGAGGTCGCACTTCTTCAGAAAGCTATTGGCGAAGTCATCAAGATGAGTGATTTTCTTGTTGTCTTCGCTTGCAAACTCATAGATGGGCAGAAAGCGCTCTTCGGCATTGAAGGCGAAGTGGCGGCTGTTGTTGTTGGCGAAGTAGAAGGTGCGGTCGCGATTGCTAACGATATAAAGCTGCATAAAGCAGAGCAGCGTCTTGGTGTAACCATTGCCGGGGTCGCTCTTGTATTCGACGATCTGCTCCATGGCTCTTCGTGGATTGATGCCGAGGCCCTTGAGCTCAATCTGCACCACCGGCACACCGTTGATGAGCAGGATGACGTCAAAACGATGGTGACTGTTGTCCGTATTAATGCGGAGCTGGTTGATGACCTCGAAGTGGTTTTTGCACCAATCCTTGAGGTTCACCAACGAATAATTGAGCGGCGTGCCATCATCGCGGCTGAAGGCGTTGATGCTTCGAAGGATTTTGGCGGCAGCGAACACATCTGGTGTGATGCTTTCGTCGAGCAAACGAGCAAATTCGCTATCGGTTAACTTGACACGGTTTAGATCTTCAAACCTTGCCCGGAAATTATTTTCAAGTGCAGAGCGGTTATTTATATCGGAACGATAGCTATATTTAAGCTCTTTCAGCCTTTCGAGTAAGCCTGTTTCGATTTCCTGTTCCGTCATGAACGGACTTGCTGGCTTGCGCTTTGGCCAATCATAACAGCTATGGCAACCAAATTAGCCTGGGCTTCGCATCCTGGTTGTCATCAGCTCTCCAATCGCCCGGGAGTTGGGTGCAGGTTGTTGACGCAATCAACCCGCAGAACATGTCGGCCGGGAGCGTACGGGATGAAAAGCCCAGCGCGGCGCACTGCCGCTGCGTAGGTTGGCCTTTCCACCGCCTCCGCCACCGCCATGGCCCCCACGGCCCTCTTGAGTGTGTCCGATAAAGCGGGCCTGGTGCCCCTGGCCGAGGGCCTGTTGGCCCACGGCTACCGGATCCTCTCGAGCGGCGGCACCGCGGCGACCCTGGCGGCGGCCGGGCTTGCGGTCACCAAGGTGGCGGAGCACACCGGCGCCCCCGAAATTCTTGGCGGCCGGGTCAAGACCCTGCACCCTCGCATCCACGGCGGCATCCTGGCGAAGCGATCCGATCCCGCCCACCAGGCCGACCTGGCCGCCCAGGCGATCGATCCGATCGATGTGGTGGTGGTGAACCTCTACCCCTTCCAGCGCACCGTGGCTGACCCGCAGGTGAGCTGGGAGACCGCAGTAGAGAACATCGACATCGGCGGTCCGGCCATGGTGCGCGCCGCGGCCAAGAACCATGCCGATGTGGCCGTGCTCACCGATCCGGCCCAGTACGGCGGCTTCCTCGAGGCCCTGGCCGCCGGTGGTGCGGATGAAGCGCTGCGGCGTCGGCTGGCCCTGGCCGCCTTCTCCCACACCGCCGCCTATGACGCCGCCATCGCCGCCTGGCTGGCCGGCCGGCTGGGGGCGGAGGAGCCTGCCCCGGCGGATGGCGCCGCAGCCGAGGCTGAGGTCATCCCACCGCTGCAGCTCACGCTGCCGGCTCGCCAGAGCCTGCGCTATGGCGAAAATCCCCACCAAAAGGCCCTCTGGTATGGCAGCACAGCAGCCGGCCTGGGGGCAGCCCGCCAGCTCCAGGGCAAGGAGCTCAGCTTTAACAATCTGCTCGACCTCGACGCGGCTCTGGCCACGGTGCGGGAGTTCGGCTATGGCGAGCCGGCCGGAACCGGGATCGCGCCCAGCGGGCCGACCGATCCGGCCATCAACCTGCCGGCGGCGGTGGTGGTGAAGCACACCAATC
>Ga0209088_10002822_pt1 | contig 10472 bp, 8 predicted proteins | sample S_140625_EF_Meta_FD_187324 | JGI IMG/M metagenome (GOLD analysis project Ga0209088, IMG submission 187324) | Freshwater microbial communities from Lake Simoncouche, Canada to study carbon cycling - S_140625_EF_MetaG (SPAdes) (version 2) | ecosystem: Environmental > Aquatic > Freshwater > Lake ...
CGGCCACCGGCTCCGGATCACCAAAGGCCAGGCTGCGCAGCGGGCAGAGCACCACAACCTGCCAGCGGCGGATGGTTTTCTCCTGCAGCAGAAACCGGCCGGATTCGGCATACAGCCGCAGGAAGAAGTCTGGATCGGCCTGCATCTGGGCCTCCAGCACCAAGGCCGGAAGATCGCTGTCCTGTTCCGCCGCGAGAAACATCCCATCCGGCCGGTGCTCCAACGCCTTGAACACCGGTGCCACAAAGCGGTACCCGCCCGCATCCGCAGGCAGATCCGGCAGCAGCTGCAGGATGCGATCGGGCTGGCTCTGAAACAACCAGAAGAAGAGTTTGTCGCTGGCGGTCATCGGCGGCGGGCGTGCCACGGGGCATCCTGGCGGGATCTCACCACTTGGGCAGGGGCAGCATCCCCCGCACTGGTGCAACTCAAGAGCAGCACCCCAACGCCCCAGATCAGCAGCAGGCCAGCGTCATCGATCAGAACCCATCCCTTGCCACCGTCTTCTCTATCTGCCCGCCTTGGATCGACCTGAGCAAACACGGCTTTCATCCGCCTGCTTCCGCCTCCAGCGCCTCGATCAGCAGTAGCACTTCGGCGGCTTCTTTATAGTCCAGCCCAGGTACCTCGGCGAGAGAACGTTCGCGGCTGTCGGCGGTAATCGCCTGGAGGGCTGTGAGGAAGGGGAGCATGCTGGCGTTCTGGGGAGCGGCGGTGAGGTGCTGGAGGGAGGAGGCGACTTCAGCTGGATCTCCGCTGGCGAGGTCCTGGCGGACGGCCAGCGCCAGGCGGCCTGATCCGGTTTGATTTTCGCCGCCATCGCGGCGGTAGGCGAGAAAGGCGCCGAGAGCCTGGTGCCGCGCATCGGCGGCGGCACAGCTGTTGCCAGCCGCAGTTTCGATGACGGCGAGGTTGTTCCAGCTTGTCCAGGGCTCAGCCGCATGGCCAAACGGCGCGTTGTATTCGATCGCGCGTCGAATGGTCTGCCTGGCCTCCTCAAGGCGCTTCAGTTTGACGAGGGTTGCCGCCAGGTTGCTTAATTGGCGCCCTTCACTCAATCTATCGCCGATAGTGCCATAAATGTCGGCCGCCTGCTTGTAGAAGGCCACCGCCTCCTCCGGCCGCTGCAGAATAGCGCTGTAGAGATTGCCCATTTGCCCCAGGGTGTTCGCCTGGCCGGTCTGATTGCCGAGCCGCACCTTGATCGCCAGGGATCGGTTGTAGGCCTCCGCCGCCGCCTCCGGTTGGCCCGCTTCCTCATGCACCCTGCCGATCTGATGCCAGGCGATGGCGACGGTGCCCGGCTCATTTAGGCGGGAGAAGGTATCACGGGCTTGCTGGTGGGCCTCCAGGGCCTCGGCGTAGCGCTGTTGGCATAAGCGGATGGTGCCAAGTTCTCCTTTGCTCACGGCCACCGCGCGTTGATCACCCCGTTGTTCAGCTCTGCGGATTGATTCCTCGTAGGCGGCGGCCGCAGCGTCGTAACGGCCCAGGTTGCGCAAACAGTTTCCTTGTTCCGTGAGGCAGGCGGACGCCATCTGTTTCGCGCCCACACCAGGGCGCTTGTGCTCGATGGCCTCAAATCGCCGGCCGGCCTCCTGCAGCAGCGGCAGGGCCTGCTGCGCTCCGCCCCCTTTTTTCAACACCCGACCCAGCCAGAAGCACGCCATCGCCAGGTCGTAGTCCGCAACGGTATAGGCCGCTTCCCCCGCCGCCTGGGCCTGCTGCATCAACAGCTGCGCCCCTGCCAAAGCCTCCCGCAGCTGCCCAGCCGCCAGCTGCTGCTCGATACGGTTGCGGCTGGCCTCAAAGCGCGCGTGCGACCAGCCCTCGCCCAAGGCGGCGGCGGCGGCCTCGCGCACCCGAGCCACCCGCTCCAGCAGCCGAGATTTGCCCAGCGCTTGCAGCAGGCTGTACAGGGAGGTGGCCCGCTGGATCGTGGTTGCGGGATCGGCGACGGCCTGGGAGCGATCGAGCAGGGCAAACAGATTGGGCAGCTCCAGCAGCGTCAGTGTTGCCGCCAGTTCAGTGTTCTGGCTTTGCTGCTGGGCGAGATAGCGGAGATAGGCAGCCATCGCCTCCAGCCAGCCTGCCGTGAGCGCCTGCAGCTCCTCCTCGCTGAGGCTGGCCTGGAGGTAGGGGCAGAGGGCGGGATTGAGCGAGAGGTGGTTGTAAGGATTCGCTGTGGCCAGGCCGGTGCCCACCAGCTCCATCGCCAGCCCCTCCACCTCCGCTGCCTCCCAGCCCGTCATCGCTCGCAACACATCCAGATCCACGCCGCCGTGGAACACCCCCAGCAGCCGCGCCCGCTCCCGGTTGGCCGCCGAAAGGCGCCGTAGGGAGAGCTCCACGCTGGCGAACAGCGATTGCTCGCGGCGGCTCGGCTCTTCCGCCGGCAGCTGGGCCACCTGCTGCTGCATCTGCTCCATCAGCTCCACCAGGGCCGCCTGGGTGGCCGCCACGCCGCGGCGGCGCAGCTCCGGGGCCAGCAGCGCCAGGGTGCGGGCGTGGCCTTGCACGGCAGCCACCAGCGCTTCGATTTCCTCCCGCCGGGCCTCCAGGGCAGCTGCCCCCGCCCCAGCACCCGCGGCGCCGCTGCTCTCGCCGGCGGCGAGGGAGCGCTCGATCAAGGCCACCGCATCGCCCTTCTCCAGCTGGTGCAGCTCCCAGCGCTGAGACTTGGCGTCAAACGGTGCCGGCAGGGCCTCGCGGCTGGTGAACACGAGCCGCGTTTCGCCCGCCCGCAATAGCCGTTCCGCCAATGCCAAAATCGCCTGCAGTTCCAGCGCCGCCTCCTCGCTGAGCAGGTCCGGCGTGTCGAGGTAGGGGGGCAGCAGCACGCTCTCCATGTTGTCGATCACCAGCAACGTGGGCTGCTCCCGCAAGGCCCGCTCAATCGGCAGCAAAGCCTCCTCGGGGCTGTCGTATTTGGCGGCGGAGTAGTCGGCGCCCACCAGCTGGCGGCCGAGGGCATCAAGCACCGCATCCTTGTGGCTGCAGAGCTCCACACTCACGAACGCCGCCCGCCGTAGCTGCTGGGAGCGCACCAGCCAGCGGGCCAATTCCGCCGCCAGCGCCGTTTTGCCCTCTCCGCCCTGGCCGCGCACTATCGCCCAGCGCTCCTGGCGCAGCAGCCGCTCTAGCGCCAGCAGATCGCGGCTGCGGCCCACAAAGCCCGTATCCACCGGCTCTGGCGGCATCGCCCCCAGCCTTGTCCGCAGGCGAGCCCCCAAGTCTTCTTTGGTCTGGGGAGCGGGGCTGGCCGTGAACAGCTGGGGGTCGTCCTTCTCCTGGTACAGCACCGGCACAAACCAGTCGTCCAGCTTCAGCTCACCGATGCCGTAGCGCTGGCCCCGGCGGCGGTCGCTGTGCAGGGCGCGTTGACCGGCGAGCATCGCCTGGCCCACCCGCTGGCCACGGGCCAATTCGGCGTAGAAGGCGGCCACAAACCGCCGCGCCGTTTCCACCAGCACGCTGTGGCTCATCGCCACCACCGAGGCCACACCCATGCGCAGCAATTCGCTGGCCACCGATTCGGATCCCGCTTCTGCCTGGGCGCTCTGGCAGGCGTCCAGCAGCACCAGCGGGATGCGGTAGTTGTTCAGCAGCGGCCCCAGCTTGTTGGTGTACACCGTTAGGTGGCGGCGCCCGGTGAGTTTGTGGCTCTCGCTGGGATCTTCAAAGCAGAGGCCGCCCAATCCGACGCGGCGGTCGTAGACGCCGTGGCCATCGAAATGCACCACGTGATAGGGCGTTCCGGCCTGCTGGGCCCGGGCCAGCTCCGCCTCCAGGGCGGGGTAGGTGGCGGGGTGCAGCAGGCTGAGCCGCAATACATCCCCCAGCTCTTCGGTGGCGGCCACCAGGGGCAGGGCGCTGGCGCGGTGGTCGAGGTAAGCGCAAGCGTCGTCTTCCGGGCGGGATGTGATCAGCAGCACCCGGATCGGTGGCGCCACCACCGGCACCGCCAGGGTGCGCTTGTTGGGTAGGCGGCGGCGCACGCGGCTGGGCCGGGCGCCCTGAAACAGAAAGCCATCGCCGTTGTGCAGCAACTCCCAGGGCAACGCAAGCAGGGCGGTGGCGGCCTCCTGGGCCAGCTTTTTCTCCGCCTCACTGGCGCCGTGCAACGGGGAATCGTCAACAGAAACGGAGAAGCGACGGCTCGCCCCCGCATCCACCCCTGCCCAGGCCTGCAGCACGTTGGCGGTGGGTTGCAGCGGCAGGGCGACGCCGTGGAGCGCCTGGCCCCAGGCGATCAGGTTCGCCTCCACCTGCTTGGCGCGATCGGCCACCAGCGGGTTGGGCCACACTGGCCAGCGCTCCAGATACCAGCGCAACTCCTCCGCTTCAATCGGCCCGAGCGGTGCGATCAGCCGCCACATCTGCTCGCTCACCACCACCGGCTGGCCGGGGATGGCGGGTTCGTAGACCAAACGGGCGCGGGCGGCTGGGCGGCGCACGCCGTCCTGTTCATCGAAGCCGAGGTCGCTGAGTTCAAGCACCAGCTCCGCCACCGGCTCCGGCCGCGGCTGGGGCAGCGGCGGCCGGTCGGTGGGCAGCCGCAGCCGCATCGCGACGAGGATGGCGTCGATGGCGGCCGTGGCGCCGCCGGGGGCGGTGCTCACCGAAATGTAGGTGGGCTCCTCATCAAAGAAGTCCTCCAGCACCCCGAGTCGGGTGCCGTTGAGGGAGAGAGGGATCACGGGGAAGGCGGCCCGGCCCCGCTCGGCCTGCAGCTTCAGACCATGGCGCAGCTCCTTGCCCACCCACCGCGACTGCAGGGACGCAGGACTGACCAGCACCGCAAAACCAGCCCCGGCCTCAATCGCCGCCTGGATCGCACTCTCCAGCGGATCGCCGCCGCGCAACTGCCGCGAATCAATCCACACCTCCTGCCCCAAATCATCCAGCGCCTCCCGCAACTCCCGCACGAAGCCATCGTCGGCGCTGCTGTGGGAGAGGAAGAGGTGGGCCATCGGCGCGGTGTGCCGGGGTGTGCCGGGTTGGGGTAAGGGTAACGGGGCTGGGTACTTAGAGCAGATCACGAACAGCTTGGGCCGCATCTTCTCCAGCCTGTAGAGCACCATGGATGTAGCCGGGCCAGGCCGTGCTTACTTCAGTCCCCGCCCAGAAAATTCGGCCGATTGGCTGACGCAGGCAAGCACCAAATTGGGTCCAGGTGCCTGGGGTGTAGAAGCTGGAATAAGCACCACCAATCCAGGGATTCTCAGGCCAATTACCTTCATGATATTCCAGAACTGCATCACGCGCGGCAGTTCCAAGTAGCGTTGCAAGGTCTTGCAGTACGGCAGCGCGACGCTCTGACAAAGGCAGACTGCCGTACTTTGTGGCTGCTTCGCCTGTTAGGAAAGTGGCCAAGATGCCTGGGCTACCAGGTTTGGGATTGGTTGAGTCTGCAACGAGTTCAACTGCTGCCAACTTACCGATCGCATTGCCAGACAAACCTTGCATACGCCACCAGGGGGTGTCATAAACAACAAGCACCTTGATCAGGGCGCCCATAGGTGAGCGCTGGGTTAACTGATCGCGGGCTGCAGGCAGGGGTGGTGAGTAATGAATACGTCCTGTTAGGTGCGGTGGCATGGCAACAATTACAGCCTTAGCGCGATAAATGGCCTTGGGTGTTGTAACTGCCACACCAGAACTGCCATGCTCAATGAACAGTGCAGGTTCATGCGTATGAATGCTGCCCTGCGGCAACTCAGCAGCAAGGCGCCCTGGGAATTGCCCGGCCGCACCCTCAAACAGCATCGCCTCTGGGGTTTCACTCTGGGGCGACACACGCTGCGCCCAGGCGAAGTGCAGCATCGACGCCGAGCCGGATTCAAAGGCGCCATTACCGCCCCAGTTGCGGGCGATCACATCGGTCCACCAGGCAGCCATCGGCGTACGCGCATTGCGTTCCAGCCAAGTGGCGATGGTCATCGTGTCCAAGGCTCGTGCTTCGGGATGAGTCCAAGGCGCTGCCGGATCAATACTCTTGGCCAGCGCTTCGATTTTCAACCAAGTTGCAACAACATCATCACGCTCGTCTGTTGGCACATCCAACGCTGGCCAGTCTTGCGCGAGATCAGCTATGTTGTAGGGCGTAGATGGCCAGGCGTGATTATGACGACTCAGCCGTCCTTCATAATAAAAAGTATCTTTGCCACCAACGGGCACCGGAAAGGTGGAGATGTTGAGCTTTCGCGCATATTCCAATGTTTTGGTCTGCGTGTGGCCGGCCCACTGTCCGCCAAGATCAACCCAACCAGGTACTGCACCACTGGTGCTTCGATTCGACAAGCCAACCTGCAGGCGCTGCAGACGCCCACCAATCTGGGGTTGAGCCTCCAGCACCACTGTGGTGCGACCGGCCTGGTGCAATTGACGCGCCGCTGCCAGCCCCGACACGCCAGCGCCGACGATGACAACATCAACAACAGCATTGGCAGGCGCGCTGCCAGCAAGCTCAGCCGAAGCGCCGACCATCATTCCCGACCTGACCAAAGCTGCTCAACGATTCATGACGAGCCTAATCTTTTGGCGTTTTATCGCCCAGGTGAGCCCCTACTCCAGCAGCCTGGGTGTGGCCAACTGCTTGGCAGCAGATCACCGGCCGGGGGCAGCGGCGGCCGGTCTGATTCTGCTCCTATCGTGAACTTAGGCAAGTTGAAGCGCACCGTTTCTTCAGGCGGCGGCTCCAGCGAAGTGCGGCCAGGGCGCCCAGGAACGGAACCGGCCCAGGCACACTCGCGGGCGAAGGTGGAGGTGAAGGATCCCCATTGCTGGAAAAGACACCTATTTCTGTCAGCAACACACCACCGTCTCCGCAGGGACCGAATACGCCAAAACCGTCAAGGGTAATTCCGAATTGTGGGGAATGCTCATTTGCATTGCTCTGGTTTGGAAAGCACTTCCAGGAGTAGCCATGGTAGTGATATTGCATGTGGACAGGATGGCCCCAGCATAGATCCATAGGCAAGCCTGCAATTGGATCAACATATGGATTTGGATCATTCGTTAAGGCAAGGTTGACGTGGAACGTGGCACCAGTCTGGGTTGCTAAAGCGAACGTCAGCTCACCAATTGGCCCATAACCCAAGGGGTACTAGGAGTTGTGTAGAATCCACCAACAATGTTATATCCTTCGAAATTATCGGTTAGAAGCATTTGGTTTCTTGCCGCCGTACCGAAACCCGTTCCGGTAGGCGGCGTCTTCAAAATACTTGGCGCGCTAGGGTCGTAGGGGAAAGTATAAGCAAAGCTCGCATTAGTGGCAAACGGCAGACTGGCGATAACGAAAATGCTGATGAAGCGACGGACGACGGACATCTTTTGGTTTTTCAGGTGGTAGTGGGGAAAGAAACGAGCCAATCAGCAACCTTTTGGTCGGGAATTGTGCCCCGGCCAGAACTTTTAGAAGGCGGCGTGGAATCTGCCTGGATGGATTCAATCGATGAATTCAAAAGTTAATGCCATTAAATATTATCTGGCCCTGGATTTCATGTCTTTCCTCCTTGGGCGATAATTTTTTCTAACCCCATGGCACCGGCCCCATGGGGTCCGCCCTCATCGAGTTTAAAAGCTACGCAGCACAGCATTGAAGCCAAGGCCAACCGCACGACGCAGAGCCTTCTGTCGATTGTTGACACCTAGTCGTTGCAATAGATTAACGCTGTAGGTCTGCACGGTGCGTACCTACAGGCCCAAGCGTTTTGCCGTCTCCTGATTGCTCAGGCCAAGGGCATAGGCCTCCAGCAATTGCCGATCTCGCTGGCTGAGATGAATCGTGTTTCCATCCACATTGGCGGGCTGTTGATTCAGCTCAGCAAAGTGCTGCATGATGGATGGACTGTAATAACTGGTATTGCTGACCACAGCCATGGACATCAATGTGATGGTGTCTGGGTGAACGAAAAGATCGTGGTCCGCCACAAGGATGGGATTGACTGCGGCGGGATTGAGCCCAGCGAGACTGGTGATGAAAACTATCGTTCTGATCGCTGGCTGTATTGTGCGAACTTGGCGAACCAGCTCGTCTGGGGAGATGTCTGGAAGGTCATCCACGATCACCAAGATCGCGATAGTTGCCACCCATCGCCCGATAAAAGTTGACCAGTTGGAGTTGACTGCTTGAGGCATAAATAACTGTCGGACTAAAGCCAGTGGAGAGACAAGCCAACAAAAATCGTGGTTGAAACTGGCCCGCAGCTTTATGAAGTTGACTCGGCAGAAAAATCATACCCCCGCGTTAAAAGCAATGAACCTGTTATCGACGACTATTCTACGCATCACCAGGAAAAGCGATCAAAGGAATCGAGTCATGTAGACACTGCTCAAGCAAAATTAATCTTCGGGTTCCAGCCGTGCTCCATGAAAAGCTGGCGATGCCTCCGGCTGCACATTATATGTAATGGGTCAAAATGTAGATGCAGGTGTAATTGCAGCAATGATAAGTTCCGAAGAATGATATGTAGTATCATTGTATCACACTTGAATCACGTTTTGCTGGTCTTGTCCCTGTAAGCATCGCGGTAGTCTTCTTGAGATTATTGTCCAGGTTTCACTGTGGATGGCGTTTCCGAACACAGAATTCATTTACTGACTTCCGTTTTGCAAATACTCGTTCAATTACCGCTGTTCTGCGGCAAGCCGATTTGCTGGCTGAGGGTAATCGTGTGTCGCTTCGGATCAAATTGCTTCCACTCCCTGTCAGTAGCGTCATCGGCAGTTTGACGACATTGCGGCTTTGAGTTGCTGGAATCACTGATCGACCCGGAGCAGACTAGCAACTCCGGTTCGCCGAAATCGTCCACCCTCCAAGTTAGTCTCTGTCCGCGGAACAGACCGTCGGGCGGTCGCGTCAGCAGTGGCATTGTCAGCCTGAGTTCCACCGCAGCGTACCCCTTCGGGATGTGCATCAGGATCGAGCGATTGACCGAGTTTCCAGGATCAATTATATCGTCATCAAAAACGCGCCCCACCGCGAGCAACTCGCCCAAAGTGCTGTTGATGCTACGTTCGGTATGCTGCAAGCCCACCCCTCGCAGCACTTGATTAGATTCCTTTTGGAATAGGCGATCGCTGCGCACCATGGATCGGGGCCGCAGCTCCCTTTTGATGCCATTCACATACCAGATGTTCGCCAGTGGGTACACACGACGGCTGCTGGCATTGGTGGCCTTCACCTCCAGAACCATCTCCAGTCCATCCGCCGTGGCAGGGCGATCCGGCACCGGCCTGAGGCTGGCCTCCAGATTGAGGCTGGCTGGCTGCCAGGAGGGCACCAGGATGTCCTTCCACACAAAGGTGTAAACCCCCCAGGCTCCGGAGGTTGCGGCGATTAGGACACCCCCGGAGCGGATCCATTCGTGTATCAATGGGGAGCGGCTCCAGTTGGGCGGTCGCCACCAGGGGCGCCCAGATCCGCTGCCATGAATCTCTGGCTTGGCCTGCTTGCAATCGCTCACTTGGTGGCGATGCTGCGGGGGCATTGCCGCTTGGGCAAGGGCCTGCACTGGCTGTTGATGGCGCCGAGCAGGCTGCTGTGGGCCCGCATCGCTGGCGGCAGCTGCTCGATTTTGGCCAGCAGGGCCGGATCCGGCACCGCGCCCCGCACCAGGGCGGCCATGTCGGCCGTATCGCAGGAGGGGGTGGCAGTGGCCCCCAAACCGGTGAGCAGGGCATAGCCCCGCTGGCCGGCCGTGCCCACCGCCTCGCGATAACGATCGCCGTAGGCCCCGCGGGTGGTGTTCAACAGGGGGGTGGCATCCGAGGAGGCTTGGCGGGCAGGACTGGCACCGAGCAGCACCCCTGCCTGACAGTTGGCCTGCAGCGATCGCAACGCAGCGGCTGCGGCGCCATCCGTCGCCGTTGGCAGCAGCCGTTCCGCCAGCCCGATGGCGATCCAGTAGGAAACCAGCCAGCCACCTTGGGAAGGCTGGGCTTTGCCGTAGGAATCGGCCAGCAGATCTTGGTCCAGCAACACCTCGCCGCTGCTGGCGCAGAAGGCGGCCGTGGCAGCCGGGCGGCGGGGCGGCGCTTTGGGGTTGCAGGTGCCAGCCACCGCAGCCCCCGGCTGCAGCAGTCGCACGCTAGGGAACGGCAGGGCGGCGGTGGTGGGATCAGCGGCCCAGGCCTGGCGCAGCTGGCCGGTGGCGGCGGTCACGGCCGCGTTCAGTGCCGCACCGCTGGCGGCAACCGGCACGGCTGCAACCGGCGCGGCAGCAACTGGCGCGGCAGCGGTGGCCGTCGCCAGCAGCAGGGGCAGCACCGCCACCTGTGGCGGGTGCACGGCGTGACGAGGGCGAATGGAAGGGCCGGCCATGGTGGGCACGACAATTTCGAGACAGTTTGGGGTGCCGCAGCGGCAAAGTCAGCGTGCCTTGGGGCGCCTCACCACCCGGGCAGGGCTCGCCAGTCGCCGCTGAGCTGGAAGGCGCCCCACACCCGGATGTCGTTGTAGCTGGAGT
>Ga0209088_10002823_pt1 | contig 10469 bp, 10 predicted proteins | sample S_140625_EF_Meta_FD_187324 | JGI IMG/M metagenome (GOLD analysis project Ga0209088, IMG submission 187324) | Freshwater microbial communities from Lake Simoncouche, Canada to study carbon cycling - S_140625_EF_MetaG (SPAdes) (version 2) | ecosystem: Environmental > Aquatic > Freshwater > Lake ...
ATGTACGAGCGCTACGCCCAGGGCTGTGGCTGGCGGGTGCAGCCCCTGAGCGCTTCGGAGGCGGAATTGGGGGGCTTCCGCGAGCTCATTTTGGCGATTGAGGGTGATGGCGTTTTCAGCCGTCTCAAGTTTGAGGCCGGCGTGCACCGGGTCCAACGGGTTCCAGCCACTGAATCCCAGGGCCGCGTACACACCTCCACGGCCACGGTGGCGGTGATGCCGGAGGCCGATCCGGTTGAGGTTCAGATCGACCCAACGGATCTCGAGATCGGTACTGCCCGCTCCGGCGGCGCCGGAGGTCAGAACGTGAACAAGGTGGAAACGGCCGTGGATCTGCTCCACAAGCCCACTGGGATTCGGGTGTTCTGCACCCAGGAGCGTTCCCAGCTGCAGAACCGGGAGCGTGCCCTGGAGATCCTCCGGGCCAAGCTCTACGAGCGTCAACTGGCGGCGGCCGCTGCCGAGGAACGTTCTGCCCGACGCGCCCAAGTGGGCACCGGGGACCGTAGCGAGAAGATCCGCACGTACAACGCCAAGGACAGCCGGGTGACCGACCACCGGCTCGGTCGGAATTTTTCCCTAGACCCGGTGCTTGAAGGCCAGCTCGAGCCCCTGGTGCAGGCCAGTGTTGCGGCGGAGCAGAGCCGGCAGCTGGAGGAGTTGGCCGCTCAAGCCACCGGGGTCTGAATTGCGCGGTTCTCCATCACGTATTTCGCCCACTCCTGGTGCTGGCCAGTGCGGATCTGGCGGCTTGCCTCGAACCCCAGGGTGCTGGGGGGACGCCCTGGTTCCCGCAACAGTGGCATCCCGGCCTCCCGTGGGGTGCGGTTGGCCTTGCGCACGTTGCAAGGTAGGCAGGCCGTGGCCACGTTCTCCCAGCTGTCCTTGCCTCCCCGGCTGCGGGGCACCACATGGTCGATCGAGAGGGTCTCGCCTCCACGACCACAGTATTGACAGATGTGGCTGTCGCGGTGGAAGACGTTGCGCCTGGTCAGGGGAACCTGGCGGTAGGGCACGCGCACGAACTGGCGCAGGCGGATCACCGTGGGGAGGAGCAGATCGGGCCGGATCGCGTGGCTGGCGTCATGTTCCAGTCCCTCGGCCTTGCCTTTGAGAAGCATCACCATGGCGCGTCGCCAGGTGGTGATGTTCAAGGGCTCATAGGACGCATTGAGAACGAGAACGTGACCCATGCCGGGCACCCCGGTTAGGAGCCATGCTATCGGGGCTATGCGGTGAGCTTTGGTGTCCCAGGACGCCATCGGCAACCATTTGAGCCTTGCACGCCCCCTGTTGCTCTCGTCAGGAATCCGCCGCGCCCCCGAATGGCCCGATCTCCCCTCGCTCCCAAGCCGGAGCCCCATGAAACGGGCCGCTCTCGCCAGCGGGCCTGGGTGGAGGTGGATACCGCGGCCATCAGCCGCAATGCCCGCTCGATCCAGCAGTTGATCGGGGAGCGCACCAGCCTGATGGCGGTGGTCAAGGCCGATGGCTACGGCCATGGGGCGGTGGCGGTGGCCCGCGCCGCTCTCCAAGGTGGTGCGGCCAGCCTCGGAGTGGCCACCCTCGCTGAGGGCGTGGAACTGCGGCGGGAGGGCATCCAGGCCCCGGTGCTGGTGCTGGGCAATCTCACCCAGGTGGAGGAGCTGCGCAGCTGCTTGCGCTGGCAGCTGATGCCCACGATCAGCAGCATGCGGGAGGCCCTGCTCTGCCAGAACCTTGCCACGGGCAGCGGACGCACCATGCCGTTGCAGCTGAAGCTCGATACCGGCATGGCGAGGCTGGGGGCCGATTGGCAGGAGGGCCCCCGGTTGGTGGCCTCCTTGCGGGAGCTCGATGCGATCGAGCTGGCGGGCCTCTATTCCCATCTGGCCAGTGCCGATCTCCCGCCCACCGTCGACGACGGCCTCACCCATCTTCAGCAGCAACGCTTCGAACAGGTGCTCACCAGCCTGCGGGTGCAGGGCCTGGCGGCTGGTTGCCGCCACCTCGCCAACTCCGCCGGCACCCTGCGTCACCGCCAGCATCACTTCGACATGGTGCGTGTGGGGCTCGCCCTCTATGGCCATCCCCCCGCCACCCACCTGGCGGAGAGCGTCGCCCTGGAGCCGGCCATGCAGGTCCACGCCCGGGTCACCCTGGTCCGCCTTGTGCCTGCCGGGGTGGGGGTGAGCTATGGCCATCGCTATCGCACCACCGCTCCCACCCGCCTCGCCGTGTTGGCGATCGGTTATGCCGATGGGGTGCCGCGTCAGCTCTCCAATCGCATGGAGGTGCTCTTCCAGGGGAAGCGTTTACCCCAGGTGGGCGCCATCACCATGGATCAACTCGTGATTGATGCCACCGCTGCCCCCGATCTCGACATCGGTGGCGTGGTCACCCTGCTGGGCAGCCAGGGTCAGGAGCAGATCACCCCCGCCGATTGGAGCGCCCGTTGCGACACCATCCCTTGGGAGGTGCTTTGCGGCTTCAAGCGGCGGTTGCCCCGGCTGGAGGGCGGGGAGGAAGCATGGTCCCAATGGGATGGGGACCCCCACGGGCCGCATGAGGTGGATGGACACGCGGTCCCCCCTTCGGGACCCTGATAAAGTCTCAGAGCCGCTGGAGAGGTGGCTGAGTGGTTGAAAGCGGCTCCCTGCTAAGGAGTTACAGGAGGCAACTTCTGTCGAGGGTTCGAATCCCTCCCTCTCCGTTTCAGCACGGTGTTCACCACCGTGAAATCGCCATGAAGGGGTCATAACCTTCTTTATGGCGAGGGGAGTCCCACAAGACTTTGCTCCCTGGTGGATCTTCCGCAGTGTCAGGTCTGGCTCTGATGCTGCAACAGGCTCGCAGCGATGGCTGGCAGCAGTTCGGTGTCCTTCGCACAGCCAGGTCCCTCGCTGAAGACCACCAGCAGGAAGGGATTCACCCCATCGGCCTCCACATAGGCCGCATCGTGGCGGGCCTGGCTCATCCAGCCGGCCTTGCTCCAGAGCCGCGCACCCTCGGGTAATCCCTCCCCCAGAAAGCCATCCACCTGGTTCTCCGGGTCGGCCGCCCGCAGGGCCGGATCCAGGGAGCGCCAAAGCAGCTGACGCATCCGCTCGCAGGCCGGTGGCGAGACCAAGTCTCCGGCGATCACCGCCTGGAGCAGGCGGGCCGTTCCATCGGTGCTGAGCCGGTTGCGGTTGTCGAGCGCGGTTCCGTAAAACTGGCGTTCACGACCGTAGGGTCCGTCGCTCCAGGTTTTCTGGCAGGCGTTGGATCCTTGCCATTCCGGCCAGCCCAGCGAATCAAGCCACGTGTTCACCAGGCGGCGTTGGCTGGCCCAGCCGGCCAGGCGCTCCGGGGGGAGCGCCGGACCGCTGCGGGTTCCGCTCAGCAGGTCGACGACCAGAGAGGTGGCGTCGTTGCTGGAATCCCGCACCATGTCGGCGAGAGCCCTTCTCAACTCGGGGTCCTCCTCGATCAGGCGCCGCTGCAGCCAGGCTTCCGCCGCCACCATGTACACCAGCTTCACCACACTGGCCGGGTAGCGCTGCCGCTCCCCGCCCCAACCGGCCCCGGCCACCGGCAAGGCATCGAAAGCCTCTCCACTGGGGCTGACGGCCCGATGGAGCAACGACTGGGGGTAGCGGAGCCAGGTGATCGAAATCTGATCCGCCAGCCCTGGTCTTCCTTGGTTCGCCAGGTGGTCGACGAGGTGGGCCAGGGTCTCGCCCATGGCCGGATCCAGGTTGTAGAACGCCATCGCCCCAGGCCGACGTAATGGCGACATTAGGCAGCCCTGTGCCCGATCCCTTCAGCCCGGGCACCCTTTGGTGCTTGCGGCATTCTCTCGATGCCTACAGCCGTTCCAGGGGAGTTGGCCTGGCCACCCAGGTGGCGGCGGGTCGCCATCTGAGGGTGCTTGATCGGGATGGTTCGCGTCTGCGCGTTCGCCTGCTGGAGGATGGCTACCCCTGTTGGCTGGAGTCGCAGGAGTTGGCTGCGGCGGCCTTGCCCGCCGGTCTCCCTTGGCTTCCCCGCCTGGATCGCTTCACTATCGCCGCCCGGCTGGAAACCGTGCTGGCCTTTGCCGAAGCGGCCCGTCAGCGGCCGAACCACTACCTCTGGGGGGGCACCCTGGGCCCGGACTTCGACTGTTCCGGTCTGGTTCAGGCCGCCTATGCCGCCGCCGGCATCTGGCTTCCTCGCGATGCCTACCTCCAGGAGCGCTTTTGCCGGCCGGTGGCCGTGCAGGTTGGGGAAACGCGCTTGCTGGAGCCTGGCGATCTGATGTTCTTCGGCACCCCACAGCGCTGCACGCATGTGGGTCTGCATCTGGGCGGCGGCCGTTACCTCCACAGTTCGGGCCGAGACCACGGCCGCAACGGTATCGGCATCGATCATCTGAATCCCCGCAACAGCGACCCGGTGGCTAGCCATTACCGGGCCGAGCTACGGGGTGCCGGCCGGGTCATGCACAGCCACGATGGCAGTCCCCTCCCACCCTGAGCGACTGGCGTTCCTTCTGGAGGCCCGTGGGCCGGCAACGGGCTTGAGTACGGTGGCGTCCCTAGCCTCCCTGCAGCGCGGCCATGGCTGAGTCAGCCGTTCCGACCAGCTTGACCGGAGCTCTGCCCCGGGGTATGGCGGTTCCGCCCGGGTCCTTGTCGTCCTCCAGCACGCTGGATCTCTCGGTGGTGGTGCCCCTCTACAACGAGGAAGGCAGCCTCCCCCACCTGATCGACCAGGTGCTGGCGGCCCTTCGGCCCCTGCCGCTCCGCTTTGAAGTGGTGCTTGTGGACGACGGCTCCCGCGACGGCACTCCGGCCCTGCTGCGCGACCTGGCTGGCCGCGTGCCCGAACTGGTGGCCGTGCTGCTGCGCCGGAACTATGGCCAGACGGCCGCCATGGCGGCTGGTTTCGACGCCAGCCGTGGTGCGGTGATCGTGACTCTCGATGGCGACCTCCAGAACGATCCGGCCGATATTCCTCTCCTCCTCCAGCGCCTGCAGGATGGCAACCTCGATCTGGTGAGTGGCTGGCGGCATCAGCGCCAGGATGCGGCCTTGAGCCGCCTGTTGCCCTCGCTGCTGGCCAACAAGCTGATCGGTCGGGTTACGGGGGTGAAGCTCCACGATTACGGCTGTTCCCTGAAGGCCTACCGGCGGGAGCTCGTGAGTGACATGAACCTCTACGGCGAGCTGCACCGCTTCCTGCCCGCCCTGGCCTTCATCGAGGGAGCTCGCATTGGTGAGGTGCAGGTGAACCATCACCCGCGGCGCTACGGCCAGAGCAAATACGGCATCGACCGCACCTTTCGGGTGCTGATGGATCTGCTCACGGTGTGGTTCATGAAGCGGTTCCTCACCCGCCCGATGCATGGCTTCGGATTTGTGGGGCTGCTCTGTCTGGGGCTTGGCTTCATCACCGGCCTCTGGCTCGTGGCCGAGAAGCTGTTTCAGGGCACGGATATTGGCAATCGACCCCTGCTGCTGCTCTCCGTGTTGGCGATCCTCAGTGGCGTGCAGCTGTTCTGTTTCGGTCTGCTGGGCGAAATGCAGATGCGCACATATCACGAAAGCCAGGGAAGGCCGATTTACCGCGTGCGGGCCACCCTGCGGGGTGCTGAGTCGGGCTGAGGCGCCTTTGGTACGCCGGAGCCGGGACGCCCCCGAAAGCGATGGATCGCCGCAGCCGCCTCCCGCACCACGGCCGGATCGGGATCCCGCAGGGCCTGGCGGAGCAGGGGCAGGGTTGAGATGTCGCCCCACTGGTGAGCCGCCTGAACGGCCTCCAGCCGCGATGCCCCCCCCTGGTTGTAGAGCGTCCGCAGCGCCGCCCTGAAACGGAGCACCTCATGGGTGGCCCGGCGCTCGGGCAGCTCCAGTGTCGTTGGCCTTTTGCGCCCGCTGGGGCTCCCCGGGGACTCGGGGCTGCCACAGCCCAGCAGTCCCTTGGTGGCGTCACCGGAAGGCCCAGCCAGCGTGCCCGTTGGATCCGCGATCCCCGCATGCACCAGGGCGATCTGGGCGCGGTTCAGGGCCGCAACGGCACTGGTGTCGGCGTCCCGGATCAGGGGTTGTCGGCGTCGACCCAGGAGCCACAGGCTGGCCAGTAAGGCAGCGGCAACGGCAGCGGTGAAGGAGGCGGGCATGGCGAACAGGCTGAACTTTTATGTCGCCCCCTGCGCCAGTGGCGGGTGCCATCCAGGGGGTCTTCGTACAGTAAGGGCGGTTGTATTGGCTCAAGCCATGACTGGAGAATTCGCTGCTGCCTGGTTGCCCTCGGTGTTGGTTCCCCTTGTGGGAATCATGGGCCCCGCGGTGGCCATGGCCCTGCTCTTCAACGTGATCGAGGCCCGCGACTGAGTTTCAGCCCACCGACCTCGCTGACTGGGCCCCTGGGCCGATCCATCCGCACCATCTCGACACCATGACCGTGACCCCCGTCGCCGACCCCACCGTCGGCAATCTGGCGACACCCGTTAACAGCAGCTACTTCACGAAGGCCTTCCTCAACGCCCTGCCGGCCTATCGCCCCTCCCTCTCCCCGAACCGTCGGGGACTTGAGGTGGGCATGGCCCATGGCTTTTTCCTCTACGGGCCCTTCGCCCTCACCGGTCCCCTCCGCCTCACCGAGTACGGCAGCACCGCTGGCCTTCTGGCCACGATCGGCCTGGTGTCGATCCTCACGGTGTGCCTGTCCATTTACGGCACCGCCGGTAACGGCCCGAACGTGCAGCCTCCGGATGCCACGATCGACAACCCCCCGGCCGATCTCTTCACCAAGGCTGGTTGGGCGGAGTTCGCCAGTGGCTTCTGGCTCGGCGGTTGCGGTGGTGCTGCCTTTGCCTGGTTCCTCTGCAGCACGGCGATTGTTTCGCCTCTGGTGAACATCGCTGGCGGCGTTTGGAGCGTCAACTGACGCCAAGCGTTTCCTTCAACAACGAAACAGCATGGAACGCCCCGCTCTGCGGGGCTTTTTCATGGCCGTTTTTTCATGGTCGTTGTTCATGGGGCTGCACGCCTCCTGGGCCGACCCATTGATGCCTGATGGTCCAGAGGTTGGATCGCCCCGCTGGCCGCTGGCCGCTGGCCGCTGACGCCTGATGCCTGATGCATGGCTTGCCGAAAGCTGCCCCGGCCAAAGCCTCCACGCGGGTCAAAACGCTCTCGAATCAGCTTCCCGACTTTGGTATGCAGAGCCTGGCCGCCTGGCCGCCTGGCCCAAGGCCTGTCCCCAACGCCTGGCGCCACCCTCCGTGCAGCGATAGGGCTTTGTGTTTCCGGGCCTGCGGCGCCAGTGGGCGCCATCGGCCATTCCGATCACCATGAAAAAACCCCCAGCCGAAGCCAGGGGTGGGGTACGTCCCTCGTGGAGACAGGCGGTCGTCGGGATTATCCGAACTTGCCTGACGTGGAGGCGATTAGGAAGGCCCCGTAGGTGAGGATGTAGCCAATCGTGAAGTGAGCGAGACCCACCACACGGGCCTGAACGATTGAGAGGGCCACTGGCTTATCACGCCAGCCAACCAAGTTGGCGAGCGGGGTGCGCTGGTGCGCCCAGACAATGGTTTCAATCAGTTCCTGCCAATAACCGCGCCAGGAGATCAGGAACATGAAGCCGGTAGCCCAAACCAGGTGACCGAACAGGAACATCCAGGACCAGACGGCCAGGTTGTTCGAGCCGAACGGGTTATACCCGTTAATCAGCTGGGAGCTATTCAGCCACAGGTAGTCGCGGAACCAGCCCATGATGTAGGTGCTGGATTCGTTGAACTGGGCCACGTTGCCCTGCCAGATGGCGAGGTGCTTCCAGTGCCAATAGAAGGTGACCCAACCGACGGTGTTCAGGGCCCAGAAGACTGACAGATAGAAAGCGTCCCAGGCTGAGATGTCGCAGGTGCCGCCACGGCCGGGGCCGTCGCAGGGGAAGGAGTAGCCGAAGTCCTTTTTATCGGGCATCAGCTTCGAACCCCGGGCATCGAGGGCACCCTTCACCAGGATCAAGGTGGTGGTGTGGAGACCCAGCGCGATGGCGTGGTGCACCAGGAAGTCACCAGGGCCAATCTGCAGGAACAGGGAGTTGTTGCCTCCATTGATGGCATCCATCCAGCCTGGAAGATAGGCGGCACCAGATGTGCTGGCCAGACTTCCGGAATTGGCCAGCAGCACATCCATGCCGTACATGGCTTTGCCACTGGCGGCCTGAACGAACTGGGCAAAGACAGGCTCGACCAGGATCTGCTTCTCGGGGGTACCGAAGGCAACCACCACGTCGTTGTGGACGTAGAGGCCCAGGGTGTGGAAACCGAGGAACAGGGACACCCAGCTCAGGTGGCTGATGATCGCTTCCTTGTGCTCGAGCATCCGAGCCAACACGTTGTTCTTGTTGGCTTCGGGGTCGTAATCACGGATGAAGAAGATCGCACCGTGGGCGAAGGCACCGCACATCAGGAAGATGGCTATGTACTGGTGGTGGGTATAGAGCGCTGCCTGGGTGGTGTAGTCCTTCGCGATGAACGCATAGGACGGCAACGCATACATGTGTTGCGCCACCAGGCTGGTGACCACGCCGAGGGACGCCAGAGCAAGACCCAGCTGGAAGTGCAGCGAGTTGTTGATGGTGTCGTAGAGGCCCTTGTGGCCAGCGCCGAGAGCGCCTCCGAAAGGAGTGCCCTTGGGCGGGTTGTGGGCTTCAAGGATCTCGCGGATCGAGTGACCGATACCGAAGTTGGTCCGGTACATGTGACCAGCGATCACGAACAGACAGCCAATCGCCAGGTGGTGATGGGCGATGTCCGTGAGCCAGAGGGCTTCAGTCTGGGGGTGGAAACCACCCAGGAAGGTCAGGATCGCCGTGCCGGAACCGGTGGCGGTGCCGAAGATCTGATTGGCGGTGTCGGGGTTCTGGGCGTAGACGCCCCAGTTGCCGGTGAAGAAGGGAGCCAGACCCGCAGGGTGGGGAGACACCGAGAGGAAATTGTCCCAACCCACGTGCACGCCGCGGGATTCAGGAATCGCAACGTGAACCAGGTGACCGGTCCAAGCGATGGAGCTGAAGCCGAACAGAACGGCGAGGTGGTGGTTGAGGCGGGATTCAGCGTTCTTGAACCATGCCAGGGAAGGCAGGAACTTGGGCTGAAGGTGGAGCCAACCGGCGAACAGGGCCCAAGCCGACAGGATCATCATGAAGATGGAACCCTGATAAAGCTCGGCGTTGGTGGTCATACCGATCGTGTACCACCAGTGGTACAGACCGGAATAAGCGATGTTCACCGGTGAGGTGGCGCCCGCCTGGGTGAAGGCGGTGATTGCGCCTTGGCCGAAGTGGGGATCCCAGATCGCGTGAGCGATGGGACGGACGTGCAGCGGATCGGCGACCCACTGCTCAAAGTTGCCCTGCCAGGCGATATGGAACAGGTTGCCCGAAACCCAGAGGCCGATGATCGCCAGGTGACCGAAGTGGGTGGAGAACAGCTTCTGATAAAGCCGCTCCTCCGTCATTCCGTCATGGCTCTCGAAGTCGTGAGCCGTGGCGATGCCGTACCAAATACGGCGGGTTGTCGGGTCCTGTGCCAGACCCTGGCTGAACGAAGGAAATTTCGTTGCCATTGGGAAAGGTCAGGTGGAGGTCAGCCGACCGCAAGCATGCGGGCCAGGAAGAAGGACCAGGTGGTAGCGATACCGCCCAGCAGATAGTGGGCGACACCGACGGCGCGGCCCTGGGTGATCGAGAGCGCCCGCGGCTGGATGGCGGGAGCAACCTTCAGCTTGTTGTGAGCCCAGACGATGGACTCGATCAGCTCCTGCCAGTAGCCGCGGCCGCTGAACAGGAACATCAGGCTGAACGCCCAGACGAAGTGGGCACCCAGGAACATCAGGCCATAGGCGCTGGCGCTCGAGCCATAGCTGTTGATCACCTGAGCGGCCTGGGCCCACAGGAAATCACGCAGCCAACCATTGATGGTGATGGCGCTCTGGGCAAAGTTGCCGTTGGTGATGTGGGAGACGGATCCGTCGGGATTGACGGTGCCCCACACGTCGCTCTGCATTTTCCAGCTGAAGTGGAAAATGACGATCGACAGGGAGTTGTACATCCAGAACAGGCCGAGGAACACGTGGTCCCAAGCCGACACCTGGCAGGTACCGCCACGGCCGGGGCCGTCGCAGGGGAAGCGGAAGCCGAGGTTCGCCTTATCGGGGACAAGGCGGGAGCTGCGGCTGTACAGCACACCCTTCAGCAGGATCAGCACGGTGACGTGGATCGTGAAGGCGTGGATGTGGTGCACCATGAAGTCGGCCGTTCCCAGGGGGATCGGCCCGGCGGCAACCTTGCCGCCCACAGCAACCACGGCGCCGTTGAACACTTCGCTAACGCCAGCAAGGGCGTTGGGAGCGGTGGTGCCAGCAGCGGCGGCATGGAGGCCCTGGATCCACTGGGCGAAGACCGGCTTGAGCTGGATCGCGGTGTCACTAAACATGTCCTGGGGACGGCCC
>Ga0209088_10002825_pt1 | contig 10460 bp, 10 predicted proteins | sample S_140625_EF_Meta_FD_187324 | JGI IMG/M metagenome (GOLD analysis project Ga0209088, IMG submission 187324) | Freshwater microbial communities from Lake Simoncouche, Canada to study carbon cycling - S_140625_EF_MetaG (SPAdes) (version 2) | ecosystem: Environmental > Aquatic > Freshwater > Lake ...
TTGATGGTGTTGTCCGTGCCTACCGCAAGAGGGTCGCCCGTCCCAAAGGAGTTGACCTGTGGATGAGCATTTGCAAGGTCCAACAGGGCTTGCTTGATTTTTATCCAAGACATAGGCTTGTAGTTTCAGTATGTTTTTTTTATGCGCTCCCATGCTTAGCAGTCGTTACACGCCCCAAATTGTCCGTAGGGATAGGGGTAGTCCAAGTTGCTTATTCCCATCCTCCTGTTGCGGTCCAAGACCATCCCGGTTCGGTAGTTGGTTGCGTTCGGGTAAATCGTATCAAGAGCAGAAGGAGGCGAGTTCCAAAGCGGATAGGAATTGCGGTTTTCCATTAGGTAGCGAGTTATCCGCTCGGAGTACCACTCCGCATCGTTCTTCACTTTGTCGGTCAGCCGGGTAATCTCTTCCATGCTCATTTGGGAGGACTCTTCGCTCGTTCTACGGACCATCCCCTTGTTCATGTACTTAAAGGCCAAGACCATCGGCAACTCGTAGTAGAGCCATTGAATCATTGCAGGCTGAATGTAATCTTCCAAGAGCGTTTGGTTGAGTGCAGACGTTGAACCGCTGACCACCTGTGTAATCAATTGCCCGTACAACGGAGAACCAACGATGGGCTGAATCCGCATCTCCTGCACCTTGACAACCGTTGGACGGATTTGGGTGTAACTGACGTTCTCGTTTATGATGCTATTGTCGAGCAGCGTTTCTTCGCTTATGAATAGTGCCTTCATGCCTTCGTGATTTTATTGCCTTTACGGATGACCAACTGCTGCTCCCATACGTGCCTGCATTGTGGCCTGTTCACTCCGCTCGGTGTGTGATACCAACCGCCCCTCCTGTTCCAAACGGAGTAGCCCATAATCGCAGAAATCCCGTCGATGTCGTCCCTCGTGTAAACCTTGCCTTGCCCGGCCAAGTCAAGCATGACCTTGCAGAACTCACGGCTGGAGCCTTTGTCTTTGTTGCTGAACCCTGTGGCCCAAGCATACTTGTAACGCACCTCCAAGACTGGCTCTGCGACCTCCTTGACATTCTTGGGCAGGTATTGCTCGGCAATCTTGTCCACGGCCCGGCTGATTGGGTAGCGGTCTTTTGTGATTAGGTAAGCGACTCGCTTGGCGACCTTGGCCTTGCTAACCCCGAACTCCTTGGCCATTTCTTCAACGCTGGCATCCCGGTTCTTCTTGCGATAGACCTCAATCTTCTTGTCCAGTTCAACCTCTTCTTCGCCCAGTTCAGCAAAGGCCAACCGTATGTTTTCGTCAATGTTGGTGTCAAAACGCATCGGCTTGGAGTGCATCACATGGTAATCGTCTGCATGGCATCCAAACTTGCTTGCAACGACCTCCAAGACCTTGAACTCTTCGTCGCCCCATCCGTAGTCCTCATCGTCATCTTGGCCCCATTGAGGCTCGCTGAACTCTTGGGACTGCACTCCGAGCATCGTGTCAATCTCTTGGGCTGATAGCCCAAAGCCTGCTGACAACATGGTCCGAGCCATTTCAAGAGTGATTTTCTCTTGCATGTACTGCCTGACGATTCGCATCAGGTTTTGATACTCACGGCCTGATAGTTTCTTGATGTTCTCGTTTGATGCCAAGCCTTGCGGTGCAGTAGGTTCAGGGCTGACCTCTACGGCTGCAGTTGCTCCTGCAAGACCCGAACCCTCTGCCTTTGGAGGCAACGACACCAAGGCCCTAATTTCGTTGGCTGACATGGATTCCAAGACCTTGTTGGCAACCAAAGGTGAAAGCGAATTGATAGCCGTGATAACGTCTTGGACGCTTGATTCGGTCTTGATTTCAATCGGTGGCAAGCCTGCTTTCTCACGCAGTTCTGCGGGGGTCATGGCTTGAAGGAGAGCCTGTTCGCTCAACTGCTCCGTGATTGGGTTGGTAGGGATTAACTCCATGCCTTCCACACCGTTGAAAGACCCCAAGTAGTTTATCATTCTTTCGACCTTCTGCACCCGGTCGTTGACGTAGGTCGCCTTGAATAGTTCGTAGGCCTCGACCAATTCGTTGCGTCCACCCAATTGGCCTTCGGTCTTGACCCCGAATAGCATGGGGTTGGTTACACGGTGGGCGATGAATATCTCTTGTTGGATGGCTTTGTTCAGTATTTCGAACTGCTTGTCCATGTCGCTTGGAGTGAGCGGTTCAAGTGTCGGGGCCTTAGCTGCATCGTCGTTGAAGGTTACAACAAAACGACCAGCGTTGTCGGTCCCTGAAAACTTGCGTTTGATTTGCCTTTCGATGTCGCCCTGTTCTTCGGGGGTTGGGATGCCGTTGTTAAAGTTTATCAAGTAACCGCCCCAAAAGTTGTTGCGGAGGTTGTTGTTGTGGAAGTTGGCGACCTGTACGTCTGCTTCAATCCAAGCGTTCCCTCCGATGTATTCGGGGAGAGGATAGTGCTTTACGCCTGCTGCGTACACCCGATAATAAAACAACTGTTTTCCGAGGCGATTCTCCGGGTCGAATGCAGGAATCTTTTCGATGTCCCCGACCTTCGGGAACAACTGCATCATGTCGTCGTTGTACCAATCGGCAACTTGAAACATCTTCTCCTCTTTGTCAACCCTGATTTTCTCAAAGGGAACGTGTTCCATCTTGGCGATGGTCCCAAGTTTGGACCAAGTAACCGCAACCGCAAAGCCGTTGAATAACTCCAAGTCCAAGACCAGTTTCTCCGTGATGTCGTTCAAGTCCTCCGTGCTGGAAAGTCCGTCGAAGAACTTGATGAAGCGGGCCTCTTGTTCAACGGTCAGGTTGTCGCCTGCCTGCCAGCCTCCGCCCATGATGTAGTTCACCTTGCCGTTGACAATGGCGTTATGCTTGGACGACCTGCGATAGTTGTCAAGTAGGTAGTAAGGGTATTCGTTCGCAAAGCCGTAGGTGATGTACTTGCCGGACCTGTTCTCCAGCATCACGGGGACTTTGTGTTCTATCCCAAGCCATTGGGTGAAGTGTTGAGTAGATTTATCACTCATAGCGTGTGAGCATTAAAACTGATGGATGAGATGTTAATTGTCCTAACACCATCAAGTGAAGTTACATAGATTGAAAATTCATCATTGGTATTTGCTATCAAAAAGGTTTCCAAAACTACTTGATGGCCTAGGGTATGGGTCAAAGTAACTTGTGCTTCCGATGGGCCGATTAGTACGTCATTTTTGTAAATAGCCCAAACGTAATCATCGTTATTTGCCCCCGAAAAAGTTAGATTTGCACTCACCCTAATTGCAGCGGATAGCGTCCCCGTGTAGGTGATTGATGGCCCCGCAATTGTTGCAACTCTCGAAAAGTTGTTGGTTGATAGAATGTTGTTGCCTGTTTGAATCAGTAATTTGGCAGGAGTAGCATTGGTCGTTACAAATGACCTATCACTAGTCGTGGCAACCGAAGCATAGCCACGCTCGATATCAAGCGTTGCGGTATCAGCAAGGTCGTCGAATAGACCACCAACCCTTGTAGCGGTGTTGGCAGCGGCGATGGTTTCGTTGGTGATGGTTAATGCACTCGCTTGGAGTTGGCTTCGTGTTTGTACGCTCATTAGTTGAATGTTTGGTCAAAAGTTGGGTCGAATATGCCCCCGGCATAGACGCTGTAATTGATTGAATTGGCGTAGGTATTGAAGCCTATCGTTGCGGTTTGTAGAAAAGCCAAGCCCGTTTCAACGACCGCCAAAGCAGCGGCAACCGTGCTATTGGTATCGTAAACTTCATACTTATACGAGCCTGTTTCAAGCGACCCCACGGCAAGCGAAAATTGGTCATAGCGGTTGGTGTAGGAAGAAAGGTTTGCGGATTTCAGCAGGGTGTAGTCCGTTGTCGTGTTCTTGGCGATGCTTGTGAGTCGCAAGATGTAGCGGTCCCCCGTGCTGGCTCGCTCGGTCCAAGTAACCGTTATCGTGTTGGTTGTGTCAGGGTTCAGGTAAAGCATCTGCTTGTAAATGTGCGATGCCCCCGAATTTCACAATTTGCGCCCAATTCGCCTGTATAGTTCGGCTCGTTTCTTGGCGGTTTCGGCTACATTGAACTGCTTTTTGATGTCCCTTGTTAGGTTGTCAGCCAAGCCCTTACGAAGGTCGTGGTCAAGGATTAACTGCTTGATATACTTGTACCAATCTTTCGGCTTGTTGTAAGGCACGAGAAACCCGTTCTCTCCGTGCCGAATTACGTCGGTGTAGGGGATGGTTTCGGATGCGATAATCGCTTTGTTCATCCACCCTGCCTCAACGACCTTCAACTCGGACTTCAGTTTGTTGAACTTGGTATCTCGGAGCGGTGCAAGGGTTACGTTCACGAAGTTGTAGCCCCCGACGTACGAGTAGATGTCAGCAGCCTGAATGCGTCCGTAGTTCGGATTGTTCCCTTGGTCGCTGATGATTTTCTCGTAGCCCTCGTACACGGGGTTGTTGTCGTTCCATCCTCCGAGGTAGAGCCTGTACTTGCCATCCAAGTTTGCGTCCCAGCGTAGTTTCTGCATCCCCTCACGGAGCAGTTCCATGTCCTCGCCATGCTGCGCCCCACCGAACCAACCGAACTTAACGAGGTGCTTGTCGGGTTCTTCGTCGGGGTTGGGAATGAACTGCTGATAGGCTTCGTACGGCTCATTCTGCAAGATGCTCACATTGGCGTTTAGAGGCCGTATGCGAGAGGCAAGGTGTTCGGTGGTACAAGTTACCCAGTCGGCCAATTTGATGTGCTTACGGATGACCTCTGCGAGTTTGGTTTCGTGGTAGTGCCGATACATGATGTGTCCCGATTCCAGCACCCAATAGTCGTCAAGGTCAAGGATGACTTTGGCCCCGAATTGGGTGAGGGCCTTGTAAACATTTTCGACTTGCTCCATCGTCCCCTGACACCAAAGCCTGCTGAACAGGAACAGGTCTATTGAACGAAGCCCCTCGTCGCTGATGTTCGTGATATTCTCAACGCAGACGTAATCAAATTCCGGGTAGTTGTCGCCAAGGTATGCGTTCGGCATTTCGAGGCGGTAGTAACTGCACCCAGTTGGATGGGCGTTGTAAACGATGCAAATCTTCATGGCCGTAAAAATAAGAAGGGCAGCCATTGCTGACTGCCCTCCCAAACCTCAGATGATGAAAACCTGATGCGAAGATACTACGAACCGAGTATCTGCGTAGTCGATGGTGTAAAGACTGTTGACGCAATTAGGAACATCGGGTCAGGCTCCATTCCTGAAAGCGTTATTTCGTAGCCGTTTCGGTCGCCGAATGCAGTACCACTTCCAGCGGTTCCAGCGGTTGCCTCAAGGCCGTTTATAGCACCAAGCAACCAGTAACGACTGTTGTTGTCTTGCACGATGACGATGACTTTACTACGAGCGAGCAAACGGAGTTCATTGCGGACTGCGACTTGCAGTTTGTTGATGGTGAAGGTTACTTCGGGGGTGTAGAAGATTGTGCCATTCTCCATACTTGCATTCAGCGTATCCGTCATAGACGAAGTTGCTTTGGTCAAGTCATACTCAAAGAACCCACCCGAAGCGTACCCCGTGAAACCCGTAACCGCACCTGAAAGGTTGGCATTGCAGGACCCGGTAGAAATCCAGTTTTGGACGTAAATTGTTTTGATGCCACCGACTGAATCACGGCAGCCGAGTGTGTAACCAGTTGTTAGTGCGCAGGACATATGTGTATTTGGGGTTTAAGTTTCAAGGAACAAAAAGCAGGGGGAGGTTTCCCTCCCCCGTACACATTAGGCCAATCGGAAGTCAACAATCAGGTCGGGATAAGCGAACTGGACACCTGCTTTGAAAGCTGCGATACTCCGGATTTCATCGTTTTCGCGTGCATAAAAGATGGAAAACTGCTCTTCGTCGCTCAGCAAATCGGTTCCGTAGAAGAAGTTACCGAGGTAAGAGCAGACGATTCGGTTCGTTCCGGTCAAGCCGGGAACCGCGATGACACGGACGTTTGTACCGGGGTAGATGAACTCACCATTGGCAAGGCTCGCAAGGTCAACTTGGTTGTACAATACCGCCAAACCACCTGTGGTCGTTCCTTGCTTGAAGGCTTGAACCAAGGTGCGGTAGGTGTTCCAACCGCAGAAGATGACGAGGTCAGTCTTGGTCAGGATGGCCTGTGGGATTTGGTTGTAGATAGCGTCAAAGATGCCGATGACATTCGTTGCGGTGATACCAACGGAGGCCGATACCGCTCCTGTGTTACCGCTGATGGTAGAACCCGATGCAGCGTTCAACAACTGGTTAACACCGCTGAAGTAAGTGTTACCCTGCCAAATTGCATTCTCCAAAGCCTCAGCGATGCGGAGAGCCTTCTGCTCGGCAAACGCCTGCTCGAATGGAACGCCTTCGTACATTGAACCAGCGGTCAACTGGGTCTGCATCCAGTACTGTTCCAAAGAGCGAGGACACAAAGTTTCCATAACCTTCATACGGCCAACGGTGATATTCCGCTGACTGAATGTAGTTGTACCTGAACTTGTATAACCGCAAAGGTCACCGCCTTGCAGAACTGCATCGGTGTCCATGAGGTTCAACGCAGCAGCGAACTTGATGCCCACCTGCTTGGTGAACAAAGACGCTGACTTGGCCGAGAACACGGCCTTGGTGATGAGAGGAAGCCTCTCTTGGTCGGTGTAGGCGCTTAGATTGCCAAAATTGTATGCCATTGTTAATGGGGGTTTAGGGGGTTAGTTTTTTTTGAGTGATTGAAGTGCTTGGGCGAGAGCGTTGAAGTTCTGCGAGGCTTGAGCCTTGCGTTGCTCAACGATTGCTGAACCGCTTGCTTTGGGGGCTTCGGCTGGGAGTTCGGAAACCTTCTCGACGATGTCGGCCATGGTTTCAACCTGCGATGCGAATGCGGACATTTTCTCCTTCATCTTGCCCATCTCGGCATAGGCTGCCTTGAGTTCTTCCATGATGGCTCCAAGGTGCTTGGCGACGATGGCCTCAACGACTTCGGGGGTCATTAGCGGATAAGCGCCTTTGATTTCCTCTGTAACCTGAACGGCCACTTCGGGAGTGATTTCAGCAGCAACGGGCAACGGCTCGATGACCGGGGTCGCTACTTCAGCAGCGATGACCTCAACGATTTTGCCTCCTTCGGTCTTGATAGTCCCAACTCCTTCAACGACGTGTTCGCCATCGGGGGCAGGGAGTGTACCATCTTCGGCAACGACGTAAACGGCAGTACCTGCAACGAGGTCGCCATCCACACGGACAACGGTGCCATCGGTCAACTTGTAGTCGGCAAAGGACTGCTTTTGGGTGCTGAATTTGCGGAGTTCCGTCCGCAGGGATTCGATTGCGTTTTTGAGATTCATAGTTAGTGGGATTTGTAGGTGGGGGTTAATTGTTGCAAAAAAGCGGTTAAATCGTCAGCGAGGCCAGCGAGTGCGACCTCCATTTCGGATTCGGTCTTGTCCATCCCGAAGAGGCCCTCAACGGAGAAACCCCTGAACAGGTTGCGGTTCTCCCACACTTCGTCGTTCTCGACCTTGAAGGACCCGAACCAAGAGCCGTCGGGGGTGTCCTCGTATCCTTTCGGTGGCATGATACCACGCTCGGAGTCGGTGATGTAACTCTCGAACATAAACACGCCATCCAGTTCGGCATTGTGGTAAGCGTTGACGTTGTGCTGGTTGCCCTGCTTAAAGTACTTCTGCACGATTTTTCGGATGGTGGCTTTGTCAAAGACGACGTAGTACTCCCCGTAGGTTTCGTCCTTGCGAAAGATGGGAGTGTCTGCAAGCATCAACGGCCCAGTAAGGACCCTGCGTTCGCCTGTTTCGGTGAACTTTTGTGGTGTCTTTGCGAAGGCTTGGAATGGCCGTTCGATTGCCGGCATATCGGTGAGGGCCACGAATTGGACCCCTTCATCCACCTCGTCCACGGTCATCCTGTAAATGGGTAGTTCCATGCAGGTAAATGTGGTTAGGCTCCAAGAGTTGCAAATTCCTCCAACCTCCGAACCCTCCGAGTGCTTTGGGTGATGTCCCTCTCAACGACATAGGCTCGCATTGGTGATGAGCCTTGACCTTGGCCTTGACCGAATCCCGACAGGTCGGTAACGTTCGGGTTTGCGAAGATTGACGGGGCTGCTGCTTCACCACCTCCACCACCGCCACCTGCTGCACCGCCACCCGCTGGAACGCTGCCACCATCGCCCCCGCTTGTGATAGCCTTGCCTGCCTGAATACCTGCTGCTGTAATTGCTGCGATGCGTAGCCCTGCACGAATCTTTGAAAGCGTGTTGAGGGTTTTCGCTTGAGCCAACCCTGCTGCTCCACCTGTAACCGCATTGGCTGGATTCAAAGCGGCATTAGCCGTATTACCCGCCATCTCTTTTTGAAGGTTGATAATTACTTGGGCAATGGCCGAACCTTTCTCCAAAGCCAACGCAGCAAGAGCGATTCCTTTGCTTTGATTGCCAAAGGACTGCAAGATGTTTTGAACCGCTTGCAATGAGTCCATGGTTACCTGTTGCTTGAAGTCGGCCAAGGTTTGCTCGTTGGCCTTCATGTCCTCGTTGAACTTCTTGCGTCGCTCCAGTTCGGTCTGCACCGCTTGGGCGTTCAAAGCGTCCTGCTTGGCGTTCTGGTCAGCGGTAATCTGCACCAAAGCGTCAGCCGTTGTCTTGGCTTGCAGTACTTCGGTTTCAGCCATGATAGCCCTTGACCGAGCCTGTTCTTCCATCATTAACCTGCGAGCCTCTGCGGTCTTCCTGTCATCTTCTTCACGCTTCTTGTTGGCCTGAATCTGTGCCTCGGTATGGGCTTCGTATGCATCCCGATAGTTGGACAGGGCTGCCTCCTCACGCAACAACGCCTGCTCCCTCGCCTTGGCTGCGATGGCTGGGTCGGGTAGGTTCAGGAACTTGCGGACCGCTGCGGTAAGTTCATCCCACTTGGCTATCAAAAGCCCTACGGCTGCGACTGCTGCACCAATACCAGTTGCAAGGAGGGCGATTCTAAACGCCTTCATCGCCCCTGTACTTGCCCCGACGGCCGTTGTGTAGAGTGCCTGTGCTGCTGCCTGCCCTTGGGTGATTAGGATGGAGTCTTTGTTGAGCAGGTTAGCAACCTGTTGCACTCCGTTAGCCAAAGCCATCGCCCCTTGGACCTTCAACAACGCCTTCTGCAAGTCCTCATTCTCGGAACCGAATAACGCTGCTGCACCTTGGGCGATTTGGAAGCCAGCGGTGATTCCTTGGATTCCAGCGACGAAGGTGTCGATGTTGCGTGTGTCCGATGCGAGGTTTTTGATTCGCTGGCTTGTGTCCCCGATTTGGTCCTTCAGTTTCCCTGCCTCGACCTCCATTTGCTTGAAAGCCTTGGTTCCGGATTCCCCAGCCAAAGCCATCTCGGTCAGGGTCTTTTGGAGTTCCCTAAGCCGTTGTTTAGCACTCGTCGTGCCTTCTGCGGTTGAGTCCTTGAGTCCTACTTCGAGGACGATTTCTTTAGTTACTGCCATTATCCGGGGGTTGGTAATTCAGGGTTGATGGGTGGTTCGTAGTCGGGGTCTGCTGGGTCAGGGTCGATAGGTCCGTTCGGTAATCCAGCAGGGTCGCTCGATACAGGAACACTCGTTACAGGCACGAACTCTGCGAGGTTGAGAATCCTTCGCAGCGTTACTCGGCAAGGCTTTGCTTCGCCTACCGTGTAGTCCCGAATCTCAAGCAAACGCCAGCGGATGCCGTTGTAATAAATCGGCTTTCGGAAGTCAAGTTGGTAAATGTCAACGCAGTTCAAGACCACCGTCAATTCCAACTGCAAGGCTTCCTTGGATGTCGTTTCGGTGATGTAATTCAGCCAATATTTGTTGTAGAGGTTGTTGTTCGTGTAGGTGATAGGCGTACCGCTTGCGTTGACCGCATTATAGAAGACCTGCCTCGGAATCCCAAAGGCAAGGTCCTCGGTCGGTGCATAGGGGTTGTCGATGTGGCTCACGAATGGAACATTGGCGACGTATTCACCAGTTGCAAACGAACCGCTCACGCCTGTTTGATAAAACCAAGACGTTGTGCCTTGAGCGATTGAGTTGTACTGCGCTAATCTGTATCCCGTGTTCAACTGCTTGACCGTACCGCTTGCCGTGCTGCCTTCCAAGTCCCAAGCTCTGCCGATGACCTTATCGGTCGTGAACGAACCCGGTATCAACGTCCCGGCCATGGTTTCGCAGACGAACTCGGACTTGCCGTAGAAGTTTTGCGTCAAGAACTGACGGCCTCCGTATCCTTCCTTCGCAAGCGGATTGCTTGAATTGTAGGTCTTGGACAAGTAATCGCCCATGTCCTTGTATTTAAACACAAGCGACTTGTATTGGTTCGGGTCGCCATTGGTCAGCAACTGCTCTTGGTTCTCGTCCACCTTCTGCGTCCAGTCAACCACACCGCTGGAGTAGAAGTCCTTGAACGGCTCGATATATAGGAGTTTGGGGTCCTGTGCATCGGGCATGAAGTAAAGG
>Ga0209088_10002831_pt1 | contig 10449 bp, 2 predicted proteins | sample S_140625_EF_Meta_FD_187324 | JGI IMG/M metagenome (GOLD analysis project Ga0209088, IMG submission 187324) | Freshwater microbial communities from Lake Simoncouche, Canada to study carbon cycling - S_140625_EF_MetaG (SPAdes) (version 2) | ecosystem: Environmental > Aquatic > Freshwater > Lake ...
ATAAACTTATATGATTTTAATAATTTTACAATAAAGATAAATATTAAATATGGCAACGTATCTACAAGGTGTCACAGATTATATTCCAGAGTTTCAGCCCTTTCAACCGGACTTGAACTTTTATCAAAGTGCATTGCAGACTAAGCAAACACAGTATGATAAGAACTACAAAGCTCTTAATAATCTGTATGGTCAATATTTCTATTCAGAATTGACAAGGGAGCCTAATGTTGAAAAGAAAGATAAGCTTTTAAAAGATATTGATTTTCAATTAAAAAAAGTTTCAGGACTTGACCTATCATTAGAACAGAATGTAGAACAAGCTACACAAGTATTTAGACCTTTTTATGAGAACAAGTTTCTTATGAAAGATATGGCTTGGACTAAAAACTATAGAGCTCAAAAAAATAGAGCTGAAGGCTTGCGCATGAGTGCAGATGAAAAGCAAAGAGCTATGCACTGGGCTGAAGGTGATAAAGAACTTGACTATAGAAGAGAAGAGTTTAAGAACACAACAGATGATGAGTCATTAGGATTTGAAAATGTGCAGTATACTCCATTTAAAAATCCAATTAAAACCATGATGGATCTTGCAAAAGATTCTGGTATATCTATGGATATTGACAGCTATTCTGAAGATGGTACAATGATTATCAGAGAAAAGAATGGTAAACAGATTCTAGCACCTTTGTATAAATTTATGCAAACACAGATGGCTGCTGATCCAGAAATAGCTGCTGTGTATAAAACAAAAGCATATGTTGCTAGAAAAGATGGTACTTATACATTAGCTCAGTCTAAATATAACGGAGATGTTAAAGCTGCAGAAAAAGAATACTTAACAGCTCAATATCAAACTATCAAGGATTATGTTGCTGAAAGAAATAAAACAGCACAAGAAGAAGATAATGTTGTAGCTAATCAGCAAAAGGCAGTCCTAAAACAAAAAGAAGAAGACAATGATAATATGTATACTGATGAGTATTTAGAATACTTAAATAATGGTAGACAGATTACTCAAGAACATGCAAAACAATCTGAGGATGCTAATGAACAAGTCAATGGAAGTTATTCTAGTACTGCTACTTTACAAGGAGGTTCAGCAGATGATGATATTGATAGTTTAAGAAGAAAAGTAGATATAGGTAATACTGTTATGTTTATGGATAGAGATGCAACAGAAGCTGCTTACTTTTCATCTATACGGGATTATAAATACTCAATGCGTCCGGACCAAGTTGCTCTAGAAGATAGAAAGCATAAATATAGAGTAGCTGAACAAAACCTTGCTAGTCAAAATAGACTTTATGAAAAAGAAATTCAACATCAGTATGATTTAGATACAAAAGAATTTGAGCATGGATTAAAGAATGGTACACTTACTAGAGATAAGAATGGTAATGTAGTATCTACAGGTCTTGGAGAATCATCTATGATGACACCAGGTTTTTATTCTGGTGCCGGAGCAGAAGATGCACAAGACTTATCTAAATTAAATGCAGAAGCTTTAAAAGAATTTACAAATGATTACGGTAAAGACTTTATGTTAAACCTTACTGATCTATACTTGGATGAAGTTAAAAAAGGTAGGTTAACTGAAAAAGAAGCTTTGTATAGACTACACTCTTACAAGTTTAAGTCTTTACAAGAGTATAAAGATAACCTGGCAGGACCAAAAGGTACTAGTTATATTATGGGTCTAGGTGCCGGAAATTTATCTAAAATTAGACAGTCATTAAATACATTCCTTGATGTTGATTACAGAAGAGGTAACAATAATATATATGATATAGTTAAGTCTCCTGCTTTTGCCAATGCTGTAGTCAAAATGGATGAATATACAATATTCCATGATGGTAAATCTGCAGTTGACAACAAGAACTATAACTTCATGCGCAACCAGTTATTGGGTGAAGGATTTAAAAAAGAAGATGTTGATGCTTTTTTAAATAAAAATGGTACAATAAATTCTGAAGATGTATTTAGAAATGAAAGCTCTAAAGGAAAACGTGGGGCAGGTGCATTTAATGAAAATCAATTTAAAAGTATAAAACTTAGTTTACTTAGTCAGTTAAGCAAATCTGAAAAAGCTCAGATGGATGCATATGTATTGAAAAAGTTAAACCAGAATAAATCTTTACTTGAATCAGATTGGGTACCAGGAATTATATCTAACATGAGCAAAACACATAATGCTCAAGAATATAGAGATGAGTGGTTGAGAAATAAGTTTATGAATAGACAAGGTAGTGAATCTGAAGCTATGTATGGTAAAATGAGCACTGTATATAAAAGAGCTCATTCATCTAATCAGTGGGCTACCTATGGTGCAATAAAAACTGGAGGTACTGGTAAAGCAGGTGTCTATGGAACAGATGGTCAAATGATTGATGTTATACCAAGAACTATGCAGCCAAATACTAAAACTTTTTATCAGATTGCAGATGATGTGTTTTCTAGAATAAACCCTGCTGACCTTGAAGTATCCTTTGGATTAAATGCTGATAAACAATTAGTTAGTGGTGCATCTAAATCTGCATTAGAATATTCAGCAGATCAAAATCATAAAGATCTTGCTTTAATGATCCTAAGAGAACTACAGTTGAATGTAGGTGATCCTAAAGGAGACTTAAAAAGATTTAGAGTAGTAGGTGGTACTGTTGCAGGTGAAACTAGAAATAAAGTTCCTGTAACTATATTACCAGATAGAGAGTTCTTGCAAAAGATGGCTAAGAAAGATTCTAGAATTACTCAAGATGTTATAGATGCAATAGTTCAAAAAGGTATAACATTTGTTGCACCTAAAAATAATTGGACTAATGACTTAACACAACAAACTAGAATCACACCTATACAAGGAGTAGTTAATGCATTAGGCTCATATAAATGGAAACATCCGTTAGGTTCTGGAGACTTTGAAGTAAAATTAGATCAACGTGGAGGCTACAAGATTTACTATAATCTATATGAGTATGATGCTAAAGCTGGAAAAATGGTGAAGTTAAGAGATCCTATGGATCCAGGATACACTACAGTTCCATTAGGTAATAACCTTGATCAACAAGTAGTTATTACTAAACAGCTTATCAATGAGAATGCTAGCTTACAGCAAGACAGATACAATGCTTCCAAAAGAAATAAATAGTAAAAATGGCTGAAGATACACAAGACATAAATCCGCAAGGACAGATAACTAATCCTGCAGAAAATCCTAATGATCTAAAAAACTTTTTACCATTTAATGGGGCTCCTATGGATTATCCGGAGCATGAGGAATTTAGACATGAAATGGTACAACCTTCTTTAGATAGGTCAAGAAGTAGTTATTACCCTATACAAGAGAATGTAACTGGCTTCCCACCATTTAAACCGGGTCCTGTAAATAAGGAAGGTAACTCTGCTGCAAGTCTAAGTAGAAAAATTTATGAAAGCTCATTAGCATTACAAGATGATAATACATATGCTAAGATGCATACTTATGATGCATCAGCTGCTGGAGCATTTAAAAAAAGATACAAAGGCTATGGTCAGTCTACTTATGATAAAATAGGATTTAGTCCTGATGTAAATAATGAAGCTTTATTTAATGCTAAGACTTCTGCGTGGGATGACTTTAAAAGAATGTCTGTTAATGCTGCATTGCCATTACTTGGTTACGGATTTATTGCCGGACCTAAAAGTTATATACAAGCAGCACAAGGAAACTTTGGACAAGATACTGATGAAGCAGACTTCTATGAAGAGTATGCTGCTATTGGTAATTCTACTAAAGGTGGTTTCTGGGGATTTACAAATAATGTAGTTAACAGCTTAGCCTATACAGCAGGTATCATGATTGAAGGAGCTGTTGAAGGTTCATTAATGTCTAAAGCTATTGGTGCTCCAGGAGGTGCAGCAGCCGGTGCTGGTGCTATAGGTGGTGGCTTAGAAGCATTACTAACTAAAGCAGGTAAGCTACCAAGCATGCTTAAAAACTGGCAAGCAACTAGTAAGTCTATGTTAAGTAAACTTGGTGAGCTACAAGATATAAATAAAGCTAGACAGCTATTTAATTCTGCCGGCAGAACTGTAGGTAATTTTATTAACCCATTAGATAATACTTTTAGAGGAATTGACAGATATGTTCTTAACAATGTAGATAATCTAGATGACATGGCAAGAGCTGCTAGAACATTTGGTAGCTTCTACTTTGACTTAAGAAATGCTAACATGGCTTTATCTGAAGCAAGACTTGAAGGTGGATTTAATGAGAATGAGGCATACAAAGAATTATATGATAAGTACTATGCAGAGCACGGAGAAGCTCCATCTGCAGAATTACAACAACAGTATAGGGAAACAGCTAAAGCTTCCGGGTGGCAAACTACATGGGAGAATGCATTACTTATAAACTATACTAATAGATTAGTAATGCCTAATATCATGAGAGGTGCTACTAATAGAATGATGCCTGGAGCAACTGAGATTATAAAAGAATTTGGTCCAGTTGATTTAGTACATAGTGCAAAGAAAGGATTTGAAGTTGCTGAAGTAACTTTAAAGAATGCAGGTAAGTCATTATTAAAACCTGCTACATATGGTAAAGCAGGTCTTACCTACTTTAAAGCAAACATCATGGAAGGTACCCAAGAGGTATTACAAGATGTGATATCTGAGCATACTAAGAAATACTATGTAGATAGCTTTGAGAATCCAAATAGAAGAAACTGGGATTACTCAATGGGTATCCTTAAAGGTGCAGTTAAAAAACAATTGTCATCACAAGGATTTGAAACATTTGCTTCAGGATTTGTAATGGGAGGTGCTTTTAGTGCACTAGATAAAGTATACAAACATCTATCTGTTGGATACAATCAGTACTATAAAAACAGAGAAAACTATGATGAGTACTTTGGAGAAAGAGAACAGTCTGCTCAAGAACTTGCAGATGAATTAAATGAGCATTATAAAGACCCTTTACACTTCTTTAATTCAAAGTTATTCAACTATGGAGCTCAAGGTTCAATAGCTAGAGCACATGATGATGAAGAGACTACTACTAAAGAAGATATAGATGGTAAAGAAGCATCACTAAGATCTGCATTAATAACTATGTTCCAAACAGGAACAGATAAATATTTTGTAGATCATCTTAAGAGTTTCCAGTACATGTCTCCAAAAGAGATAGAGGATGCTATGAAACTTAAAGAGGGTGAAGGTGAAAAAGCATTACAAAGAATAGATGGTATACTGTCTAAACTTAAAACCATGAAAGCTAGTTTTGAGTTCATGGGTAAAAAAATGGGATCACCTATTAATCCTAATAACTTTGAAAAAGACTCAGAAGAGTATAAACAAGCTGCTTTATTTAACTCCGCATGGAATGCTGCTAAATATAATGCAGTATTCTTAGCTCAAGCATTTAAAGATAATCTTAGTAGACAAGTAAAAATGTCTACTAAACTAAACTCTATCACACAGTTTAAAGATCTTCCTGTAAATGCAATTACTCCATTATTAGATTTGAATAAATTTGATGATGAGACTAAGATGCTTAAAGAAGAGATTGACTCTATGAAGGGTTCTACTGATCCTAAAGTAGCTAAGTTAAGAGCAAAGAAACAAGAGCAATTAGATGACTTAACTGAGTTTGGTAAAAAACTTGAGAGCTACTATAATCACTTTATAAATAAAAATGTAATCACTAAAGAGATTGCTAAGATTAAAAAGGAGCAAGGTCTATCTGATGAAGAGGCAGCTAAGGTTGCATTTGATCAAGTAGGAGAAGAACTAAGTGCTATAGGTGAAACTGTTAAGGGTGACTTAAAAGAATCATTTGTAAAGTACCTTAGTAATCTTTCCGGAGGATCTGTAGACTTTCTAGCAATGATGAATAAAGCTGAAGAGTCTGGTTCTATACAAGGATTAGATGATGCCTTTAATCAATTACTAGATTATCATTCACTAGAGGATGAAAATAAACATCTTACTCAGTATGTGAATCTATTAACTGACCCTACTGGTTTCTCTGAGCATGTTAAAAGAAACTTCCAGTGGATGTCTGATATGTATTCAAACAGACAAGACTATGTTAAAGATGTAATCAATAGAGCATTTGAGGCAAAAGAAAATGATGACTTATTAAAGACATTAGCTGATGAAGGTATCTACCTTGATTTAGATGAATTTGCTGAATGGGTTCAAGATAACACAAAGTTACCTACTCACTTTATTGATGAGACAAATAAAAAAATAATCCCGCAAGGAAGTGCATTATATAATGATATCTTAGAAAAGTTTAAGCTTGCATCTAAATTACATGCAGCTAAAGTTGCTGGTGAGAAAACCACAATGGAAGAAAAGCTTAAACAAGAACTAGCTGAGAATGAGGAGAATAGATTAAAAGCTAATGAGAAAGCTAGGAAAGAGTTTGACAAGAGCATTAAAAAAGAAACAGGTAAAACTGAAAAAGAATTAAGAGATCTTGAGAAGGAAGCTATGGCTCCTAGTAAGTCTGATGAGAATCAGATTAAAATTAAGAATCTTAAAAAGCTTCAGGAAAAGGTTAATGAAGGTAACTTAGATGAAGTAGAAACTCTACCAGAGTTATTAGAAGATCAAGATGTAATATCTATACTAGATTTACAAAAGGCACAAGTTAATTTACAAGACACCCAATTAGAGTCAGTACTTCTTCCTTTAATCCAAGAAAGAATTAAGAATGAACCTGATGCAGTAAATAGCCCGGAAAGACTTATAATGTCTGAGGCATATAAGATTATTGTTAATCCAATCTTAGAAGCAAAAATTGCTGAAATAGAATCTGCTCCAGAAACCGCAGAAGTCAAAGTAACCAGAGTTGAAGAAACACAAGCATGGGCTACATATCAAACTGCACTTGAAGAAATTAAAACTAAGTATGATGCTATTGCTAATAATTTAAAAGCTAAGTATATCAAGAAAGGTGCTGACGTTGAAGAGAATGTTGAGACAGCTGTACCTTCTACATCTACAAGATGGGATGATTTACCGGAAGATCTTAAAGCTATACTTACACCATTGTTTGATAAGTATATGGAATCTGTAGGTGAAATATCAACAGATAGATTAGATGAGATTAGACAAAACTGGTTAGAGACACAAGGAGCAGTTATTGATAAATATAATAAGGGCTTAGAAGAAACATTTGATGAAACAACTATTAGATTAAAATACTTACCTAATAAGTTTCCGGGTGATAGAAGTGTAACTGACTTATCTGTTACAGAACTTGTAGCATTAAGAAATGATCTTGATGAATCACTAGCTACAAATAGAAAACCGGACCCTAAAGATTCTAAAAAGACTATTCCAATTACTAGTGCAGATAAAGGTACCATTGCTGCAGATATCAAAACACTTAGTAAGTATATAGAGTTTAGAAGAGGTTCATTTAATCTAGAAGCTAAGTTTGAAAATGCTCTCAACATATTTAAAGAAAAAGTGCAAGACCGTCAAGGTGAAATCACTGAGATTAAAGATGATGATGGTAATGTAGTAGCAAGAACAATAGCTGGTAAAACACCGCAGAGAGCTACTAAACAAGCTGAAGAGATTGAGCTTGACATGATACCTGCTAAAGATCCTTTTATATATAGCATTATTAAACCTGATGAAGAAGGTAAACCGGGAGAAGCTGTATTACTATTTAATCAGATAAAAGATAATGAGAATATACCAGATGAGAAAAAACTGGATTCTTTCATGTCACAGTTTGAAAAAAGATTTGGTGTAGCTAAACAAGGTAAGAAAAAGCAAGGACAGTTTGTAAGTTCTTATAAGCTAGAAAAACTTAGAGAACTGTTAGAAAAATCATTTACTGAAGAAGCTTTAATTAGTGCTGTACAAAGACTAGCATTTGAAGAAAGTACAATAGCAGGAAATACTATAGATGTATTAACAAGAGACTTCTTTACATTAAATGAAGACAAGACTGGCTTTATAGAAATATCTAGACCAGAAAACATGAGCGAAGCTGCATTTAATAATCTATATGGACCTAGAGGTATCATCACTGAGTTCAGAGATAGAATGATTGATGGTCAGTTCTTTGTTATATCTAACAATGTAAGTGTCTTTGACATGAACTTACTTGAGAATGGTTTAGCCGGTGCAATAGATTTACTAGCAATTAATGCTGATGGTGACTTTGAAATCATAGACATTAAAACATCTTCAGAAGAAAACTGGGGTAAATACAATAAGGATTTTACACATAAAGTTAAAGAGGGAGAGACATTAGAGTCTATTGCTAAAAATAAAAACACAACTGTAAAAAGATTAAAAGATCTAAATGACTTTGATAAAAACCCGCTGACTCCAGGTAAAATGATTTACACAGAGTATCCGGTTAATAGCAAGAAGTACTACTTTAGTTTACAGCAATCTATATACAGTGTGTTATTCAATAACATGACAGGAATAATGCCTAAGAGATTAGGTCTATTACCTATTGAAGTTGAAGTAACTCTAAATGGATTTATCAAGACTGCCAAGAAATCATCTATTGTACCTAAAGGTGAGTCAACTATTAAGCTAGACTATGTACCTGAGATAGAAGATTATGGTGTAGTACCAATCAAACCTGAAGAAGGAGGTGCTGGTACACCACCAAGTAAACAACCTCCTGTTTCTACAGATGCTAAAGCTGATATAGAAAGAAAAACTACAAAAGTAATATCTTCAGAAATTGTAGAAAAAGGGAATAAAAAAGGTCAAACAAGAACAGTAACTCAGACTAATTCTGTAGAAAATGTAGAAGGTACATTAGTAAGTGTAACAGAGTATGAAGCAAAAATTGGAGATACTAGAGTTACTGAAGGAGGTAGAAAAATGACTTTCAAAGAGTTCAAAGAAGAGTTTCCACTAGATGAGGAGTATAAAGAAATACTTGCAGATTTTCCAGATTTAAATGATGATACAATAATTACAGTAATAAAAGTAAAAAGAACTCCTACTAGCTCAAGATTTAGTACTGTTGTAAGTATTTCTAGCTTTGAGTTAGGGGGTAAAATGGATATAACAATTGAAAAAGATGATGCTAAGTATGATGCAGAACTAGCTGTTTTAGAAGGTGGAGCTAAACCTAAAAGAGGCAGAAAGCCTTCAGCTAAACAAGTTAAAGGTACAGCTAACTCTATTCTCAATAATGTTACTATCCAGGAAGTTCCTGGTGTAAGAACTGATGTAGAGAATAGAACAGATGAGTATATAAACAAGATTGAATCTGCTAAAACAGCTGAAGAGGTAAGAGAGTATAAAGCTGATGCACATATAGCTCATACTAAAGAGCCATTAAGTGTAGACATAGATACAGTATCTAAGATAGCAAATGCAAGAATCAGTGAGCTTGAAAACTCAACTGCTGTAAACAATATAAAAGTAGGTGAAATTATAATCAGCAAAGTTCCTATCTTTGAAGAAGAAGTAAATACTCCTTTTAGGATAAAAGTTATTACTGAAGACAAAATAGAAATTGAGTCTGAAGAAACTGGTTTTGTAATACAAATTAATCCGGAAGAGTTAGAAACAAAATTTGGTAAGATGACTGAGGAAACATTAAATGCTACACCATCAAATGTAACTGATATTGATTTAGAAAATGCAGTTAGATCAGGAGAGAATGTAGAGAATGTCCTGGATAATCCTGATGAATTAAAACAAGCTGCAGCTGATGCAAAAGGACAAGATAAAAAAAGTATAAGAAGTAAATTAAAAGATAACTCTAAAAAGTGTTAACAGATGGCATGTGCATTAAATAAAGAACAGGTACTAGACTTATATCAAGATATTTATAAAGACATATCTGATAGAATTGGTAAACCAAATCAATCCCTATTTGATCTAGATGAATACATGAAAGATCTCTATAAAGATATCTATGATGAAAATGATCCATCTAAAGCTTTACTGTACATACAAGCTGTTCCGGAAATACTTTTATCTGTTGCTTCTCTTAATGATGTAAGAGCTTATCTATATCAAAACAAAATCAGTTTAGACCCTGTAGTTGCAAAGTCTGTTGAGTTTGAAAATCTTGAAAAAGTAGATCAATTTTTAAATGGAGGTCCTAAGCTATCTGTAGAACAAATAAAAGAGGCATTAAAAACAGGTATAGTACAATCTAAAGCTGTTAAGTTAAAAGATCCTGAGAAACCTTTTGATAACTATGTAGTTAGTACTGCACAAGGTGGAGCAAGAGTTACATCTGTAAACACAACTACAATACAGTTTGCAGATCCAAGAGACCCGGACACAGTATCTGATGAAGAAAGAGATACTATAAATGCTGAGAAAGATTTCTTTGGTACTATTATTAAAACTGTAGTTGACCTTGCTAATGATAGAGCTAAGCCTACAGATCCAATAATACTTCAAGGAGTATCTATTAAGCTAAGACCATTGCCATTAAATAGAATCCGTGAAGAGTAT
>Ga0209088_10002834_pt1 | contig 10432 bp, 16 predicted proteins | sample S_140625_EF_Meta_FD_187324 | JGI IMG/M metagenome (GOLD analysis project Ga0209088, IMG submission 187324) | Freshwater microbial communities from Lake Simoncouche, Canada to study carbon cycling - S_140625_EF_MetaG (SPAdes) (version 2) | ecosystem: Environmental > Aquatic > Freshwater > Lake ...
CTTCCATACGTTCACGGCTAATAGGAATACCTACTTCTTCCATGTCCATTAAGAACAGCGTACCCTTAACAAGTAAATTTTCATATACTGATCTAAACTTATCGTTCTTTTGTACAATAGGCCAAAACTTATTAAATAAGTCAAAAGTAACGGCAGTATCAATACTAGCGTATTGTGAGATAATGTCAAAAGGGATCAAGTCATAGCTAAAGTCATCTTGCAGCATACCATGACTGTTACAGTAATCCTTTTTAAAGGAATCTAGTTCACTGTCGTAGTCACCATAGTCTGTGTACTTAAGTGCTAGTGGTTTTAAGCCATGAGTATCGTTTTCATCAAGCACATAGTGTAACAGCATAGTATCGTGTACTCTGCTACGATCAAACTCAATTCCAAGATGATACTTAATCATCTTGTAGTCAAACTTCATGTTGTGAAACACAGTTATAAAGTTACTAGCAATAGTGTTTAGCAACTCCATGCACTCTTCATCAAGGCAATCTGTGGAAATATACCTGCCTTGGTGAGTTTTGTAAGTTAACGATACCCCTAGAACATAGCCGTCTCTAGGGTAGAGTGCTGTTGTTTCTGTGTCCCAAGCCACATAACCACTTGCATTATCAATAATTTCTTGCAAGTAAGCTTTGGCTTCTTTGGTACTATTAATACCAGCATAATCTCCACTAACTGTAGGCTTAATATCGCCTTTAATGTACTTGTGAATTCTATCACAAGCGCGCTGAAAGTCTGGTTTGCCTTCAGGTTTAAATGACAGCATGCTAGGGTTTGAAATAGCAATAAATTTATCATTAACCAACTGCCCAGCCATATTTGTTACGCTAGTAATTTTAGCGTATTCTTTTGCAGCTTCTGAACCTACTAAGATAACAAAGGTGTATTCACTTAAGTCTACTTCAAGATCTACGTCTTTTTTCAACAGCTTTGTTATAGGCTTGCTGGACATATGATAGTGGTCAAACTCAAACTCAAAATATTCTGAGTATCTGGTTTTATTAGGTGCTTTATCAATCAGCGCAATTTTTGTCATAATTTTCCTTGTAATACTTTATTATAGCGTATTTGGGCTAACAATTCAAGTTTATTTTTTAATATATTCTATGGTGGACTTTACATCTTCTTCAGATAGTTCACCAGGGTCACTGCCGTCAGGTAGTACAATGTTTTCAACTATAAAACCACATTCTTCTATTAGGGGCTTTAGGGTAAACATTGCTTTTTCTCCAGCTTCATCACCATCAAACATAAGATAGATGTGAGTTACGCCTTGGGCTTTAAATGGCAGTAGTTTTTGTACTGTGTTGTTTTGTAAGGTGTTTGTACCAAATGCACAAGTTACATTTGTTAAACCTTTATCGTACAAATTAAGCATATCAAATATGCCTTCTACAATTACTAAGCTTTTTGCGGCTGAGGGTAGCTGTGCAGGAAACATAGGCATTTGAACACCACTAGGGTAGTTTAAGTACCTTGGATTACCATTACTTAAGGTATGTCTAGCAACATAAACTACTGTTCTTCCAGTTACATCTGTAATTGGAAATATAATTCTGTCTACTAGTTTTTCAACTTGATGAGTATAGAACGCGTTAAAGTACTGTAGTGTTTTTGCAGATATTCCTCTAAAAGACTTAGTATAAGGAGTAGCGCCCGAAGGTACTTCTAAGCTACCCGAATACGCTTTTATTTCTTGTAGTTTTTCTTTTAGCTTTGCTATCTTTATTGGTACAGGATTGGTAAAAACTCCATAGTATTTAAATATGTTAGTTTTAAACCCACAAGCAAAACAATGTGCTACACCACTAATTCTATCTACACGAAAACTGGGATTACTGTCTGGGTGTTCAGGATTTAAACAACCAATTAAATAGTCTCGGCCACTTACTGTAAAAGCTAAATTATTCTTTTGTATTAGTTCTAGTACTGGATCACTCATTATGCGTTCCAAGGTAAATCATTAGATTGTTCGTCTTTTACTGAGTCTGTTGGCTTTTTAGATCCTCCAGCCTTCTTAATCGTTTCCTTCGATGCAGGTTTATCAAGAGACTGTGGCGAGATGCGTAGGGTATCCCAATTAATGGGGCAGGTGAAGGCCATTTCTTTTCCACCACGAATTTTAGTGGTTTCAAAGGAGATTGCTTGTTGATCTTTATCATGCGCTTCCATAACGAGTGCAATGTCTGCGGCATCAAGTAGTCCTTTTGCAAACCTAGCTTCGCCGCTAGCGTCAATTTGATATGGTGAGACCACGACCACTTCGTACTTGCGTGCAAGGTTCTTAAGTTTCTTAGAAACTTCAATTTGTGGTTGCCAATCATACTGTGAACTACCTTCAATTTTAATTTGATTTATATAATCTACTACTACAACCGCTAGCTTATCTCCAAATCTAGCTTTCATTTTGCCTATGTGTAGGTCAATGTTTCCAAGCGTTAAGTCTCTGTCATCAACAATCACCATCTGATTGTCTGGTTTAAGGGCAAAGTTTCTAACTAATGTTTCTTCAAACTTGAATCTGTCTCGATGGCGCAGGTAGTCGGAAACTAGGTCATCTGCGCTCTCAAACATTCCTGCTCGGGCTTTTACTATTCGTAGTACTTCGTCATCTGTTAGTTTATTTTGTTTTAAATTCTGTAAGTCAACATTGGCTAATATAGCCAAGTTTCTTTGGTTTGTTTCTTGGGCAGTCATTTCAATACTAAAGTACAGGCAACTATTGCCCATTTCATATTGATTAACAAAAATATTGGAACTAGTAATAGATTTACCAGAACCACGCTTACCGCCTATTAGTATTAATTCTTGACGTGCAACACCACCCAATACTGCATCAAAAGTATTGTTAAGACCCAAAAACACACGTTCTTTGGCAAGGTCTTCGGGATGTTGAAATAACAGCATATCTGACATAGTGAATACTTTTTCACTAGTATGCGTTTTTTCTTCAATAGTTAGTGCAATTGAAGATAAATTTTCTTTGATTTCATTAGAGTCGTAGAGAGGTAACTTGTCTACAAATTTATCTAATAATTTTATTGTTTCGTTTTGAGTATAGTGGTCTATGAGAGCGTCTAACGCTATTTCTGCTGATACTTCTGGAACTTCTGTTAATTTTAAAGTTGCCAGTGTTTTTGCTGACGGACCTTCTCTAAGGGTAAGCTCAAGATCATCAAAGCTAGGAAGTTTATTATACTTCTCGTAATGCTTGTTAACAATCGAATATATGCTTGAGTAGGCCGGGTCCAAAAACACAAGCTTTAGCTTTGCCCATATATCTAGGCTTTGCTCGCTAAGTAGCTTATTAAGAACAACGGCTGAAACATCCATATTAACTTACCTTAGCTTCATTATCAATAATTACTTGATCTATAATCTCAGTTACTTTATAAAGAACTTGCTCTCTTAGTTTTTTCAATTCTTTTTGATATGTAGGGTCTTTATCAAAAAGCATACTCAACTGCTCATGAGTAATTAACTGCTGCAATCCAAAGTACAAATAATCATATGCCATTGTGGATTCAGGCATTACTTCTACTTGCGCCATTTTACCATAGTTATGGACAGCTTGTTTTACTACTTCTTCAACAGTAAACGATTCGTTATCGTGGTATGTAATTTTTACTTTCACTTACTGATCTCCAAAGTAAAAAGCCCAAGAGTTATTATAGACTCTTGGGCTACATGGTTTAAACTATATTAAGCAGCGGCTTTAGCTTCTGCTTTAGCTTTTTTGGCAGCGCCATCATAGTCTACAACTTTGATACCACGGCGGGTAAGCAAAGTACGAAGACCACGTTCTGTTTTGTCAACAGCTTTAGCGATCTCAGCAACAGTCATAGTTGTGATTGCAGAACCTAGTGCGGCTACTGGATCAACTGACTCTTTAGCGTGTGATTCACGTTGTGCGGGAATCTTGCTAATTTGACCTTTGCGGGTCAAGCTCAAGGCTTTACCACGGACACTGGCAATTTCTTTACCAAGTTTAGCAGCAATTTCTTCAATGTAAGCACCGCTTTCAGCCATTTTGATAAATGTAGTTTCTTCAGCTTCTGTATAGCTACGAGCTGCTTCAACTTTTTCGGCTGGCTTTACTGAGCCAGTCAATTCCAAAGCTAACAATTTGCCTTGGATTTCTTTGGGAGAGAATTGTCCGTTTGCAAATGTGCTGGCAATGTCTTTGTAGGTCAATACACCTGCATTGGCTGTTACAAACTTAGCAAGAGCTTCGCCTTCTTCAGCAGTAAATGTGCTGGTTTTTTCTTTAGCCATAGAAGCGACTTCGTAGTCCATTTGACGCAACTTGCTGGCAACTGATCGTGTTGTAAAACCAAGAATTTCTGCAATGGTTTCAACTTTGCCAACTGATACTGGGCTTTCACCGTTAACGATGTTAATCATCTGAGCAACGGCGTCGTCGCTCCATTTTTTAGCTTTTTCTGTCATTTTTGTTTTTCTTTCAAGAAAGTGTTTAGGTTTTGGATAATTGTAATGCCGAGGTCATCGGCTTTTTTACGTTTTGCGCTTCCCTTACTATCCTCATCAACAAGATAATCAGTAGATTTCGTTACTGTTTCCGTAACTTTGAAACCTGCCTCTTCTAGTGCTTTGTAGGCTTCTGCTTTTGTCTTATAAGAAGATAGTTTTCCAGTAATACAGACGGACTTTCCGCCACTCTGTACTTGGATTTTTACTGAAGTAAAAGAGAAGGGTAGGAATTCTCTTACTTCTACAAACTCAGATTCTAACCACGATACTAGATTTTGTGAAACTTTTTCACCAAGACCTGCCTCTCGGCATTTGTCAAAGGTAATCTCATCAATGTTATTGACTACTGCACAAATCTTTTTAGAAGCAGTATTGCCTACTAGTGGTATAGAAAATGATGTAATAATTGTGGCTAAATCAGCTTGTTTGGCTTTTTCTATTTCATTGATTAATTTGCTTGCTAATACCTTACTAGACAGAGCACTTGATACTTGATCTTCATCTAAGTAAAAAATTTCTGTAATATCAGCTAAGCCTAATTTTTCAACAGTTTTAGCACCCATGCCTTTAATACCCAAAGTCTTACAAAAATGTTCAACTTTTTTGGTAAGCTGTGCATCACAAGCTGTGTTCCTACAAAAGAGCTGATCGTTAATCAGTTCAAGGGTATATGAGCAGCAAGGACAGTTTACGGGTATTTCAATTTTCATGGTTTTTCATCAATTTTGAATATATATTATACTGGTTTTATAGACACTTAACAAGTCAAAATTTCTTGTGCCTAAGCGTCTACTTTGTGTAAAATGCAAGGAATAATTTCACCAGACCTAATTACTGCTACTGTGTCACCTATACGAAGGTCTAGTGATTCAATAAAGCCTGGGTTGTTTAGGGTAGCTCTGCTTACAAGCGCATCACCAATATATACTGGTTCTAGAATTGCAACTGGAGTTACTTTGCCACTCTTTCCTACTTGCCACTCAACGTCTAACAATTTAGTTTCGACATGAGCAGCTCTTTCTTTTTTAGCATAAGCACCTTTTGGGTGTTTAGCTGTGTATCCCATTTCATAGAACTGCTTGTTGTTATTTACACGAAATACAATGCCGTCTGTGGGAAATATCTTATCTAAGCCGCTTTCTCTAATTACTCCAAAACCATATGTTTGTAACTCATCCATGTCTTCATCAAAAGTTGTTTTAAGACAAGGCTGAACACCATAGGCAAAGAAACTAAGAGCACGAGTTTTAAACTCATTTACATCTTTTAAGTTTAGAGAACCAGCAGCATAGTTGCGTGAATTTTCAATATTAACTGGGGCTACAATTTCACCAGTAATCTGCAGCACACCTTTGTATGAAATTTGATGAGGCACTAGTTTAGTGGCTAGTAATTTGTCTGTGATAAGTTGACCTTCAGTGCCGTCTCCGCGAGTAAGACCTCTAACTAAGTTTCCGTCTATATAAAGTAAACTTACAGCTGCACCATCTAATTTAATAGTATAGGACAGGTCTTTGATTCCTTCAAGCGGCTTTACGCCTTCGTCTTCATAATACTTTTGAAGACTATACATTGGGTAAAGGTGTTTTTCTTTGTTTTCGTGTTGCTTTGCGCCAACTGCAGAATAGCCGACTGAGTCTGCTAATCTATCAAACTGTTCATCACTGATAATGGGACTACCAGCATAATATGCTTTGCTGGCGGAATCTAAAAACTGTTCAATCTTGGTCATTTGTTTATTAACCTTTGTACAAAATCACACATTAGTTCAGAGTGTACTTTGTTGTATAAAACTTTGTCCATTCCACCTTCAACAAACCACCATTCTTGGCTTTCTGGGTGACAACCAATCATGCCAACATTGCCTTGAATGGCAGCCATGGCATCACCATTAGCGTATGTAGCTATAACTTCCATGTTGTTGCCGAGTATAGCACAACCATCATAAAAGTACATACTATAAGGAACATTGTTCCAAGTTACATTAGCTACTGTTGGACCATCAGTTATAACATCTGCAGTTGGTTGAGCAATATACTGTTCTAATTCTAGATCACTTACCACATTAAAGTAGTTTGGTCCTGACCAGTAAGCACCCATACATATACCAAAATATTTACCACCAACAGCAACGTAATTTTGAACAGCCTTGATCTGCTCAGCGGTAAATACACTGTGAAAATCATCACTATCACCCATACCACCAGGAAATGCTAATACATCTACTGTGGCTAAAAAATCTGTGTGTAGGTCTTCAATGCCGATGGTTTTTACATTAAAATATTTTGAAAAAGACACAGCCATAGCCAAACCACACTCAGTTTCACACCAAGGATCGTGAATAAAAACTGCTATTGTTGGTTTCATGATTATTCCTTTCTTTAAAAGAATATTATAGCATTATTAAGCAAACAAAACAAGTTTAATTTTCTTCAACTAATATTTTAGCGGCATAATGGCGAATAATATCACTGCCTTCGGCTTCAGCACAAATGTCTAGTAATCCATCTAGCAAACCATATATGTTTTCTATAGTTGCTGGAATTGAAATACCTTCACGACTGGCTTGCCAGTCGCCTTCGTAAGTTAAAAAGTATTTGCGTAGTTGAATATACTCTACGTCTTTAAATTCATTAACTACTAAACGAACTTGGAATCCTTTATCCATGTTTTCATCAATGATTTTATTATAGTGAATATTATCATCCATTATACTCTTACTCCAAGTTCACGCAAGTGTTCTAGTGAGGCTAGTTCTTCTGCGGGTTGATAAGCCGACTGTTTCCATTTGTCTGCAAGAAGCCAAATGCGGTAAACCCAGCCGTGCTTAGGATGAGGCTGCTCTGTGTCAATACGTGCAGTAGAATCATAACGAGCAGAGTAAACTACTTCACCAATTTTAAATCGTTCTCTTACTGCATCCTCAGGGATAAGTTGAGGAGTAAAGTAAGTATGTCCAGGCACACGAATAGGCACAGCGTGTTCATCTAGGATTGCTTTAACAAAAGTAGTACCACGATAAATAGATTTTGAAATAGCGTCTACTGGTTGACCTTCTAGATACTCTTGAATTACAAAAAGCTTTTCATCAAGAGTAGCTGGCTTACCCCGTAATGCTGCTCTGCGTTGTGCATCACGTTCACGTTTAGCTTTAAATTCTTCTATGATTGTTCCAAGACGCGTGGTATTGTAAGCCATGCCAAGAATTTGGCAAGCGTCTTTTTTAGTAATAGGTTTTACACCTTCTTCTTTAGGCTCAAGCAAGCTAATAACACGCAAGATATTAGCGTCAGTCATTAACTCTTGTTCTAGTTCACTGCGTTTTTTAGTTGCCATTTTAATCCTTAAAAACAAAAAAGGCGGCACAAAGCCGCCTTTAATTACTTAATTACAGACAGGAAGTAAATTGCCGCTTTACCAGTCAACTTAGACAAAATGTCTTCGTCAACTGGCTTGTTTGCGTCTTCAATAGCTTGACGCAATTCAGCAATAGAGGCTTCTTTTGAAACACGCTTAGTGCCTTCGCCTTCTTTTTTCGTTGATGTTTTAGTAGAAGCACCAGCCTCTTTTTTAACATAAACTCCTGCTTGCACAAGAACCATACGAACTCCGTTAGGAGACATTTCGATTTCTTCTGCAATATCTTTAATAATTTCTGTTGATGTTTCTGGGGTTGGTTCTGCGCCTTCGTATTTTTCAATAACAGACGCTTTCAATTCATCAGTCCATGTTGATGCCATTTTTATTTCCTTATTCGTAGTCGGTTACTACATTGGTCATACGGTTAGGTACAAACCTTCTGTAATTATGTTTGAGGTCAAATTGATTGTACAATTCTGTACGTTTGTTATAGATTTCTTTTTCGAGTTCGCTCAGTTGCTGAACAAAATCTGCATAAGAATCCATGCTCAATTCACTAATATCAATACCTTCAACGTGTTCAGTAGGGGTAACTAATTCTACAATAGTACGCTGAGATACATCGCCATTTGGCTTGGTATAAGTAAATTCTTTAATTTTCATTGATGTTTTCCTTTGAATAAAGAAATATTATACACTATAACAAAACAATATTCAAATTTAAATTTTTAATCTTGGCTTATGTTCTTTAGTAAAGACTCACGAAACCTAGTATTCATGCTAGGCACTAATAGTGGAAGGATAATAAAAGGAGTCATAACCATAGTAATGCAGAAAAATATAAAACAACTTAATTTAAAATTATTAGTTAGTACATTACTTACTGAATTATCTATGGCTTTTTGCATTACTGGAATATACACATCAAACATACTATAAATTGAAGTTGTTAGGGCAATTAGCAAATACCATTCAAATATAGTCATTAAGGTTTCCAGTTTACACGAGCCGCAATACTAAAGTCTACTTTACCTTCTGGTAGTTTTGTTCCTCTTTTTGACAGCGCTTCCTGAATCTCTTTATTATTAGGATTTTGTTCAAGAAGTTGCTTTAACTTATTTACACGAGTTGGCTGGTACTGAGTATTTACTTTACTTTCCGCTACTTTTTTCATTAGTGCTTACCACTCAAATGTGCGGATTTCGTCTTCGTCTTGCAAGAATTCTTCTTCTGCTCTACCAGCTTGAATAGTATTAACAGACTCTTGCATATTTTGCAAGACTTGAATAAGAACTTCTAAGTGGTTTACTGACATAGGGATGCTGCGACCAACTGAATCGGTGATAACAAAGTCATCTTCGCCGTTAAACTCAATTTGATTGTAATACTGGTCACCAGCATATTCAAAAAGACCTTCGTCTCCGTAATTGTCTGCGTCGTCGCTGTCTACTTGTCCAAAATAATATTTCATTTGTTTCCTTTGGTTGGTTGGGGTTATGGAAAGATTATATTATACTAAAATTAGTATAAAAGTTCAAGATTATTTTTTTGAATCAAAAAACCCAGCTAGGTAGCTGGGTTGAGTGGTGCGCCGAACAGGACTTGAACCTGTGACCAACCGATTATGAGTCGGCTGCTCTGACCAACTGAGCTATCAGCGCGTGTATGGTTGCCACGGACAGTTTCGAAATGTCGACCTATCGCTTATCAAGCGAGTGCTCTGCCTCTGAGCTACGCGGCACTGGCGGAGAGTGTGGGAGTCGAACCCACTCACCCATTTCTGGATGACAGATTAGCAATCTGCTGCATTACCGTCCTGCCCACTCTCCAGTTGTTCTATTCTGTTAGCAGCTTCTTCTAATAAGTCTGCTATTCTATCGGGTGCGTTTTCTTGCACAGATTTTCTTGTAGGTATTTGCCTGCGAATTTCAGCGCGTTTTCTTAGGCGATACACTAAATTTTCATTATTCATATATTGTTGGTCTCGCTTGCAGGAATCGAACCCACATTCAAGAGGTAGAAGCTCTTTGTATTATCCATTATACTAAAGCGAGCATAAGTGGTTGCAGAGGCAGGATTCGAACCTGCGATTCCTAGCTTATGAGACTAGACGGATGACCACTTCCATACTCTGCGTCAAAGTGTTGCTAAATATTTTTTAATTGCTTCTGCATCTAGTGAAGCACTTGTGCGAAACTTTTCTTTGCCTACTGCATCATAGTGGTTTTCAGCCATTACTCGCATTGAAGCAAGCACAGCTGATCCCAAACATACATACCTAGACAAAAAGGCATCAACTAAAAATTCTCGTGTATATGCTTTAGCCATAGTTTCTCCAAATAAAGATTAATTATACTAAATTTTAGAAAACATTTCAATATTAAATTTGGTATCCCGTGACGGAGTCGAACCGCCGCCCTCAGTTTTGGAGACTGATGTGCTACCATAACACTTACGAGATTCAATTTGTTTTGGGGTGACCAATGGGGTTTGAACCCATACTACCAGAGTCACAGTCTAGGTTGCTACCATTACAACATGGCCACGCCAAAACAAACTGGTCTCCCTA
>Ga0209088_10002836_pt1 | contig 10430 bp, 4 predicted proteins | sample S_140625_EF_Meta_FD_187324 | JGI IMG/M metagenome (GOLD analysis project Ga0209088, IMG submission 187324) | Freshwater microbial communities from Lake Simoncouche, Canada to study carbon cycling - S_140625_EF_MetaG (SPAdes) (version 2) | ecosystem: Environmental > Aquatic > Freshwater > Lake ...
GTGACTGTGTGGTGGACAAGTTCAGTTCGGTCATAGATCGGCAATATCTTCACGCCAGCGGGCAGGCGGGTCTGCAACTCAGCGATGCGTTGCTTAAGCGCCGCATTGATCTTGGAGGGGTTGCCGCCCTTGGTCATCGAAACGATGCCTTCGACGATGCTGTCCCGCCTGTCCGATGCGACATATCCATTGCGGGGGCGTTCACTGATCTTGACGGTTGACACATCGCCCACGGTGATGGCGCGGCCCTGCCGAGACTCAATCACGACCTTGCGAACGTCGTCGATGGAATCAAATAGCCCAGCCGATCGGACGACCAGAGACGCGTCCCCCTGACGAATCAGCCCACCCCCCGCGCTGCCATTTCCATTCGCGATCGCCTGCGTGAGTTGATCGAGCGTGACCTGAAATTTCCTCAAGGCCGTGGGGTCAAATTCGACGTGGTACTCGCGAATAGCGCCGCCAAAACTCACCACGTCCGCGACCCCTGGGGTCATGCGGAGAACAGGCCGCACTGTCCAGTCCTGGAGGGTACGAATCTCGGTGTCACTTAATCCAGGCGCTTCGATGGTGTATCGATAGACCTCACCCACTGCGGTGGAGAGCGGGGCAAGCTGTGGTTGAACGCCCAGCGGGAGCGTGACAGTACTGAGCTTTTCGGTGACCTGCTGGCGTGCAAAGTAGTTGTCGGTGTCTTCCGCAAACGTTAGCGTGACGATCGACAACCCGGTCATGGTGACCGACCGAACGCTCGTCAGCCGCGGTATCCCAGCGACCTCACGTTCAATTGGCAAGGTAACCGCGCGTTCCATGTCCTGTGGCGCCTGGCCAGGCATTTGCGAAATCACGCGGACCTGGATGTCCTGAACGTCAGGAAAGGCCTCGATCGGCAGGTTGGTCAGCGCGAGCACTCCTGTACAAATCAGCGCGGCGACCATCACCAGCACAAAGACGCGCTGCGTGAGTGCAAAGAGAATGACCCGGGCGATCATGGTTTGCTGCCTGCACGAGCGGTCAGCTCGGCATCCAGCAACAGGGCTCCGGTTACAACGATGCGCTCGCCCCCCTCGAGGCCGCTCCCCACATAGCTGAAGTCACTTCCCTGGCCCTGAAGTTTTACAGGCCTTCGTATGAACGCACCCGGGGTGGTTTCAATAAACACAAAGGCATAGAGTCCGCGATTAATCAGCGCGCCATTCGGAATCCGGACCGCGGTACCAACGCCTTGCAAAATTGAAGCTCGAACAAACATCTCTGGAAGGAGCTTGCGGTCGGGATTTTTAATCCGTGCCCGAACCACAACCCGACGGGTATTTGGGTCGACGGCCTGCCCCAGTTGCACGACTTTGGCGACGAAACGTTCAGCTGGGAATGCATCACTCTCGACAGCGACTTCGTTACCCAGATGGACTTTTCCGACCAGCCGCTCGGGCAAATCGATCAGGAGCCAAAGCCGAGTGGGGTCAGTCACAATAAACAGGGGCACGGTCATGCCCGGTACGACTTCGAGGGCGGGCGTGGCGGTGCGTTCAGCAACGATGCCTGCAACGGGGCTACTCAGCCACACCCGTTGGTCCCGGATCGGGTGGCCATAGGGATTAAGGGTCTTAAGACGCTGCTCGGCTCGAGTCGTCTCGGCTTGGGCCTGCACATAATCGGTTTGAGCGGCCTCCACGTCGCGCGCGGCGATGGCCTCACCGGCGCCGAGGCTGCGGGCCCGATTAAGAATCTGCAGCCGGCGCTCTTCTTCCGCCCGGGCGGCGAGGTCGGGAAGGACGTCCCGGGCATCGTGACCCGCGTCAAGAGCAAGGGCCAGGGCTTCATCACCCAGTTCGAGGAAGTGAAGAAGTCCGCCGACGACGGCCAGCGCGCCAACAACATGCTGTTCCTCCTCGAGGACCGCAAGGTGTGGCCGTGGATCGTGTCCGACGTGAACGCCGCGATCGACAGCACCGCGGCGGTCGACAAGGACCGCCTCAAGGAGAAGCTCGTCTCCGGCGCGTGGGACGGCACCGGCGAGCCGCCCGTTCCGTACGAGTCGTGGAGCACCATCGAGCTCCTGCAGCTCGGCGGCAAGTACAAGTTCGTTGCCACGCCCACGCCGCATCGCACGGTGGACGTGACCATGCGCATCGTGGTCCCGCGCGACGGCAAGTCCGCCAAGCAGTTCGTGCAGCAGACCGTGCTCGCGTGGCTGAACGAGAACGCGGACCGCAAGGACGCTCCGTACAAGATCATCATCCCGGCGGCAGGCATCGTGCCGGAGTTCGCGGCCTTCAACGCTGCCCCAGGCACTCCCGGCACGGGCAGCTCGGGCGGTTCCGGTGCGGTCGAAGAGACGCAGCAGCCCGAGACGTCCGGCGCCACCGAGGGCGCGGGAACGATGAGCGGCAGGAACAAGAGCGAGGGCACCATCGACACCGGTGGCCGGGGCAGGGGCCTCGGTGGTTCCGCCGGCTTCGGGAGCGCTGATCCCGATGGTGCGAGCGGTGCCGGCGGCGCCACTGGGGCAGGCGGTTCCGCTGACGCGAAGAAGGACCGCAAGGCAAGCCGCGTGGCGGTCAAGTCGACGGCGGCCGAGCCCGTGGACATCGAGCGCGATGCCGCGCTCCCGTCCGCTCCGAACCCGTACGCGGGCAAGCCCGCCACCACCGTCACCATCAAGTTCACCGTCGAACTGCGGCCCCCGACCGGCCGAGACATTGTGCCCGCCGCCCCAGGGGCGGAGGGTGAGCAGCCCGCCGAGGGCACGGAAGGAGCCCAGCAGTGAGCTCGCTGACTGATTCGATCCAGAAGATTCGTGACTCGCTCTCCAAGCTCGGCAAGCGCGGCGGTTCCGCCGAAGGCGGCTCCGACGGCTCGGGCGGCGCAGGCGGCAAGTTCGACCCCAAGGCAGCCGTGGCGTGGGTGAAGACCCATCCCCTGATCGTCGCCGCCGTGGCTCTCATGGTGATCGCGCCGGTCACTGCATGGTGGTTCGCAAGCGACATCCATGCCGCCAACGATGAGGCCGCCAACAAGCGGGCCCAGGAAATGGCCGTCCTCGAGAAGCTCGAGAAGTCGACGGTGGAGATCTCGCTTCCCGGCGTCGCCACGGAGCAGAAGGTCGGCGTCGTCAACGAGAAGGCCGTGGAGTCGTACAAGCAGCTCGCGCAGAAGCTGCATGGCGATTCCGTGGCGATCCAGCGCGCCGCCCTCGAGCACAACCAGGGATCGCGCAACGCGCTCTTCGCCGACATCAAGCGCACCGCGGGCAACACCAACACCATCGCGGAAACCGTGTTCGACGCAGTGCGTGCGCACGCGGCGGCCGTCCTGAAGGATGTCCGCGCGGGCATGCCGCCCTCGGACGAGAGCCTGACCGAGCAGCTTCAGCGCCGCCAGGACCAGTTCATCGCCACCCTCCGCAAGGCGGACCGCAAGTCGCTCTCCGAGGAGGAGATGCAGCAGCTCAAGAACGAGCTCCGCGACAAGCGTCTGCAGCTCTACGCGGATTCCGCGGTGAACCTCTCGTTCTACGCCGACATCGACACGATCGGCCTGCCGGGCTCCCCGATGGAAGCGGGCAGCCCGCCTTCGGAGACGAGCCTCTTCCTGTGGCAGTGGCGCGAGTGGATCATCGAGGACATCCTGCGTGCGGCCGCTTCGGCGAACAAGCCGTACCGTTCGGTGAGCGATGCTCCGGTGAAGCGCGTCCTCTCCATCGCGGTGCGCGAGGACGTCCTTCCCAAGGTTGCCGCTCCGGCCGCCGATGCGCCCGCGGATGCCGGTGCCGCACCTGCCGCGGACGCTGCAGCTGCGCCGCCGATGGCGATTCCGCCGATCGACATGAAGGCACCCGTGACCTACGACTTCACGAAGTCGGTCACGGGACGCGTGAGCAACAGCCTCTACGACGTCCGTACCGCCACCGTCCGGATGGTGGTGGCGTCCTCCATGCTGCCCGAGGTGCTGAACGCCATCGCGCGCCAGAACTTCATGACCGTGACCAGCCTCGAAGTGGCGTCGGCCGATGCGTTCGCTGCCGCCGACAGCGGCTTCGTCTACGGCGCCAAGCCGGTCTGCGAGATCAAGCTCACGGTGGAGTCCATCTGGCTGCGCCCCTGGCTCGCCAAGCTCATGCCCAGGGAACTGCGCGAGCGCAAGGGCACCGACGGCCGCACCACCGATGACCCGCCGCCGGAAGCCCCGGCCGCCGCTCCCACCACCTGAATGCGTCACGCGCTGACCGCACTCCAAGAACACCAGCACCGGAAAGAACCATGAAGCTCAAGGGAATCAACACGTTCGAGCAGCACCTCGAGAAGGTCGTGCTCGGCGTCGCAGCGCTCGCCGTCGTCGGCATCGCCGGATGGCAGTACCTCAGCGCGCCGGTCGTGAAGGTCGGCTCCAAGTCGGCGTCCCACGGCGAGATCGACGGCCTCCTCGAGAAGAAGGCCAAGGAACTCGACGGTCGGCTCGGTTCCGACTCGGTGACCATCGAGATCCCGGCGGACACCGTGACGCTTGCCGCTCCGGGTTTCGCAGAGCAGCTCTCCGCAGGCATCTCCCCGACGCAGAGCCTGGCAATCACGTCCGCCAACTTCAACGGCCAGCTCGTGAAGACCGCCGGGTCTTCGGTCGACGTCTGGTACTACGTCCCGACCGTCCCGTCGCTGAAGATGAAGGGCGTGCAGGAAACCGCCGACGCCCTGACCGCCGACGCGGCGAAGGAGGCCGCCAAGGTTTCCAAGGTCGTTGCGGCCCGACCGGATTTCCAGACGATCGATGGTCCGAAGGACGTGGTCTGGACCACGCCGTACGCGCGCATCGACCTCAAGGGATTGCGCTCCGAACTCGCGGGCTCGCGCAAGGACGCCACGCCGCCGCTGATGGCCATTCCCGGCGTCTGGTACCAGGACAAGCCGTACGTGGTCGACATCGTCTTCGAGCGCCGCGAGCGCGGCGCAGCGGGCGACTGGGGCGCGCCGGTGGCAGTTCCGGTGTTCGCGGCACGGCCGGCGGAACTCAACTTCCGCGGTCGCGTCGATGACGCCAGCGCCGGTCTTCGCGACGAAGTGTTCGCGTTGCTCGGTTCCGACGACAACCAGTCCGAGATCCTCCAGCCCGCGTTCTACGACACGGTCAACCAGCAGTTCGTCTCGCCCGCGCTTCTGTCCGGCCAGGGGGGCGACGACGCTCCGGCCGCCGGCGCGGTGGTCGACGCCGGCGCAGCTCGTCGCCGACTGCAGATCCAGACGCAGCTCCAGGATCGCCAGCGGCGCGCCCAGGTGCTCCGTGGCGAGCTCGAGAAGCTCGGTGGCCCCTGGGATGACGAGATGGAGCGCAAGAAGGAAGCCGACCGCAAGCGCGACGAGGCGGAGCGCAAGAAGGCGGAAGAGTCGGGCAAGGGCGGTGGTGGCGGCAACAAGGGCCCCGGCGGCGGTCCTGGTGGCGGCCCCGGTGGCGGCGGCATGAGCGGCAAGAACAACGCCGAATCCGAGAACGAGGCCAAGGACGCCAAGAAGAGGGCGGCGGAGCGCAAGTCCAAGACGACGACGCTGCGCCGACTCGAGGCTGACATCGCCTCGTTCGAGAAGGAGCTCGGAACCGAGCCTTCGGGTGGGAAGCCTGCTGCCGCGCAGCCGAAGGCGACGGCGCTCGCCTCGCTCGATGAACTGATCGTCTGGGGACATGATCTGGAAGTCGTGCCCGGCCACACGTACCAGTACCGCTGCGTCGCTCGGGTCTACAACCCGTTCTTCGGCAAGGGCAACCAGCTGGTGAACGAGCAGCGCGCCAAGCACCTCGATGTTGCGTTCACCACGGACTCGGTGGCGAGCGAGTGGGGCAACGCGGTGACGGTGTCGCCGGATGTCCAGTTCTTCGTGACGCGCGCGCTCGTGGCTGACGGATCCATCGCTGCCGGTACCGCGCAGGTCGAGGTCTACAAGCTCCTCGGTGGGCAGTGGCGTCGCTCTGAATCGAGCCTGCAGCCCGGTGAACGCATCGGCAAGGTCGATGCGCAAGGCGGCACGTCGGTGGACTTCGGCACCGACTATTACGTCATCGACGTGGTCGAGGACCTCGACACCTCGCGCGCAGGATCTTCCGCGTCGAAGGAGCGTCGTCCCGGCATGGTTGTCGTGGGCACGATGAACGGATCCGGCACGGAGATTCGCATCCCCGCATCCGACATGGAGGATCCCGATCGCCTTCGTCTGCGCGCGCAGGCCGACGCATCCGCTGCGGCCTCCAAGGGCTCGTCGGACGCGCCTGCTGCGGGTGGATCCGGCAAGCCGGGTCTCGGCGGACCGGGCGGACCGTCCGGCGGGGCAGGGGGCCCCATGGGCGGAGGCAAGTCTGGATCCGGTAGCGGTGGCAAGTCTGGTGGCGGCAAGTCTGGTTCCGGCGCAGGATGAGCGCGCCTCGGGGTGGCAAAAACCCCTTGTTTTCAGGCACTTCAAGCGGGCGCACTCACCGTGCGCCCGCTTGTTCTTTGGGGGCCGAATAACGCAGTTTCCCATAATGAAATCTGCTGAAATTCCTGCACTCGAGGCGTTCAACCCCCTTGACGCATACGGGAAGCTCAGTACCATTGCCGATCCCCATTCGCATCAGCGCTTGGGCATCTTTGACAAGTGAAGTGTTGGTCGTGCACCCCAGACACGTACGCCTTCCTGGCTTCGGCCGGCGATGAGCTGCGACTGGCAGTGCAAGTATTGAATTGAACCGAGAAACGATCTCGAGTATTGAGTCGTCGGTGCGCGTGAGTTGTTCGACGCGTGACCGATTGTCGGATCCGCAAAGTCCGACGTGGCATGCACCGGCCCCCAGCGGGGGTCAGGTAGGCATGGCCAAGACTGAAAGGGCACGTGATGGATGCCTTGGCATTGAGAGGCGATGAAGGACGCGAGAACCTGCGATAAGCCGAGAGGAGCCGGTAACTAGGCTGTGATCCTCGGATCTCCGAATGGGGCAACCCCACCGTAAGGTGACTCCGGTCTGAATGTATAGGACCGGTAGAGCGAACGCAGCGAACTGAAACATCTCAGTAGCTGTAGGAAAGGAAAGCAACAGCGACTCCGCAAGTAGCGCCGAGCGAACGCGGACATAAGCGGGAAACGTACGAACGACCTGGAAAGGTCGACCAAAGAAGGTGATAGTCCTGTACGACGGGAACCGTGAATGGCTTCAAGTAGAGTCAGGCTCGAGAAACCTGGCTTGAACATGGGGGGACCACCCTCCAAGCCTGAGTACTACTCAATGACCGATAGTGAACCAGTAAGGCGACTGAACGGTGAAAAGCACCCCGACAAGGGGAGTGAAATAGCACCTGAAATCACGTGCTTACACAGCGGTCACGGCCCGCAAGGGTTGTGGCGTGCCTTTTGCATAATGATCTGGCGAGTTACTGTCTGCGGCAAGGGTAAGCCTTATCCAGGCGCACCCGAAGCGAAAGCGAGTCTTAAAAGGGCGTCAAGTTGCAGGCGGTAGGCGCGAAACCGGTTGATCTACCCATGGGCAGGTTGAAGAGAGGGTAAAACCTCTTGGAGGACCGAAGCCGTGAACGTTGAAAAGTTCTGGCATGACCTGTGGGGAGGGCTTAAAGTGCAATCATAACCGGAGATATCTCGTTCTCTCCGAAATAGTTTTTGGACTAGCCTCAGCATGTCAGTACACGGGGGTAGAGCTACTGAATGGGGTCTGGGGGCCTACCCGGCTACCCGCCCCAATCAAACTCCGAATACCGTGTACGTAGCGCTGGGAGTAAGACTACGAGGGATAATCTTCGTGGTCGAAAGGGAAACAACCCGGACCATCGGCTAAGGTCCCTAAGTAATGCTCAGTTGAAAAGGTAGTCAGAATGCAGTGACAGCCAGGATGTTGGCTTAGAAGCAGCCACCATTTAAAAAGTGCGTAACAGCTTACTGGTCGAGGATTCTGGCGCCAATAATTATCGGGGATAAGCATTACACCGAAGCCGTGGGACTCGTATGAGTCGGTAGGAGAGCGTTGCTGTCAGCGTTGAAGTTTTCCCGTAAGGGTTGATGGAGCGGCAGCAAGTGAATATGCCAGATTGAGTAACGATTAATGCAGTGAGAATCTGCATCCCCGTATGCCCAAGGTTTCCTGGGGAAGGTAATTCCGCCCAGGGTTAGTCGGATCCTAAGGCGAGGCCGAAAGGCGTAGTCGATGGACAGCTTGGTTAATATTCCAGCACCCTCGCGTAGGTTGATGGCAGGTGACGGATTTCCATATCTCAACGGGACAGTGAAGCGTCCAGGCCTTTGGGCCGAGGTTGGGTGAGGAAGTCTCAAGAAAAGCCCTGCCGGACGTTTGCGAGGTCCGTACCAAAACTGACACAGGTGGGCGTGGCGAATAGCCTCAGGGGCTCGAGAAAACGGTCCTGAAGGAACTAGGCAATCTAACCCCGTAAGTTCGCGATAAGGGGGCCCTACTCGTAAGAGAGGGCGCAGAGAAAAGGCTCTGGGAACTGTTTATCAAAAACACAGCACTGTGCTAACTCGCAAGAGGATGTATACAGTGTGACGCTTGCCCGGTGCCGGAACGTCAAGGGAGCTGGTCAGCGCAAGCGAAGCTAGCGACCGAAGCGCCGGTAAACGGCGGCCGTAACTCTGACGGTCCTAAGGTAGCGAAGTTCCTTGTCGGGTAAGTTCCGACGCGCATGAATAGCGTAATCACTGGAGCACTGTCTCCAGGACCGACTCGGTGAAATAGTAGTGGCGGTGAAGATGCCGCCTACCCGCAGCAAGACGGAAAGACCCCGTGGACCTTTACTGTACGCTTGCAGTGATCATGGATTTGTTCTGCGTAGCATAGGTGGGAGCCTGCGAAGTTCGGCTTTCGGGCCGGATGGAGGCTAAGGTGAAATACCACCCTGAACGCATTCGTGGTCTAACCCTGATTCCCATGAAACTGGGCAGGGAACACTGCATGCCGGGCAGTTTGACTGGGGCGGTCTCCTCCCAAATAGTAACGGAGGAGTGCAAAGGTTGGCTCAGCGCGGTTGGAAACCGCGCCAAGAGTGCAAGAGCATAAGCCAGCTTTAGTGCGAGCCAGACAGGGCAAGCACTCTCGAAAGAGGGCTCTAGTGATCCGGCGATCCCGTGTGGAAGGGTCGTCGCTCAACGGATAAAAGGTACCCCGGGGATAACAGGCTGATCGCTCCCGAGCGTCCATAGCGGCGGAGCGGTTTGGCACCTCGATGTCGGCTCATCACATCCTGGGGCTGAAGGCGGTCCCAAGGGTTGGGCTGTTCGCCCATTAAAGTGGTACGCGAGCTGGGTTCAGACCGGCGTGAGCCAGGTCGGTCCCTATCTGCTGTGGGCGTAGGAATGTTGAGAGGAGACAATCTTAGTACGAGAGGATTGGATTGGACGTACCCCTGGTGTGCCAGTTGGACCGCTCGGTCCATAGCTGGGTAGCTACGTACGGCAGGGATAACCGCTGAAAGCATCTAAGCGGGAAGCCCACCTCGAGATGAACATTCCATGTCGCAAGACGAGAGACCCCCGGTAGACCACCGGGTTGATAGGACGCGTGTGTAAGCGGAGAGATCCGTTTAGCTAAGCGTTACTAACGGTCGACGTCTTGGCCTTGTCTACCAGATTCCTTCTGGTGGACATACCAGACTCAATGTTTGAGAATCGTTCCGGTGTGGCGCTTCGTGCGCCGCAAGGTTCAATACAAACGACCGACCCTTCACGCAAACACGCCGTCGGCGGCTGAGAAGCCGCCGACGGATTTGCCGGTGAACATAGACAAGGGGAAACACCTGTTCCCATCCCGAACACAGCAGTTAAGCCCTTGTCGCCGATGATACTGCTCCGCGGGAAAGTAGGTCACCGCCGGCTTCATGAGCCCCGCCAGGTACGCCTGGCGGGGCTCTCTTTTTTGCTCCTGTTTTTCGATCGCTGGTTGTTCCTGCACGTTGGCTCGGCGCGCGCGCGGTGCTCCTCGCGGTCGCGTCGTGCTGTTGATTGTCTGGGTGTCGATTGCCTTCCGTTGGTGCCTCGCACGGAGCTGCCGAGTCGGTTTGCGTGGCCGACGGTGCCTGCGGTTCGTTGGGCAGGTCGTCACGGTTGGTCAGGTCGTCACGGTTGGGCAGGTCGTCACGGTGGGGTAGTCGTCACGCCTGCTCGGGGTGTTGTTCGCTGTGCGCGGCGCTCTGCTCCGTCTGGATGGGTGACGCGGGGCGATGGTGGCGTTGTTGACAGATTCGGGTGGGTATCGGCTTGTCTGCATCCGCGGTTTGTGTTCCAATGTCGGTTCTGCCGGGTGGCGTCTTGTTCGCTCCCCGCAGTTCGGTCTCTCTGTCGTTCGCAAGGGTTCGCCCTCGCAATGGTTGGTACAACGTGAGCCGGGGTGCGGCATCGCCGCAGTGCGCATGTTGGCGTTTGCACGACGCCGTTCATTCAGCTAATCAG
>Ga0209088_10002838_pt1 | contig 10419 bp, 10 predicted proteins | sample S_140625_EF_Meta_FD_187324 | JGI IMG/M metagenome (GOLD analysis project Ga0209088, IMG submission 187324) | Freshwater microbial communities from Lake Simoncouche, Canada to study carbon cycling - S_140625_EF_MetaG (SPAdes) (version 2) | ecosystem: Environmental > Aquatic > Freshwater > Lake ...
CAGCGATACCCTCATACCCAGATCCTTCCATTCAATTTTCAAACTGATGCACCCTTTCCGAATCCGTTCGGTTGTTTTTGTATTCACAGCCCTTTTGATCAGTTTGCCTATCTTGGCATTGATCAGTTCATGGCTTGAGTGGAATGCCGCGTCTGCTGAGGTTCTCAAAGAGCTGGCGCAAACCGTGCTCCCCGAATACTTGCTCACCAGTGTGTTGCTGTGTGCAGGGGTTGCAGTGGGCGTCACGGTGTTGGGGTTGAGCACGGCTTCGGCTGTCACTTTGTTTAAGTTTCCAGGTCAATCTTTTTTTGAATGGGCTTTGTTATTGCCCATGGCCATGCCCGCTTACGTGGTGGCTTATGCCTACACCGACTTTTTTCAATACAGCGGTTCACTTCAAAATTTCATTCGCTCGACATGGTCCTTAGAAGGTCGCGTCTTTCCAGAAATCAGAAGCTTAGGTGGCGCCATCTTTGTGTTTTCGCTCACGCTTTATCCCTATGTGTATTTGTTGGCAAGAACCGCATTGAGCGAGCGTGCATCGCACCTCATGGAAGCCGCCAGATTGCTGGGTGCACCACTTTTCAGGCGAATTTCTGAGGTGGCCTTGCCCTTGGCCAGACCTGCCGTAGCGGCCGGTGTAGCTCTGGCTTTGATGGAAACTCTGGCTGACTTTGGTGTGTCCAGTTATTTTGGTGTTCAAAGCTTCACAGCGGGTGTTTACAAAGCTTGGCTCATCATGGACAACCGCATTGCAGCTGCACAGTTGGCCACACTTTTATTAGGCATGGTGCTCGTTTTGTTGCAACTGGAAAAACAAGCCCAAGCACGTATGCGGTTTACCTCCAGCAACACCAACGCGGCTCATTCTCGGGAAGCACAAGCTGCACAGCTTAGCCATGTTTCAGGCCTGGCTCTGGCCACTTGGTGTGGCTTGCTGGTTTTTTTAGGGTTTGTTTTACCCGTCATGCTCATGCTCAAACCCTTGCTCATGTCAGACACAATCATTCCTTGGCAACGGTTTTTGGAATGGTCCTTCAACAGCCTTCGACTAGGTGGCATCACTGCTCTGTTGGCCGTTGGTTTTTCACTGCTCATTGCGTTCAGTTTGCGCAACAAGGCCGATACATTTGCGCGTTTCATTTCTCAATTGGTGGGATTGGGCTACGCCATTCCGGGTGCCGTGGTGGTGGTGGGCCTGCTGCTTCCCGTCACTTGGATTCAAAAGCAATGGCCAGCAACGCATGTGGGCTTCTGGATCACAGCTTCCGTGATGGGACTCATTTGGGCCTACCTGGTCAGGTTTTGTGCAGTGGCCTTGCAATCGATTCAAAGTGGTTATGCGCGAATTCCCTCTAGCCTAGATGATTCAGCCCGAACACTGGGCGTTACCGGCTTGGCCTTACTAAGCCGCGTTCACGCGCCTTTGCTCAAGCGCTCTGTGTTGGCTGCGGCCTTGTTGGTGTTTGTGGATGTCATGAAAGAGTTGCCCGCCACCTTGGTGCTGCGGCCATTCAATACAGATACCTTGGCTGTGGTGGCATTTCAACTGGCCAGAGACGAAAGACTGGGAGAGGCTGCCCTGCCCAGTTTGGCCTTGGTGGCGGTAGGCTTGATACCCGTGCTTTTACTAAGCAGGGCTATGCGGCAAAAACCATCGACCACTCAATGAGCGTAGCCATGGTCAACCATGATTGATTGGGCTTTAGGGCTTTTTAAATAGGCCATCAAAGCATGTGCGGCTGCATTGCTCTGTCCTGCTAAAAGCAGGACGGCATCTTGTTGAATGGGCGTGTACAAGTTGGCAGGCACCACCCAAGCCGATCCGTGGGTCAATTTGCCCTGCGCATAAATTTGTGACATCGCCACAAAACCAATTTGAGCGTTTTCAGTTTCCACGAATTGAAAGGCTTGGTTGATGTTTTCACCCTGCACGAGTTTGGGCCGAACTTCATTCATCAGGTCCAACTTATTCAAAGTCTCCAAGGCTGCTGCACCGTAGGGTGCCAGTTTGGGATTGGCGATGGCCAATTTTTGAAATTGACCGCCTTTCAAAAATTGGCCTTGCTGATCCACCAAGTTCGGCTTTCGGCTCCAAAGTACCAACTTGCCTGTGGCATAAGTAAAGCCAGAACCAGCCACGCCCAAGCCCTCTTTTTCGAGCTTGGCAGGCGTTTCTCGATCGGCTGCCAAGAGGATCTGAAAGGGCCCGCCGTTTTTGATTTGGGCATAAAAACCACCCGTAGAACCAAATGACATTCGAACTGTGTGACCTGACTCAACTTCAAAGTTTTGCGCAATTTTGCGCATGGGCACACTGAAATTGGAGGCTACAGCCACTGTGACCTCAGCCGCTTGAGCAGACAAAGGGCTGTACAGGAAAAAGCCCACACATAACGTGGGGGACATAAGGATATGAAGAAACGATCGTTGGAATAAACTCGACATGTCTGAAATAATAACCCCCTACCCCTTCATTAACTGAGCAAATTGTTCAGTTTGTTCGAACTTAATTCACCATGAAACATGCTTCTGCCTTGGCTTTAGGCCTTCTGTGCGCGCTAAGTTCTGCGCATGCTCAAACTCAATCCCCCGACCCCTTGCAAGTTCGCAGCTGGGCAGCAGGTTGCGCCAATTGCCATGGCACCAATGGCCTCGCTGAGCCCGGCACGATTTCCTTGGCAGGGACTAACAAAGATGACATTGTTAAAAAAATGCAAGACTACAAAGCAGGCCGAGTTTCAGCGACCGTGATGCACCAACTCGCAAAGGGCTACAGCGATGCCCAAATTGTGGCCATCGCAAGTTACTTTGCAGCGCAGAAGAAATAAGGAGTTGTCATGAAACGTCGTCAATTTATTCAAGGTGCTGGCACAGGTTCGGCATTTGGCGCTATGGGCTTGATGTCAGGCTGTGCATCTATTGGTTCAAGTAGCAGCGCCAAAGTGGTGGTGGTCGGCGGTGGCTATGGTGGCGCTACCGCAGCCAAATATGTCCGCATGTGGTCCAACTACGGCATTGACGTGACCCTCATTGAGCCCAGCCCTAACTTTATTTCGTGCCCCATCTCAAACCTTGTCATTGGCGGCAGCAAAACCATCGCCGATGTCACCGTGACCTACGACAATTTGGTCAAGCGACATGGTGTGAAGTTGGTGAAAGACTATGTCACTCAAATTGACCCAGACAAACGGCTCGTGAAGTTGGCGGGTGGTTCAGAAGTTGCTTACGACCGATTGATCCTTTCACCCGGCGTAGACTTCATGTTCGATGCGTTGCCAGGTTTAAAGCAAGCCGGCGCTCAAGACAAAGTTTTGCATGCATGGAAAGCTGGCACACAAACGGTGGCATTGCGCAAACAACTCGAGGCCATGCCAGATGGCGGTGTCTATGCCTTGTCAATTCCGCTTGCACCCTACCGTTGCCCACCCGGGCCCTACGAACGAGCCTGCCAAGTCGCCAGCTATTTCAGCAAGGCAAAGCCCAAAAGCAAAGTCCTTATTTTTGATGCCAATGATGACGTCACATCCAAAGGTCCCTTGTTCAAAAAGGCTTGGGCTGAACGTTACAAAGGCATCGTTGAATACCAAGGCAAACACAATGCAATGGATGTTGATGCAGCCAACAACACCTTGAAATTTGAATTCCAAGACGATGCCAAAGCAGCCGTTCTGAACGTCATCCCTCCTATGCGAGCGGGTGAAATCGCGGTCAAAATAGGATTGGCTACTGCCAACAAACGTTGGTGTGAAGTTGACTTTCTAACCTTTGAATCCAAAGTCGCTCAAAACATTCATGTCTTGGGCGACGCTATTCAAATCGCACCTGCCATGCCCAAATCAGGGCACATGGCCAATCAGCATGGCAAAACATGTGCAGCTGCAGTCGTTGCCTTGCTTTCAGGCAAAGAACCCAATACATTGCCAATTTACAACAACACTTGTTACAGCTTCGTCAGTGCTGAAGAAGTGGTTCACGTGGCAAGCGTTCATGCCTACGACGCCGAAAAGAAAACCATGCTGACTGTGCCCGGTTCAGGTGGCGTATCTAGCGAGGCCAGTGCACTTGAAGGTTTTTACGCCATGTCTTGGGCTCGCAATATTTGGGCTGACACCCTGGCTTAAAGTATCTGTTGTATGAAGCTTCCAATTTTGATTGTCCTGGCCTTGGTCGCGGTTCAATTCAGTCTCAGTTCAGCATGGGCGAGCTCTGACTTAGCGAAAAAAAATGCCTGTATGTCATGCCACAACACTGATAAGAAGTTGGTAGGGCCCGCATTTAAAGATGTTGTCAAAAAATATGCGGGCGTGCCTGATGCGCCTAAAAAATTAGCTTTAAGTATCAAAGCAGGAGGGGCTGGCAAATGGGGTCCTGTACCCATGCCCCCGCCCACTTCATTGAGTGACGCAGATGCCACCAAATTGGCTACATGGATACTTGAAGGTGCCAAATGAATAGAGCCTTCACCAGTCACTCCAATCGCAGAGATTCTTTGAAACAATTCGCCAGCTTAGCGGGCTTGCTCGCTGGCGCTGGCTATTGTTCTCTCGCTCAAGCCGCTTACAACAAAGCAGCCTTTGATTCAAAATCTGTGAACGATGCTGTCAAGTTCCAAGGCGGTGGCGGTATCGCTGAAAGCAAAGACGTCTTGCTCAATGCACCCGACTATGCTGAAAATGGTTCAGCAGTTGCAGTGGCGGTGAGTACAGCCCTTTCTGGTGTTCGCAAAATACTGATTTTGATAGAGAAAAATCCTGCCAGCTTGGCCGCTTCATTTGAAGTGAGCGAATGGATTGAAGCCAATTTTTCAACACGCGTCAAAATGAGTCAAACATCCGACGTCTATGCGGTTGCCATCATGGCAGACGGGCGTGCTTTGTTCTCCAAAAAAGAAGTCAAAGTCACCATTGGAAGTTGTGGAGCCTAAGAGATGACGGAACCTACACGCATTCGCGCACAAGCTTCAGGTGGCAAGACCACGGTTCGAGTCCTCATGAACCATGAAATGGAATCTGGCCACCGCAAAGATGGTTCGGGAAAAATTGTTCCCAGTTGGTTCATCCAAGAAGTCACTATTTCGCTCAATGGCAAAGTCATACTTGACGCTGATTTTGGACCTTCAGTGTCAAAGAATCCATATTTACAATTTGTCATCAAGGGCGGCAAAGCTGGCGATAAATTGTCACTGTCTTGGAAGGACAACAAAGGTCAAACACGCACCGATGAGGCTAGCGTCGCTTAAGCAATCAAACGCTGTTTGAATTTGCATCTACATGCCGGTCTTGCCGGTCACGCAAATTCTGTTTCACTGCGCTCAAGCTATCGCCACCCAGTGGCAAATTTTCATGCGCCAGGCAGATCGGACGCCCTCTTGCACCACTGGCCAAATAATCTTTCAACAAAGACTGGCGTACCTGGGTTTCTTCAAACAGACGTGACACGGTCAGATATGTAAATACCGCATCGACCAAGGCCTCTGGCGTAAGGCCGTAGGTCTTTTGAGTTTGTTGCCACAGATGATCTGCAAATGACATGAACGCCCAAAACGGCGAATGATGAGGTGCATGGGCTTGCAAAATCAATGGCAGCGTTTGTTTAAACCGTCCTGAATTGGCCACCAAATCCCAATACTTGGCCAGCTTGGTAAATCGCTCAAAGCTTTCTTTTTCAATGTCATTGTTTTCTCGAATGACATACGGCGGCTGGCTGTCGTACACCATGCCATGAGCCTTGGTGTGGCGCGCCAATGGCGTACCCCTTAAGCGCTTCAAGATACCCAACTGAATTTCTTGCGGCCCAATGTCAAGCAGCCGGTCAAAGCCCTCTGCAAAACTTTGAAGCGTTTCGCCTGGCAAGCCAAAAATTAAATCGGTGTGCAAATGAGCACTGGATTCAGTCAGAAGCCAACGTAAATTAGCCTCTGTTTTGGCATTGTCTTGTCGCCGAGAAATGCGCTGCTGAACCTCTTCGTTGAAGCTTTGGATGCCCACCTCAAACTGCAACACCCCTGGGGGAAACTGAGAGATCAACTCTTTCAAGCGATCTGGCAAGTGGTCTGGAATGACCTCGAAATGAACCAGCAATCCCTGAGCAGAATCAGTTGCAAGTCGATCAAGAAAGAACTGCAAAATTTGCGCAGAAGCTTCAATTTTCAAGTTGAATGTGCGATCGACAAACTTGAAATTTCTAGCGCCCCGATTGAACAAAATGTCCAACTCTTGTAGGAAGGGATTCAAGTCAAATGCCCATGCCGTTTTGTCTAAAGAACTCAAACAGAATTCACATTTAAACGGACATCCTCTAGACGCCTCTACATAGAGCACCCTGTTGGCCAAATCGGCATCAGAGAATTCACGGTAAGGCAATTCAATGTCACTCAAGGGTGGCTGCTCGCCTTGAATGATTTTCATCAATGGCTTGGGGCCCTGCAACAATGCAAGACACAACTTCGGAAAACTCACATCACCCCAACCTGTAATCACGTGGTCTGACAAGTGCACAATTTCTTGAGAGTCAGTTTCATGGCTCACTTCGGGCCCACCCAATACGACAACAACCCCAGGCCGCTGCGCTTTAAGGGCTCTGACAAGTTCAGTGGTTTGAATCACATTCCAGATGTACACCCCCAAGCCAATGATTTGGGGCCGATCTGGCAATTCAGGCCCCAGTTGACTCAGCAGTTCATGCACCATGCTCTGCGTGGGTTTGGCCAACGTAAATTCGGTCAATGCCGTCAGTGCCGCCAATTTGGGGCTGCCATGGCGCGCCATGTTGGCCATGAGGTAACGAAGTCCTAAAGAGGCGTGAATGTACTTTGCATTGAGCGTGCAAAGAACAATGGCAGGCGACTGCGTCTTTATTTGGGACATGCCCACATTATCTAACGAGTCACGCGGTCAAAGCGAGCTCAAGCTTCTGCTAAAGACCACTTCTTTTTTGACAAATTTTTCATGGTTGTCTTCCACTGCGCTCAATTCGTACAAGTAGTTCACCATCATGGCACTGGACTGCGCCAGACCTTTTTTAGACAGATCAGCAGCCCAATTGATATCGTGCAACTTGGCCCCATTGGCCAAATGAAACTTGGCGACAGAATCGCCTGAACCCTTGTGTACAAATTGAGTGAGATAAACAAAGCAAAGATGCATGAGTGCTGATTTTTCTTCGGCTCTGGCTAAGGCAGGCGTCCATCCCTTGCTTAAGCGTTTTGACCACTCGCCCTCTTTCATCAGAACTTTCAATGACTGTGCAATTTTTCCTTTTTTGTCCTCCAAGGCCTCCAATGCGGGAGACCCAGGCAGTGCATCTAACCATTTGTTAAATCCAGGTACGGGCGACAAGGTGCAAAAGGTTTTGACACTCGGAATTTCTTGAAGAATTTTTTCGGCCACGCGCTTGATCAAAAAATTGCCGAGCGATACGCCGCGCAGTCCGGGCTGGCAGTTACTGATCGAGTAGAAAATAGCGGTCTTGAATTTTTTGGCATCAAGGGACTCAGACTTCTTGTCAAGCAATGGGCCGACTTCTTTTGAAATGGTGGCGACCAAAGCCACCTCCACAAAAATCAAAGGCTCACCAGGCAACTGGGGATGAAAGAAGGCATAACAGCGGCGATCGGGTTGCAAGCGCCGCCGCAAATCATCCCAGCCATCGATGGCATGCACAGACTCGTGTTGTATGATTTTTTCGAGCAAGAGGGCTGACGAAGACCATGTGATTTCGTGCAACTCCAAAAAACCTGGATTGAACCAAGAATTCAACAGATGCTGCATGTCTGCATCGACGGCCTTCAAACCAGATTTGATTTTGGTGTGCTCTAGCAAACGCTCCCGCATGCGAACAATGGTTTGCGTGCCATTGGGTGCGCGATTGATTCGGCGCAACAATTCTTGCCTGGCAGGTTCGACTATTTTGAACAGTGCCACTAAGCTTTCATCGTCGTATTTATCGGCATACAGTTGGGCTGCCTGCAAAACATCGATGGGATCGGGACTGAATTTATGGGCTAAAAATTCAAAAAATTTCAGCTGATCAGGTTTGTCCAAAAGTTGGAACTGTTCTACAAACTTGGCAGCAATGCTTTGTGCATTGGCTTCGCCCTTCTCTGAAAGCAAGCTCAGAGCAATTTTTTGGGCGGATTCAAGTGATTTGGCTTTGGTGAACCGTTCAAACATGCTGGACCTAATGTGTGTGCTTTTAGAAATGATACGGGTAAGATGTCAGAGCGACAATCTACATAGTGCCTGAAATTGTTGGCACACCACAAAGCTAGGGAAAACTCTCATTAATTGCTCAAGGTCTTTCAAAAATGCACAACGACATCCCTCAGTTAAGGCAAATATTGAAATCTGCAAAAACCATTGCGGTTGTAGGCCTCTCGGCTCAATGGAATCGGCCCAGCTATTTTGCAGCCAAGTACATGCAAGAGCATGGTTACAAAATCATCCCTGTGAATCCACGCTATGCAGGTCAGGGCCAGTTTCCGGCTGAAGACATCCTTGGGCAAAAGTGCTACGCAAGTCTGTTAGAGATCCCTGAGCCCGTCCATTTGGTGGACGTTTTTCGCAAAACCGAAGACGTCTTGCCCATTGCCCAAGAGGCGCTTCAAATTGGCGCCACCTGTTTGTGGCAGCAGCTTGGGGTGGAAAACAGTGAAGCCAGTACCTTGTTTCTCAATCAAGGCAGGCATTCGGTCACCAACCGCTGCGTCAAAATTGAACATGCTCGAATTTTTGGTGGGCTCAACTGGGTCGGGGTCAACACCGGCATCATCTCTGCAAAACGTCCCATAGATTGAGCCTAAGCATGAGCGACCACAACTTTCGCCCCGAAACATTGGCCATTCATGCTGGCCAAATTCCCGATGCCGCCACGGGTGCACGCGCCCTGCCCATCTATCAAACCAGCAGCTTTGTTTTTGACAGCGCCGACCATGCGGCTTCTTTGTTCAACCTCCAAACCTTTGGCAATGTTTACTCCAGGCTCAGCAACCCTACCGTTGCCGTGCTGGAAGAACGCGTTGCTGCGCTAGAAGGCGGCAGAGCAGGCCTTGCCTCGGCATCGGGCATGGCTGCTGAATCCATGGCGCTCATGACCATTTTGCAATCGGGCGATCATGTGGTGGCCGCCAGCGCTTTGTATGGTGGCTCCGTCACTTTGCTGGCCGTGAGCTTGGCCAAGTTTGGCATCCAAACCACGTTTGTAGACGCAAGCCACCCCGATGCCTTTGCGGCGGCCATTCAACCCAATACCCGCGCCATCTATGCCGAAAGCTTAGGCAATCCGAGCATGTTGGTTTTGGACATTGCAGCCATTGCAGATGTCGCCCATGCACATGGCTTGCCCCTGATCATTGACAACACGGTGCCCAGTCCGTTTCTGTGCAATCCCATTGCCTTTGGCGCTGATGTGGTGGTGCATTCAGCCACCAAGTATTTGGCGGGCCATGGCACCACCTTAGGCGGCGTCATTGTAGAAAGCGGCAAGTTTCCTTGGGACAACGGCAAGTTTCCTGGCATGACCGAGCCCTCGTCTGGCTATCACGGGGTGAAGTTTTACGAAACCTTTGGTGACTTTGGCTTCACCATGCGCTGCCGGATGGAGTGCCTGCGGGTCTATGGGGCATCGCTCAGCCCCATGAGTGCTTGGCAAATTTTGCAGGGGGTTGAAACCCTGCCCTTGCGCATGGAAAGGCACTGCAGCAATGCTTTGGCTGTGGCCCAATTTTTACAAAATGATCCGCGGGTTGCTTGGGTGAATTACCCAGGCTTGCCAGATCACCCTCAACATGCGCTGGTCAAAAAGCAAATGCGCGGCGCGTCTGGCTTGTTGGCTTTTGGTGTGAAGGGTGGTTTAGCGCAAGGCGTGAAGTTCATTGAAGCCGCTCGCTTCATGAGCCATTTGGTCAATATTGGCGACACGCGCACGCTCATTAGCCACCCTGCCAGCACCACGCATCGCCAACTCAATGAAGAACAACAGTTGGCTGCCGGAGTTGGCCCCGACATGATTCGAATTTCGGTGGGCCTAGAGCACATCGATGATATTTTGTGGGACATCGATCAAGCCTTGAACATCGCCAGCCCAGTATCCGTGCATGGAATTTCAAAATGACCAACATCTTCGAGCAAGACTTAGACCCTAATTCAGCCAATTTCACAGCGCTTTCGCCAGTCAGTTTTGTCGAGCGAAGTGCCGAGATTTTTGGCGACTTGAGTTCCGTGGTACATGGCCACCGAACATACACCTGGGCTCAAACGCGAGACAGATCTGCGCGGCTTGCCGCTGCGCTGCAATCGCTGGGTGTCGGCCGCGGCAGCACAGTCAGTGCCATGCTGCCCAACACCCCAGAAATGGTAGAAGTTCACTATGCGGTGCCAGCCCTCAATGCAGTGCTCAACACACTCAACACCCGGCTTG
>Ga0209088_10002842_pt1 | contig 10408 bp, 7 predicted proteins | sample S_140625_EF_Meta_FD_187324 | JGI IMG/M metagenome (GOLD analysis project Ga0209088, IMG submission 187324) | Freshwater microbial communities from Lake Simoncouche, Canada to study carbon cycling - S_140625_EF_MetaG (SPAdes) (version 2) | ecosystem: Environmental > Aquatic > Freshwater > Lake ...
CAAGGATTGAATAAAGCCATTCAACTATCCGAAGAGCAAAGTAAAGGCTTAGTCATTGCCAATGAAGGTAATTTATTTAGTGCTGGCGCAAATGTGGGTATGATTTTTATGTTAGCGATTGAACAAGATTATGAGGAACTAGATATGGCCGTTCGTACTTTTCAAAATACCATGATGCGTGTGCGTTATTCTTCTATCCCTGTTGTAACTGCACCACATGGATTGTGTCTGGGTGGCGGATGTGAAATGAATTTACATGCAGATGCTATTTGTGCTGCTGCAGAAACTTATATTGGATTGGTTGAATTAGGGATTGGTGTGATTCCTGGTGGTGGTGGAACCAAAGAATTGGTATTACGTGCGTCTGATGAAATGCATGCAGAAGAACCAGAAACAATTACTTTAAAAAATAGATTCCTTCAAATTGCAACCGCTAAAGTGGCAACTTCTGCTCATGAAGCAATGGAGATGGGTATTTTTAGAAAAGGACAAGATCAGATTGTACTCAATCAATCAAGACGTATCGTAAAAGCAAAAGAACAAGTGCTTGAACTTTTTAACGCTGGTTACACGCAACCCATTCAACGCAACGATATTAAAGTGATGGGTAAAGCTGGGCTAGGCGCATTGTACGCAGGTATCAATGGCATGTGGCGCGGCGGTTATGCAACAGACCATGATGCACTAGTAGCTCGTAAATTGGCTTATGTAATGTGTGGTGGTGATCTAAGTGAAGCAACAGTTGTGAACGAACAATATTTATTGAATTTGGAGCGTGAAGCTTTCTTAAGTCTTTGTGGCGAAAAGAAAACTTTAGAGCGTATCCAATCAGTGATGACTTCTGGCAGACCAATTAGAAATTAATAAGTCGTCTAAAGCTTCATCCATACTTGCATAGTCAAAGCTAAATCCAGCTGCAAGAATTTTTGATGCACTTACGTTAGCACTTTTCAAGACTTCAACACTCATTTCTCCTAGCATTATTTTTAAAATAAAGCTAGGTACATGGAAAGGAATGGCCCATGTATGAAAACGCCTCGCAATTGCTTTTGTTAATATTGCATTGTTCACGGGATCTGGCGCGACTGCATTGTAAACGCCCGCAACTTGTTCCTGTTCCAATGCAAATAACATTAAACGATTCAGGTCTTGCTGATGAATCCAACTTACCATTTGTTGACCATCCCCTAATATAGCTGCTGCGCCAAGCTTTGCTGGCTTCATGAATTCAGCCAATGCACCTCCCATTTTATTGAATACAATACCTATTCGAATGGTAACAAGTCGAATCCCCAATGCTTTAATTGGATGCATGCTTTCCTCCCATTGTTGACATGTGTCTCCTAAGAAACTTGAATCAACTGGATCTGTTTCTACAAAACCAGATGCTGTACTTTTTTCATTGTCCGGACCATACCAGCCAATCGCAGATGCAGCAACAATCGCTTTCACTTTATTTGGATATGCATTTAATGCTTTTACAAGCAATGCACTTGAATGTACACGGCTATCTAAAATGGCTTTTTTTCTTGTTGCTGTCCATCTTTTATCTGCCACACCCTCTCCTGCTAAATGAATGATATAATCTGCTGCAGCAATGGCAACAGGGTCGATCCAACCTTTATTTAGATCCCATTGCGCAAAAGAAAAATGTGCACGACTGGATTGCTTTCGTTGTCTAGTCAACACAATCACTTGATACCCTTTGGCTAATAAAAAGTTGGTTAATGATTGGCCAACCATCCCTGTCCCACCTGTAATGAGTATTGTTTGCATGCCTAAAGGTAAATAAAAAAACCCCGCCTTTACAGGCAGGGTTCCAACTAAATCAACTGTTCTATAAAAACTATTTTAATCTGGCTTTTTGCCATCTAAGAATGAATTGATGGTAGAAATCTGCGTTTGGTTGTGCTCATCTTGCTCCACTGTATACTTACTATAATAGTTTTCTACCGAAGCCATGGTGTTGCCAAATAAATCTAAGTTTCTTCTAACATAGGCAGGTACGGCATCAAACTCCACACCAGGATCTGAACCATTGTTAATATTGAAAGATAAGTTTCTTAATTTTTGGATGCGCTCAGCCACTTTACGTCTTTGCTCTTCTGAGTTATCTAATGAGACATCAAAACTTAAATGCTGTGGTCTATTTTGTTGCGCTCCAACTGATTCTTCACGCATCACCAATTGCATAGTAGGCTCTTCTTCGATATCCATCTCTACATTTCTAAATGAGGTCTCTACGTTTTCTGAAGTAACTGGCATAACTACTTCTGCAGTTATTTCACTTGTTAATTCAGTGACTGCCTCAACTTGTTCTTCAATTTTTGCTTCAACTTCTGCTTCTGTTTCTAATTCTGCTTCAGCATAAATATTCAAAGGCTTGTTCAACACAAACTCAGTATTGTAAATTGGTGCTTCTTCTTCTTCTTCAAATGCTTCATTAAAATTTTCTAAAATAATTTGTTGAGATATCAGTTCTTCTTCAAAATTGGCCACTACTTCCTCCTCATAATCTGGCGCAGAAAAATACACATTACTCATTTCAGGCATCACAAACTCTTGCATTGTAGGGGCTAATTCATCCATTGTAATTTCAACCTCTTCCATTGGAATTTCAACTTCATCTATTGTCATTCCCACCTCTTCTAATATTGCTGTAGTTTCTGCAAGTTCTGTAGCTGCAGCAGTTGGTTCAATTGGAGCTGTTTCTTCTAATTGCTCAGATTGTTCTGATTGTAAAGTCATCATTATTTTTTCTTCTAATGGCGCTTCTACTTCCTTCACTGCTTCTTTTTTAAATGGATCTTTATGTTCAAATCCAGTTGCAATTAAAGTAATACCTAATTTATCACCTAAGGTTTCGTCATAACCCATGCCCATGATCACATCACTATGCTCACCAGTACGCGCACGTAAAATAGTATTGATGGTTTCTAATTCATCCATACTACATTCATAATCCCCTTCGGCACTATTGATATTTAATAAAATCCATTTTGCACCTTTGATATCATTGTCATTCAACAATGGTGAATTCAAAGCTTCTTCGATGGCTCTTTCTGCTCTATTTTCTCCAGCAACTTCTGCCTTGCCTAAAATTGCAACACCTCCGTTCTTCATCACAGTGCAAACATCTGCAAAGTCAACAATGATATGGCCGCGACTATTGATCACGTCTGTGATACATTTTGCAGCAGTAGCCAATACATTATCTGCTTTAGTGAATGCTTCTTTCATTTTCAAATTACCATACTGTACGCGTAATTTGTCATTTGAAATCACCAATAAAGTATCCACATAAGGCTTTAATTCATTGATGCCTTCCTCGGCTTGTTTTTGACGACGTGGACCTTCAAAACCAAATGGAGTGGTCACAATGCCTACGGTCAAAATGCCTAAATCTTTACAAATTTTTGCAATGATTGGGGCACCACCTGTTCCAGTTCCACCACCCATTCCAACAGTAATGAATGCCATTTTGGTATTCACTTCTAATATTTTTTTGATCTCTTCTAAAGATTCTTCGGTCGCCATTTTACCTACAGAAGGATCCGCACCAGCACCTAAACCTTGGGTCAAATGTGGCCCTAGTTGAATTTTATTTGGAACAAGGCTCTGTTCGATCGCCTTAGAATCCGTATTGCATATGATAAAATCTACCCCTTCAATATCTTGTTGAAACATGAAGTTAACGGCATTGCTTCCTCCTCCGCCAACACCAAGTACTTTGATGATGGATGATTTTTGTTTAGGTAAGTCAAATTGAATCATTCGAAATTGTTTTTGTAGTTAGGTTAGTTAGTCGTAATTAGGTCTAAATTACTTAATTTCAATCGATTATGTTCTATAAGTTATAAACGAAATGTGGGTAATTTTTATGCTAAAGGTTTGTCTTCTTCTTCGTTAAAAATCTCGATCAAGTTGTTCTTGAAACGATCCCAGAACTTACTTTTTCTTTTTTCAATTTGCTCCTCCGAAACAGTTGTTGCCACTTGTTGCGGATTGGATCTGTGAGCAGTATTTGGATGATTTGAAACAGCATTATTTACTGTTAATGCTCTTGGTACTTCTACTCTTTTATGTGTTTCTGTAAACACTTTATAATTTTGCTCATAATCATTGTATCCTTTTAAAATTAAACCAATACAAGTTGCATACATTGGCTTCTTTAATTCATCAATATGATTAGGTGCTAAATGTTCGTTTGGTAATCCAATTCTCGCATTTAAACCAGTAATATATTCAGTTAATTGAATCAAGTGCTTTAATTGAGAACCGCCACCAGTCAAAATCACACCACCATTTAACATACGGCTATCCAATCCAACTTGTTTTAAGTGGTAAGTCACAAAATCAAGAATTTCACTCATTCTAGCTTGTATAATTGCAGCTAAATTCTTTACACTAATTTCTTTTGCTGGCATTCCTTTTAATCCAGGGATGGTTACATAAGCATTTGCTTTTGCTTCATCAGATAATGCACTTCCAAACTGCACTTTCATCGCTTCGGCTTGACTTTTTAATACACCCAATCCCATTCTAATGTCATTGGTAATGTTTTCGCCACCGAATGGAATCACCGCAGTATGTTTTAAAATACCTTCATAGAAAACAGCAAGGTCACTTGTACCTCCACCGATATCTAAAATAGCAACACCCGCTTCCATATCAATATCGCTCATGACAGCACTAGCAGATGCCAATGGCTGAAGTACTAAATCTTTTGTAATCAAACCACTTCTTTCTACAGAACGGTTGATATTGCGGATGGCATTTCTGTCTCCTGTAATGATATGAAAATTGGCACCTACTTTAACACCATTCACCCCAACTGGATCCTTAATATTTTGGTTATTGTCTACATGAAACTCTTGAGGAATCACATCAATGATTTGATCACCTGCAGGAATAAATGTTTTTCTTTGGTTATTGATCAATTGCTCAATTTCCCAAGCCTGTATTTCATTTTCAGCATCCTGTCTTACTTGATCCCCTCTTGTTTGTAAGCTCTTAATATGGTGGCCAGCGATACCCACATACACTTCGTGGATTTCTAAATCTGGATTACTTAAATGGCAATTTTGTAAAGCTTGTTGAATAGCTTTAATGGTTTGATCAATATTTAATACTTGGCCATGTTGTACCCCATTACTATTTGCACGTCCAAATCCTAGGATTTCTAATTTCCCAAATTCATTCTTTCTTCCGGCAATCGCTGCAATTTTTGTTGTACCAATGTCAAGACCCACAATGATGGGAGAATCGTTCTGACTCATTTTTATAGGTTTTAGTTGTTAGTTGTTCTTAGTTGGAGACTTCGACTTCTTAGGCATTAAGGCCTTTGCAGTCTTGTTCTTTTTAATTAACGAATTATTTTTAGGTTTATTGTTCATTTTAGCCTTGGGCTTGACCACTTTAGCAGGCTCAATCAATACAGGAACTGCTTTGACTGAACTATCTGCACTAGCCAGTGGAGCTTGCATCAGTATAGTTGAATCCACTATAGGCAACTTAAAATCACCAGTATATTGAATTGGCTGTAGGCCTTTTTTCAAGGCGACCACTTGATGATCGAATCTGCAATCAATGAATTGATAGGCATTGACACCAGAACCTAACCACACTTTTTTATAAAAAGTAAATAAGCGGTTCAATTTATCTTCTAGCTGATCTACCGATCCCAATAAAACTAGATGATCGCCAAGGGTTGGCACCATTTGAAAAGTACCATTAGGTTCTATATTCACTTGTGCTACTTGAGCCATGAAAAAACTATCTTTTTGAATGGTATTTGCAAAAAATAAAACCTCTTTTAACAATATGCTATCTGGCTTTGACAATTTTGGTTGATCTGTCGGAAAACCTGTAAATACTGGAAGATTCAGCACCGTCAATTGTTTCAAAGGCAGTCTCCAACCCTCATTGTCAATATAAAACGAGGCACCACTTGCAGTAAATATGCGAGCAATTGGAATTCTTTGTTCGATTTTAACTTCTAAGACCAATTTATTATTGATAAAAAATTCTGCATTTTTTACCCATTCTGTTTTTTCGATAAATTGTTCTAACTGTGTTAAATTTATTTTTTCAATTGGCATGCCCACTTCTACCCCTTGTTCATTCAAAATAACTCGAATAGAAATTTCATCCATAAACAAAGCCTGAGCATTCTCCCCAACTAATTCAATTTGTATATAGGTTAATTGCTTTGCACTCTTGGCCTTCCATGAAACCACAAAAAGCACAATAAGCCCTGCTGCAGCAATGCTCCAAATAATTCTAATTGCTATTTTTTGCCATTGTTTCATGTGCTATTTTGTAAGGATATCTTGAATTTGATTGATACATACATCTATATCGCCTGCCCCTGCCATCACGATTAACTTATCTTCTGAAACTGCAGCCCAGGCCAAAAGTTGCTCTTTCGACATCACTTGCTTTTGCGCTATGGTCATTGCAGCTAATAACATCTCGCTTGTCACACCTGGTATTGGCAATTCTCTGGCTGGATAAATAGGTAATAAAATGACTTCATCTGCTTGATCCAATGTAGCCGAAAAACCAGCAGCTTGATCCTGTGTTCTACTGTATAAATGTGGTTGAAAGACTAAGACCATTTTTTGATTTGGAAAAATACTTTTAACCCCGCTAATTAAAGCGCTTAATTCTTCGGGATGATGCGCATAGTCGTCTATCAATACCTTATTGGCTGTTTTCACTTTATATTCAAATCGACGTTTCACTCCTTTGAAATCTGCCACGGCAGCAATAATTTTTTCATCCTCAATCCCAAGACTCAGTGCAATCGCAATTGCAGCTGTTGCATTTTCTACATTGTGCAAACCTCCCATATTCAATACCACATTTTTAAGTACCCCATTTGGATGCACTACATCAAATAGATAAGAACCATCCACTACTTTTAAGGCACTTGTATGATAGGATGCTTGTTCTTGATTGTACCCGTAAGTTGCAATTGTTTTATTACTTGCGCTGGTGGCTACTGTCGTTCCTAATTTCTGAATTAAAATCCCTCCAGGTTTAATCTTATCCGCATATTGTCCAAACGCTTTTAATACTTCTTCTGCAGTGCCATAGATGTCTAAATGGTCTGGATCAACAGCTGTGATAACAGCAATATTGGGAGATAATTTTAAAAAACTTCTATCGTATTCATCTGCTTCAACAACCACTACATTTTTTTCATGACTCCAAAAATTAGTATCGTAATTAGAAGCAATGCCTCCTAAAAATGCATTACAACCATAACCAGTATGTCTCAAAATGTGAGCTGTCATTGAGGTCGTAGTTGTTTTACCATGCGTACCTGCAATCCCAATTGTAAATGCATTTTCTGTAACCCATTGCAATACATCACTTCTCTTTACTACTAAATAAGCGTTGTCTCTATAAAAATTTAACTCTTTATGTTCTGCAGGAATAGCCGGTGTGTAAACAATGACGGTAGCCGCTTTATCTATTTGATCTAAATCATCTTCAAAATGAATGGAGATACCCTCTGCAATTAAACTATCTGTCAATGCTGTTGGTGTTTTATCATATCCAGCAACAATGACGCCTTGAGTATTAAAATACCTAGCCAAGGCGCTCATACCGATACCGCCAATGCCAATAAAATAAATACGTTTCAAGTTCGTTAGAGGATTCATATCTTGTTCGCTATTTAGGGTCAATTTCATTTATAATTTCTGCTGCTATTACCTGATCTGCATTTTTCCATGCAAATGATTTCATTTTTATTTCCATCTCGTTCAACATCGATTTGTTAGCCATTAATTTTTCAATCATTGGGAGCAATTCAGTGACTACATTTTTGTCGGCAATCATTAGAGCGGCTTTTTCTATTACCAATACCTCTGCATTATATGTTTGATGATCTTCTGCTGCATGTGGATAGGGTACAAAAATGCATGCTTTACCAGTCATCGCTATTTCAGCAACAGCCATTGCACCTGAACGACTCACCACCATATCTGCTGCGGCATAAGCTGCACTCATATCATTGATAAAACTATCCACAAACACATTCCCAAATGCACTCGCAGCAGCTTGATACATAGCAGCATTGGGCTTTCCTGTCTGCCAAATTAATTGCAACCCCATTTTTTCAAATGAGGGCAAATTTTGCTGAATGGCTTGATTGATTGATGCTGCACCTAGGCTTCCTCCAATGATCAATAAAGTCGTGTGGTTTGGTTGTAAACCAAATTGTAACAATGCTTTTTCTTTATGAATGATTCCCTCTGCAATATTTTGTCTTACAGGATTGCCAGTAATTCGAATTTTTTGGAATGGGAAAAATTGTTCCATTCCTTTTGTACCTGTAAATATTTTTGTTGCACGCGCTCCTAACCATTGATTGGCTTTCCCGGCAAAGGCATTGGCCTCATGTATGAAAGTTGGTATCCCCCTTGTTTGTGCATATTTTAAAACCGGAAAACTTGAATAGCCCCCTACACCAAATACGGCATTAGGTTTAAATTGATTAAAGATGGTTTTAACTTGAATAAAACTTTTTATCAACTTAAATGGCAATGTCAAGTTTTTAAAAATATGTTGTCTATTGAAACCTGCAATGGTTAACCCTACAATTTGATATCCAGCTTGTGGCACTTTCTCCATTTCCATTTTTCCTTGTGCACCTACAAATAAAATACTAGCATCAGGCTGTATCTTCTGTATTGCTTGTGCTACAGCAATAGCTGGGAAAATATGTCCACCAGTTCCACCACCAGCGATGATGATGCGCAAAGGAGTATGAGCTTGATTAGACATGAACTGGATCAATATTTTCGTTAGGAATTTCAATCTCAGTTTCAACTGGTGCCTTGCCCTCCATTTGCTCCACATTTCTTGCGACACTTAAAATCAAACCAATCGAACAACAAGTAAATATAAAAGAGCTTCCACCCATACTTAACAATGGCAAAGTCACTCCAGTCACAGGCACAATGGCCACATTCACCGCCATATTGGCGACCGCTTGAATGATTAATGTAAAGCTTAATCCTAGTGCTAAAAAAGCACCAAATGCATAGGGGCATTTTCTAAATATTCGAATACACCTAAATAAAAACACGAGGTAAATAAAAATAATGAATGCCCCACCTAATAATCCATACTCTTCGATAATTACTGCATAAATAAAATCATTATAAGCCTGTGGCAAAAAATTTCTTTGCAGACTATTTCCTGGACCAAGTCCAACAAATATGCCTCCATTCGCAATCGCAATTTTTGCTTGTTGCACTTGATAAGGCACTTCATTATCTTTTGCGTACATGAAATCCTGCACTCGATTCACCCAAGTTCCAAAACGTCCCCAATTCTTTAGTGACTCTGCAATGACTGGTTTTTCTGATTCTACTGAACCCTGATTGGCATTATGTGTCGCAATCGCTACACTAATGATAATTACAATTGGAATCATCGCCACGCCAATCGTTAATAAAATATGTTTAAAGCTCACTCTACCAATAAATAATAAAAGCAATGAAGTAGCACCTGTCAACAATGCATTTGATAAATTTGCAGGCATGATTAAACCACATATGATGAATACTGGAATAATGACAGGTAAAAATCCTTTCTTAAAATCCTTAATGACTTCCTGCTTCTTACTAAGCACCTTTGATAAGTACATGAATAAAGCCAATTTAGCCACATCACTACTTTGAATGGTTAAATTAATGATGGGTAATTTAATCCACCTACTACCTTCATTAATTTTAGCTCCAAAAAATAAAGTATAGATCAATAAAGGCACAGATAATATAAATAAAATAGTGGCCACACGTGAAAAAACAGTGTAATTGACCCTATGTAATCCAAACACCACCAACAAACCAATTAACGTGAATATGATTTGCTTAAACAAATAGAAACTTGTATTACCACGATACATTTTATATGCCAACGAACCAGTTGCACTATATACTACCAATATAGAGATCAGTGATAATAAGATGACTAAACCCCAGATATATTTATCCCCTCTAGTTCTTTGGTCTAGATGTTCTCTCATCCCCCCAATAGAAGGCATTTGAGAAAATAACTTATCTGTAGTTTCTTTGAACATGATTATAATTCTTTTACGCTTTCTTTAAATTGTTGCCCTCTGTCTTCATAGTTTTTAAATAAATCAAAACTTGCGCAAGCAGGACTCAACAAAACTACATCCCCTTTTTCGGCCAATTTAAAAGAAGCATTCACTGCTTTTTTAGCAGAATCAACTTCAATAAAATGATCCACTTTGCCTTTAAAGAATTCAATTAATTTTGAATTGTCCGTTCCCATACAAACAATTGCTTTTACTTTTTCCTTCACAAGATCTGCCACTAATGCATAATCGTTGCCTTTATCTACACCGCCTAAAATTAAAATA
>Ga0209088_10002845_pt1 | contig 10405 bp, 10 predicted proteins | sample S_140625_EF_Meta_FD_187324 | JGI IMG/M metagenome (GOLD analysis project Ga0209088, IMG submission 187324) | Freshwater microbial communities from Lake Simoncouche, Canada to study carbon cycling - S_140625_EF_MetaG (SPAdes) (version 2) | ecosystem: Environmental > Aquatic > Freshwater > Lake ...
GAGGCATCCGCTACGTTAGGGACTTCTTCGTCCATGTGTAACTCCTATGGAGTTCCTGATGAGCCGCATCAGTACGGTTATCGTTTAACATATAACATTTGTTGTATGTATGCAATATTGTTTAAACGGTCGCGCCAGATGCGTTGACCCAGTTTGTCCCATTGTACCACACAGGGTAACCCAAAGTTGTATCAAAAATGTTTTGGCCGGTAACAATGCTTGTGGGCCTTGTAGCCGTTGTATAAAACGGCAGCCCCATGCCGCTCAACAGTTTACGTGGGTCATTAGCTGTCCCGCCCGAATTGCTATAGATGACGTGTTGGCTTAAAACAGACCCTGACACTGCGATAGGCTGGGTCGAATGCAAATTTGTAAACGTATTGTTTACGACAACATTATTTGTAGACCCACCCGTTAGAGATATCGCAATCGTAGTTGTTGCGGCAGTTGTAGACTGGCAAATGTTATTTTGAAAAATTGTTCCGCTAACTTCAGACACCATATATGCGGTTGGCGTAGCTATATCTTTACAAACATTGCTGAGAATTTTGCAACCTAACGCCGAAACATAAAGTCCATAAGTGGTAGTCGCAATAATATAATTGTTTTGTACTACAGAATTAACCGCCTGCGTTCCGGGGGTAATACCCAATCCGCTGCAATTATATATGCTGTTATTGGTTACGTGCGTATTCGGGCCAAAAGTAGTTATGCCGTTACCAGTGTGCCCCGAAATCAAATTTCCATCGATCAAAATGTTTTCCGCGCCTGCGGAAACATAAATGCAAGCCGTAGTGTTGGTATTACCTGAAAACCGACAGTTTGAAATGCTGCCGCTTTTTGTAGTCCCAGAAAATTGAAAAGCTACGACGCCTTGCGCAATACCTGCGCCAGAGTGACCTTCAAAAATGCAGCTTGAGACGTGCGTATCATCGGTATATATACCAAGCGCGCCCAAAGCGTTTCCAGAAAAATAGCAACTGTTAATGTTGAACCCATACGCTCCACTAACATTGCTCAACAAAATGCCGCAACCGCTGTTTCCTGAGAATACGCAATTCTCAATAACGCCGTTTCGATTTCCAACTGTAGCGCCAGCGTTGCTCTCAATGTCAATGCCTGCTTGCGGGGCAGTGCCATTTGTATTGGTGTACGCTCCACCAGAAAACTTAAAATCGTAGGCATTGATAACAGATGCGCCCTGCCGATAGCAATTATCGGCAAAGCAATTAACCATTTGAAAATTAAGGCAATATGTAGCTGCGTTGGTGTTTGTGGCCGTGTTAAAAATAAACCCGTCGCACACAGCGTTATTGCTGATGACTTGTTCGCACACAAACTTTGAGCAAGAGCGAAATTCAATGTTATGTGCCGATACTTCCGCAGGCGTCCGCGTTGCGCGATTACCGTCTATTTTAAGATTTGAGATTGTAAAACTAGAACAATTGCGAAAAGCTAAAAGTTCTTTATCCGCCGCAACGGTCATGCCGTTTTTAGCTTTGATTGTTCCGCCTTGCCCGTCAACGGAAAAACCGCTTTTGTTAGATACCAAAATGCGGTCGTTAATTGTAATTGTTAAGCCATTCAATACGAGCAATACGCCGGTACCTAGTGCCGCAAAAGCAGCTTGCAGTTTTGTAGTTTCATCAGAGCCATCACCGACAATGCCGTAATCGCGCACATTGACCGGAGCGCCGTCAATCATCGAGTATGTTGCTTTGGTCAAAGTCATCGTATATTCCTTTAAACCATGATGCCGTTGTTGCGTAGTTTGATTAACAACGCGTTAAAATCAGTAACAAGACCCGCGACAGTCGTTGCCGTGCTGTTAGCTTGATTAGGCAATCTTGCCCCTATTTTTTCCCACTGACCGTTTTGGTACGCAGTCATGTACGGGAAATAACCCCAAGTGGTTAGACGTAAATTAAGCGGGTCATCTGCGGACGTGCCGCTCTGGTTTGCGTACGAAACAAGCGTAGGAAGTACCGTGGCTGTTTGCGTAGAAACAGGCAATGTTGGCTGAGAAGTCCAAGCGTTTTGAACATATGGGTTGGAATTGACAGGCTTTAAGTATCTAGGATGCCCAACAGGATATTGAACACTAAGATTGCCGCTGCCGCCAACGCCTTCATATGTTAAGTAGGTTACGTTGGTGCCGATAGGGCTTGCCCAATTGTCGCCAGCCACATCCCAAGATGCGGTGTTATCACTACTTAAAGGTACGTAGACCTCAACAATTTTAGTTGTTGTCGGATAGACAAGTCTATTATTTCGTGAATAAACACGTACCCCAACAGACCCGCCCCCCAAAACAGTGATAAAACGTTTTGAGTGGGTTAAATATACGTGGCATCCGACTGCTATTACACTGCTGTAACTATCTGCTTGAACAGCGGCGGAAACGTTAGTGGTGGAAGAACTTTCAAAATAAACGCCAAACAAAGCAACGCTATTTCCGCTGCCCGTCAAAAGAACGCCAGCGTCATTAAAATTCTCATTTGCGCCGCCAAACATATTTGCTTGGCTTCCATTAGTTAATACAAGTCCATATGCCGCCGCAGCATAAACCGGAGTGTTATTTGTGCGAAGTTTAACACCTACAAGATTTACATTGTAGCAATTGTCAAACCGAAGGCAGGTATCGCAAAACGCAATAGACGTATTTTCAATGGTGTTGTAATAGTTTGTGGTTGAATTAATTCCGATCTGGAACCCTTCAACAAGCAAATCATATATTTTAAGCGATCCGTTACCGCCTTGCGCTCGTATACCGTCAGTGCGGATAGCTGGGCTTGTAGTGCCATTTACAATGACAAAATTCTTAAACGTAGCTGTGCAATCATTAACCAAAATGCCTGCTGCGTCGGTTAAACTTTGAGTTATTATGCAAGATTTTGAAGCGTATGGATCAACCACATTTCCGATGCGGGCGTCTTGCCCAACAATGGAAAGCGTTTTGGTAATTAATATTTCTTCTGTGGTTTTGTAGACGCCGTTTAGATAAATAGTGCCACCTTTGTCTACGGCTGCGATAGCCGCAGCAAAAGCCGCCGAACTGCTAGTTGCGCCCGTAGGGTCGGCACCGAAATCATTAACGGAAACATACTGTTGCAGTTTAGTCTGCACAGTCTGGGCCACAGCGCCGGTAAAGCCTGCGGTGTACGTCACCATAGTAGCAGACACAATGCCAGCAGACAGCGTGACGGCGGTCGTAAACTCAACCTGCGCGCCGACGTGCAGACCAGACGTAAACGTCACGGTCGTGCTGTTTGTTTCCAGATAGCTGGCACCGACGTACTGTTTCACACCGTCAATAAAGACGTTCAGCGTGTTCGTGCCGGGGGCGTAGTTAATCGTTGATAGCGTAAAGACGGTCTGCCCGGCGGTTGCCGTTGCAAACTCAGTCTGAGCCTCGAAATTCACGAAGTTCGAGTTGATGCCGATGATGTTGTCGTAGGTACCGATCAGAATGCCTGTCGATGTCTCAACAACAAACTTGTACTGAAGGCTGTCAGTCAACCAAATCTCGCCGCTTGGCACACGCCCTGCGCTATTCAGAATGATTGGATTGCTGTGCGGCGTTGTGCCTGTGGCCGACGTGTACACGGTCTGCGGTGTGGTCGTGCCTGCCGCGTAGGTGTAAATCATACCCCCAGCCAGCGGCTGACCGTTGTTGTCAAAAAACTGTTGAGCAACACCGCCAACAGGGGAAAGATTTACAGACATAGATTGTCCTTATGCGCTAAGAGCCGCGACTTTATCCTGAAACGCCTTGACGCGCGCCTTGAGGTCGGCTTCGCCAGCGTCCAGCTTCTCGCTACGCGCAGCCAGATCAGCGGTCAGCTTGGCCTGACCGGCTTCAAGCGTATCGCAAGCCTTGAGGCGAACGGCGAAATCGGTTTCAGTTTCAGCAATCTTCTTGTCGAACGCCTTTTCACGGGCAGTCACATCTGTTTCGCGTGCCTTGACCGACGACTGAAGCGCCTTGGTCTTCGCCAGTTCTTCAGCAACTTCATCCCGAATGGCCTGTGCTTCGGCCTTGGCGTCTACCAATTCTTTGGCAGCAGCGGCACGGTCTTCAACCGCAGCTTCAGCCGCCGACAGCGCGCCCTGACGGGTTGCCAGTTCATCGCGGAGCGAAGCCATAGCGGCCAAGTCCTTGGGGAACTGCTTGGTGAAGTATGTGACGTAATCAACGCCGGGTGCATCGCCTGAAATGTTCATGTCGCCGCCCTTACACGTAGTAGCTGATGTTGATCTTGGCAGACGCAGTCTGCTCAATGAACTTGATCTTTTTCAGATCGCCGTCGTACTGGAGCGTGACGCCAGCCGCGAGAGGCATACCAACTGAAGCAGTCGGAGCCGTGCCATCATCGCGCCAGCGAACCGTGTTGGTCTCAGGCGTAATAAGCGCAATGGTTGGCATTGCCTTCAAACCGCTAACAGGATCAATTTCAGGCACAGTCAAACCTTGGGCTGAACTGAGCGACGTGATTTGCTGATAGCCCATGCAAGCTGTAATTGCTTTAAGATTGATCGCCATTAAAATCTCCTGCGTTCGGTAAACGAACGGATTTCAACAAAATATTCCATAGCCGTGATTGGAGTAGGCGGTACACCTACAGAAATATCTACGACTTGACCAGCGACAGAATATACCCCGTTTTGGGCAGAAAGCAAGCGTCCAAATGACACATCAATTGATTGCCCGGTCACGCTATAGCTGCCGCTTGATGCGTCCAATGCTCGGCTACGCAATACGGTAGCTGTTTGACCACTTACGGTATAGCTACCATTCAACGCGGTAATGCTATACGCTCCGGTAGGCGGCGCGGTAAAAATCCAACCTGTATTATTACTGACGTTGGTGCTTGTTGTGCCTGCGTACCACGTTGTTGCCGGTGTGGCGTTGCTGTCCTTAATGGATAAATAATTACATGATACAACCCCGCCAACTTTAACCAGCGTATGTTGGGTTCCAGCTACGTTGGCGTTAATCGTAATAAGGTTGCCTGCGGTGCCGTTGACGCTAAAATTGTTAAAAGTGTTGGTTGAGCCGGAGGCAAATGTAATCGTTGCTGGGCGCTGGGTGCTTGTAATGTCGTTAAACGTATTTCCGGGCGAAGCGTTTCCAGTAATTGATAGCTGTCCTGCGCCAGCTTGAACCAACGTACAGTTATAGACCGTTGAACCCGTAGCCCCACCGATAAAGGTTTTGGCTGTCGCGGAGGTCATTTGAATTTGGCCGGTTCCCGTTCCGGCGGTAGTTGTATATCCGGTAGGATTAAGGTTGTTAAACGCTGTTGCGCCGCTGTTGGGACACACTAATACCCCACCATTAAAAGTTAAATCTTTTGTGCCAACCCCAGTTACGTATGTAGTACCAATTGTTAGCGTTTTAGCATTAAGATTAATTTTTCCGTTTGTGTGGGTTAAAGCGCGCGTAGACAATAATGTCATATCATCTTGCAACACCCATTCGCCGCCTGCCCCGTTAAATACGAGGGGCATACCAAAAACTTTAGATCTACTAGTAATATTTTTGGAACTTGTAGATGCAAATGTCCATGCAGTTGAGCTATTGGCTACAGGGCTAGAAAGATCGCCTAAATCTATGTTACCATAAATAGTTACTGATGAACTGGAAATAGTCCCCGGAAAACCGTTAAAAATAAGATTACGAAATGAACCTGAACTTAAAGTTAAAAGATATGTTATCCCGCCAGAATTAACGGTAAAATCCATAGCTACAGTTTCTACTACGGCACCCATTGTAATAGTTGTCGCCGTTGTCGAAACAACTTCAATAAGTTTGTTTGCCGTTGATGTGCTTGTGGTAAGATTTCCGATAGTCCCTATATTTACGGCGGAACCGTTAACTACAATTTTACCTGTGTTAAAATTAATGTTTCGGACGTTTGAATTACTAGACGCAAAAATTCCAGTGGTAAGTATAAAACTATTAAGATTTAACGTGCCTTTGGTTAATGTAAAAGTGCGCGTGGAGCCAACAGTTAAATTGCTATTAAGGTCTAATACATCAGTAGTGTTTATGGGGTTATATGTTATTGGGCAGTCCATTACAGTGCCTGCTGCAACTGTAATTGCAGCCGAAGTACCGTTAAATGTCATTACGCCCGTTGCGTTCCAGACTGTTCCGCTAGATAAAATTAAATTGGATAATATACCCATACTAGCTGTGCCAGCAAAAGTTACCGTGCCTGCTGAAACAGCTATACCTACACAAGTTAAAACGCCAGAAAGCGTAACAGTGTAAGTTGTACCTACTTGAAAATACGCAGTGTCGCTATTCCCAGCCGTAGGTATAGAAAAACCAGTGGTAGCTGCGGACATTGTTTGAGACGCAAATGTCCCGCCAACGCTAACAGCCCATATGTTTCCGCTGCCGCCCGTGATCGTACCAAGACTTACGTTTGTGTCTGACCACACGGTCATACCAACGGAAAGCGTAGGTGATCCTGTAGTGGTTAATACCAACCCAGAGCAAGACGCAGTAAAAATTACTGGGGCAACGCTAGCCCAGTTAGCGGTATTTGATCCGCCCCAAATACCAGAACCACCAACCCAATAACGGTTTGACACAGCTTATGTCGCTTGGAACACGCCATTCGTAGCGTCAAGCGTGACTGTCACAGTCTCACCTGCTGCTACAGCCTGACTGCTGCCATAGTCCCAGTACGCCACTGGCGTACTTGTTGTGCTGTCCCACAAGATCGCATATCGGAACGTAAAGCCTGCGCCCGTGGCCGTCCACACAGCCGGGCTTGCCAGCACCAGCTTGTACGTGCCGCCTGTCTGAGCCGCAGACGTAGTTGACACGGGTTTGCCGCCCGCTGTGTAGCCACCGCCGGTTGCAAGGTCTGTTGTACCGGACGTGAACGTCGTGTCGGCTGCGTTGACGGTTGACGCAAGCGCGACATACCAAGCGTCCGTTCCGGCGTTCATACCTTCCAGCATAGGCTCGATTGCAGCCGTATATTTATTGTACGTAGCGGTAGGCATACGGCGTCCTTATGCGAGATATTTCAGTTTGTAGAGCGTCGAATAATACTGGCCCATAATTTCGTCGATAATGTTTTGCAGCGGTGTGCAAGCCTTATCGACAACCTTATACCGCATATCTTCAATTTCGGCGGCTTGGCTTTCCAAAAATTCAACAATGTTGTTTGTCTTTTTGGCTGACATAAGCGAAATGGGGCCGATCAGGCTGTACTTACCCTGATAGGCTTCTGCAAATTTGTCCGCCAACTCTACGATATTCTCGTAAAATTCGTTCAGTGCGCTGTGCTTGGCAAATGAACGCGTGTTCAGATGCACAGAGTGCGCCACATCACGCGCCAGAAAGAGTGTTCCTACAAAGTCAGCGGCGGTCATTGCATCATTCCTTCAGGGGCTTGTTCAGGGGCTTCAGGAGCCATCATAGGCTGTTCAGGCTGCTCTGGGGCCTCCATAGGCATCTCACCCATCTGTGGCTGCTCTGGCGGCTCCTGTTCGCCCATCTCAGGACGTTCACGCATCTCAGGCATCCCGCCAATCAGATCACCCGTGTCGAGCGCGGCTGCAATGGTCCCCATTACGATGTCCTGAATTTGCTCAGGGTTGAGGCTCTGCTGGATGGCACTGATGCGCTTGGTCTCAGCATCGTATGCGTCAACCTGCGCCTTGTATTCCTTAATGTCCACTTCGCGCTGCGCTACGCTGTCCTGAACGTGCTGGATGATGTCTGTCATCCGGTTCAGTTCCTGCGTCATCGCTTCTATTTGCTGCTGCGCTGCGGCCATTTCAGGCGACTGATCGCCTTCAGACAGCACCTTGGGATCAAGGATTTTCTTGAACCGATCCGCCATTTCCTGCGCGCCGGGCCAATCCATGTTCTTGATAAACAGATCGCCTGCAACCGACCATAGCTGCGGGTTGGTTTGCAAAATCTGGCTCATAGCATCAAGGGCTTCTTGGCGCTTGGTCATGTAGCCCGGACCTGTCGTGACCATAACGTCGTATGTGCCAACAGTCGGGTTGTAGATTTTCTCAATCATGCCGCCGTTCTGGTCACGGATTTCCTTGACCGGCTCTTGCTGGCTGGGGTTAAACTTGACCATACTGACTTCGCCATCAACACCGATGATGCGGGCGATGCGCTGCGTGTCGTAAATCTTAGGGATCATATCGACGATCTGGCGTGTAATGTGCCGGATTGCACGGGCAAGATTGTCAACATAATGGTACGTGCCAACGTCGCCCTGCTTCTCGCGGGCGAGGATGGCCTTACCAGAGCGTTCATTGCCCTGCATACCCAGCGAGGCGTCGTACTGGCCTGTGGTCGCCTTAATGTCGTCAGCAGCGCCCATTTTAGCCTGTATCAGGCCCGTCTGGGGCAGCGGTGGGGCTGCGCGCTGTGGCAGCGGCAGAACCGCTCCAGCGCCGTCTGTAACGTCAGGATTGACTTCCAGATACGGCCAGTTGGTCGTGTTGGCGGTCTTCCACTGCTGTTCGTAGCCTTCAAACTGCCCGCCGTAACCGATAAACGGTGCTTTGGGGGCAAGTGCCAGCATTTCAGCCTCTTGGCTGACCCAGTAGTTGTACATACGCTGGGCGTCTTTGGCGTTGCGGACAAGGCCGCTAATGTAAATCTGCCCTTGGACTTCCCATTCGTTACCAATGACGCGCACGACAGGTATCCACTTGCCCGGCCATTCGCGTTCGTCGAGGATGTCAAACCCATTGGTCTTCATCCACATAACTTTTTTGCGGTCAACCTGACGGCTGCGAAGCGGTGCGCCAAACATACCCATAAGCTGCTTGTCTTTGGGTGTTTTGGAAAACGCCGTCTGATTGTCGGGGTACAGGTGCAGCGTGGCGCGCTCTGTTACGTAATAGAAATACTCAGCGATGCGGATCGTGTCTTCCGCCAACCACTGCGACATACTTTCGTTGCCAACGCCCTGCGCCATGATCGTAGAGATCGGCGTGGCGTCTGGAAACATCTCTTCATATTCGGACTTGAGGATGTCCTCAGTCACAAAGCACCAGTTGGCGTCAGCGCCGCATGGGTCTTGGATTGTCGGGTCCATGTAGACGCTGAAGGCGTTGCGGACGCGGCCAATCTTGATGTCTTGGTCAAAACTTTCTTCGTTGCAATACTCAGTCAGCAGACGAATATAGCCTTCGCCGTATGTGACCTGATTGTCGCAGGCCGTGTCGTATGCCACGTCGGCGTCAGACATATACTCGATGTGGCGCACCACACCGTTGAAAATCTCAGCCACCTGTACGTCGGCGTTGTCGTCCGCTGGGATGACCTTGCCTGACGGGCGGTTCTGACGCTGCTCGTTTGTGACCTGACGAACGTGCTGGGGCAGCTTGTTGATCGTGAGGCACGGACGGGCGTTAATCGTCTGGCCCTGCACACTACCGCGCGTTGAAAGAACGTCAGCAGGCCACTGCCACTGGTTGTCGGGCGACCCAGCCATAAAGCGTAGATCGTCCAACTCATCTTCACGGCTGTCGCTGTACGCGGCCATAGCCATCGTGAGACGGCTACGCATTGTAGCCATCTTGTCGCCGTCATCCTTGCCCCTAGTGGGGTTTGACCCGACGTTGGCGACCTTACCCGCCGTATTGATGCCCGTAGGGTCAGCCATGATTTATTTTGCACTCTCTAGTTCTGCGTCAATCGGGCTAATCGCAGCGCGGCCTTCGCCGCGATAGTTTAGCCATTTTGATTGCGCGTTGAGCATATCTAGAACGTCAAGTTTTTCAGCGTCCCATCGTTTTCCGTATCCGGGACGAATAGCGTCCCACGCAAAAAGCAGCCATACTTGTTCATGTTTGATGCGAAGCCAAGGCTCCAAAGAAGCAACAAAATCAACGGCTTTAGCGTTATTTATAACCCATGCGTATGCCTGTTTCCACCCAGATTTACGCCCTGTTAAGCGCGATATATGGCCTCCAAACGCATTTTTTAACTCATTTAATATATCAAGATTTGTGTTTGTAATGCTGACACGCGGCACCATTGCGCTGCGGCTGCGCGTAAATCCTATGGAGCCTTCGCCGTCCATTAAACCAGCTACATATGCTAAGTTCATTTTGTATCCTTTTTAGCCGCTGCGCGTTTTACCGCATACGCGATTGCTACGGCTTGGTCACGCTTTTTGCCCGCATTCACTTCAGCCTTAACATTGGCCCGAAACGCAGGTTTGCTGGTCGATTTCTTGAGCGGCATTAGTATTTACCTTTTTTCATAGGTGTTTCTTTCATCCGCGTTGTGATGCTGATGATGTCTTTGCCGCCAGATGTAGGCAATGGGTTGCGGGCAGGTGCAATTTCAGCCTTTGGCTTGGGCATTTTTAACCCGGACGGCGTTTTGGGCATCGGCATCTTA
>Ga0209088_10002848_pt1 | contig 10398 bp, 11 predicted proteins | sample S_140625_EF_Meta_FD_187324 | JGI IMG/M metagenome (GOLD analysis project Ga0209088, IMG submission 187324) | Freshwater microbial communities from Lake Simoncouche, Canada to study carbon cycling - S_140625_EF_MetaG (SPAdes) (version 2) | ecosystem: Environmental > Aquatic > Freshwater > Lake ...
TCCGCGTTTCGACGATTCCGACTATTTACGCTGAATCGGTTTCACTCCGCTTACTCAATCAGCGAAAAGAAGCCTATGATATGAATCGCATTGGCATGTCGCCCGACGAACAAGCGATTATTCGAAAGGTTTTAGATTATCCGCACGGCATTATTTTAGTCACCGGCCCAACGGGCTCAGGTAAATCCACCACCCTCAATGCTTTCTTGAGAGAAATTAATTCTCCCGACTTACGCATCGTCACGATTGAAGACCCAATCGAGTACGAAGTACCGGGCGCCAATCAGGTGCAAACCAAAGCAGAAATAGGTCTCACGTTTGCGAATGCTTTGCGGAGTACTTTGCGCCAAGACCCCGACGTGATTATGGTCGGAGAAATTCGCGATTTAGAAACCGCCGAAATTTCTATTAGAGCTTCGTTAACCGGACACCTGGTATTTTCTACCCTACACACCAATGATGCACCGGGAGCGATTACTCGATTAATCGACATGGGTGTGGAGCCATTCTTAGTGGGATCCGCGGTTGAGCTCGTCATTGCCCAAAGATTGGTTCGCCGACTTTGTCCCGATTGTGCTAAAGATGTACCTGTAAGCCGCACGCGTTTATTACCTGCCTTGGAATCCTTGGGTATGGGCGAACCAGAATTAAACCAAGTCACCTCATTGCGTGAGCCCGTGGGTTGCCGTCGTTGCCGCAATACCGGTTATCGTGGTCGCGTCGGCGTCTTCGAAATTTTCCATCCGAAGCCACTGCATGATTTAATTATCACGCGAGTGAGTAACCGGGATTTAACTGACCGTGCGATTGCCAATGGGATGAGACCTTTAGCGCGAGCGGGTTGGGAAAAGGTCGTGGCGGGGTTAACGACCATTGATGAGTTGGTCCGTAATTTAAGTTCTAACGAATAATTATGGCATCCTTCACTTACACTGCCCGCGATAGTCAGGGCGCCGTGGTTGAAGGAGTGATTGAGGCACCTCATCGCCGTGACGCGTTACGTAAGTTACAAATGAAAGATTTAAAACCTCTTAAGGTTGAAGAAGTGGGTGCAGCTAAAAAAGAAAAAGTGAGCGACCGCAGTTCCAAAGAAAATGAACCCACGGCCGCCGAGTGTTTACCTTTTCTCGAATCCATGGCCGATTTGGTGCGCAGTGGAATGTCGGCCGGTGAATCCCTGCGTTTGCTTTCTTTGCGACTACAAAAATCTCGCCTCCGTAATTTATGTTCTGGAATTTGGGCAAAATTAGGTGAAGGACAAAGTTTATCTGCGGCGATGGGTGCGTATCCCGCAGTGTTTGATGGTCAGACCATTAATTTAATCTCGGCGGGTGAAGCGACTGGAAATATTCGCGATGTATTGGAGCGATTAATTACGCACTTTACTGAGCAGGCTGAATTTAGACGTAAGTTAGTCGCCGCAATGGCTTACCCGGTCTTCATCTGCTTTATTGCCATCGGTGTCGTGATTTTCTTTGTCCTTTATTTATTACCTCGTCTGCAGACTTTACTGACTTCACTCGGCGGAAAATTACCCCTCTCCACCAAACTCTTAATTAACTTTGCCGACTTTTTTGTGGTCGCCGGACCACTCTTTTTAATCGCCTTAGTGGTTGGAGCGATCGGCGTTTATCAGTGGCGTAAAAAAGAAGAGGGCAAAGTAGCCTCCGATGCGTTATTATTAAAAGTGCCCCTGATGGGATCATTTGTGATGCGGGTTTCGGTCCTTAATTTTTGTCAGACCTTAGCGGTGCTTTTAGAAAATGGAATTACGACCGCAGACGCTTTGAGGCTTGCTGAGAAGACGGCCCCCAATCGTGCCATGCGTTTACAAATGCGCGAGGCAACCGACCGAGTTTTAGAAGGGGAGAGTCTCTCGCGGGCCTTAGCTCGCACGGGATATTTTCCACGACTCTTATTGGATCGAGTGGCGGTGGCTGAGCAGACTGGAAATTTAGCACCAGGCCTTAGAGATATTGCCCGCTCTTATCGCGCGGAACTTGATCGCTGGCTCGGGGCTATTTCACAAACGATTTCAGCGAGTGTTTTGATTGCCGCTTTTTCATTCGTCGCGTTCATCGCCTTTGCGATTGTCGCAGCGGTATTCGAGGTCAGCGCCAGCTTCCGCTTCTAAACTTATTTTACGTTAATCAGTTCTAAAGCCGTTAATTGTAGCGTCATCGTCACGGTACCCGAATTTCCGCGATCGGATTGTAAACTAAATGAGCTGATAGAAATGTAGGGCGCCCGCGGGCGGAGGTTTTCGTAAAGTTTAACGACGGTGGCCATGTCAGCTCGTCGACAGCTCAGTTGCATGGTGTGAAGGGCGAACTTCCCAGCCTTCTGAGTCTTCGGAGTTTCGGTGGTGGCATTGAGCCCGACTTCTTTAGTCGCGGCGAGTGCTTCAGCAACTAATTGCGAATCATTATACCCGCGACCCGCTTCTAATCCCTGAATCGCTTGGGCGGCATTCTGGCGAATGGCGGGTTCGTTCTTTAACCAAGTCTGTTGAATTTGATTTTCATTTTCTAAGGCACGCCACGCATCCCAGCCCGAATTAACGCGCGACCACGAGGCGGTTGACCAGATGATGGCGCCGATGACTAAAGCCAAGAGGGCCATGACGCGCTCCCGGGTTTGTAGACTAAAGAAGAAACGCTTCATTTGTTCTTAACTCCTTTGCGGAGGGTTTCGGGTTTAAAGGTGATGGTGACGCTGAACGTCGTAAAACTGTCACGGGCACGCATATCCTTGGTCGCCACAAAAGAAACCTCCGCGCTTTCTTTGAGAGATTTTTCAAAGGTATAAACATCGCTCGCGTTGGTGGTGCGTGCTTCGATTTCGAGTTGAGTATTATTCTTACAATTCACGCGCTGAAAATCAACCGTCGCTGGGCGGTGGTCGTTCGCGACCGCTAACATTTCTAAGGGCAACGGTGCCTTGGTATTCATATCGGTGATGCGTGCGGAGATGGCTTGAGCTGATTCAATTTCTCGAACGGCCGACTGACGGCTCTCATTGATGAGTCGAAGATTATTGGATCTCCAGTTAATGAGAAACGCAGAGATTTCAAAAACAAAAGAAGCGATAATAATACCCACGGCAACGCGGGCGGTATTCCACAATAGTTTATTAACCCGTTCTTTCTTTCTCCGCGTACTTAAAAAATCGGCGTCACGAATATCCGCATTATCCAGTTGGTTACTCGAGAGCTGAAAGGGTCTACCTTTGTTGCAGTTTAAAATGAGTTGGGAGTCATTTTTATCACTAGAGAGTTCACCTACTGTTGTAATGACGGGTGTGGTAGAGGGTAGTCCCGTGCGGTCGATGATTTCTTTAGTTAAAAGATCAACGCGACTATCTTTTTTATCTACGACCAAGACACACTTCGGCAGTGGTTGATTTTCATTCCAGGCTAGGGCGGTTAAGAGATCGGCACCTTCGTGAATTAAAATGCCGCCTTTCTCGGGTCGCTGTCCCAGCAAAGCTAAAAATTCTGGAATAACCTGACAATCATCGGGCCAAGCAAAACTTTCTTCGGCGGTGAAACGTCGACGGTGCGCCGCATAGGCCAGAGCCCATTTATTATCGGCGCTGGTTATGTAGCCCATTAACATCTGTTCTGACGGGAACGGTGAAACGGTCTCGATCGCTAGAGATACTTGGCTAGCAATATTGTCGGGCTCCAATTCAATCAACCGAACAAAAAAACGATTTCCTGGTAGAAGTGCGGCGGATGCGCGATTTTTGGAAAAAAGTGAACTCATTATTTTACAGGTGGTGGTCCATTGTCTTCGGACCAGGCGAGAATTCTAAAAGGGTAGTTGATGGTTTGGGCGGTAGTGCGTCCTCCCAGTGAGACACTACTGGCAGTGCCGAGGATGACGCCGGGGGTAATGAAAGTGGAGCGCCTTGATAAAGTAGACCCGCTAGAGGTTGTCGAGGTTCCCGATGAATTATTTGAGGTGGTGCCATCGGCCGCCGTGGAGGATTTTGTATTAGAGGTAAAGGTGCGTGCCCCCGTGGTGCTTTTAGCATCCATCGCGGTAACCGTGCTAGGGTCTTCCACAGGGCTGGCGTAGGTGACGTCGTCGCGAATGGAAACGAGTGCGTTCAGTCGGCATTTAGCCTGACCTTCTTTAACGGTCACGCGAATCCACATGAGATGAATTTCATCATCAAAGCCTTTTAACGGCGCGGCTCCGCCGATGAGGGTTCTCACTTCGCGAGTCACGCGAAAATACGGTGGGCTGCCCGCAATATTTTGCTTCATATTATTTTGCTTATCTCGAATGAGGGCGACCTGACGTTCGTCGAGGCCTTGGGCGTAAAGCAATGCGTCCGACGCCGTGTTAATATTCGTATCACCAAAAGTATAGAGGCTGACGCACTCTTTAAAAGAAGTGAGTAGCGGAGTCTCGTTTCCGTTTTGATCAAAAAAGAAATCTTGGGCGACCCCGATGGTCCTTAATTCCTCAAACGATCGTAGGGCTCGACGCGCCGGCTTAAAGGAAAGCCTCGCCCGTTGGTAGGTGGCATCGGTCGCTTCTTCTTCGATAGATTCATATTTTTTATTTGTCCACGCAATCAACGCATCGGAAACGCGTTCGGCATCTCGTTGTTCTAATCCCAACGCATAGAGTAATTGGATTAAGCCATTTTTATCCATACTCGATAGCGGCAACTTACCACTTTCATCTTCATACTCAAATTTAACCTCTAAGCCTTCGCGAGGGGGAATACCAAGGTAGGCATGTGGGTCTGCGAAGCCTTGGCTGGGTGCGTGGACCTTATTTAAATCGATGGCGCGAATTTCATTAATCACACCGAGAGCTAATTCCATTTCGGACATCGCCTCGACCCGTAATCTTTGGCGGTCTACTTCACGCATCGACATCGAAAGCTCCAAAGAATTATCCTCCATGAAGCGTGCCAGCAGTAGCGATGCTAGGGTGATTAACACTAAAACAACAATGATGACCGAGCCTTTACGGGTTTTTAGTTTCATGGACGGCTCGCCCCTCGACGACGAATGGGTATATCAATCACCGTTTCAGTTTTGAAATTTCCGTGGGCATAACGAATCCGCAACCGGGCGGGCTGTTGATACGCGCTCCCGGAAGCATCTCGAATTGGAGTCTCTTCGCTTTTCCATTTTTTTAGATCCCCATCGAAATAGTCGTACGCGATGGACTTAGCAAAGGGTGATAAAACGGTTTCGTGAATATCATTTAAATCTCGCTCTAATTCCAACCGTGATTGCCACTGTAAAATCAATCCCCGTTCTGGATTAACCGTGAGTGAGAAATCTACGTCGGGCAAGGGAGCTTCGGGCCAATCCGCTAAACGTCCGGCATCGGTAAGTAAAAAAGTTAAACGTGGGGCCACCACGCCCTCACTGTCGGTGATGTCTTTGATTGTGCAACCCACTGCCCCGGGTCCAACGGTAGTACGGGTGAGGGTTTCTTTTAGAATTCGATTAGCTGCCCGTACGTGTTGATCAAAAAGGCGTTGGTCGCGTCCTCCGCCCCAAAGTTCACTCATCGAAAACAGGAAAGTATTTAGGGCCACCATCAAAATCCCTAATAGGGCCAGAGAAACTAAAGTTTCGAGCAAGGTAAACCCTTTATAATTTTGCTTAAAAATCATTATTGCACGGCGGGTTTTTTAGTTTCGGGCGGCTTGGCGGGCTCCGAACTACTTTTGGGCGCTTCTTTTTTGGGCGTCGGCTTACTGATAAAAGAGGTACCTCCGCCCGTTTCCTCATCGTAGCCCCGAGTTTTTAGGAGTCGCTGTTTTGCATCAGACAAAAGTTTGGCGCGGTCACTTTCGACCGACCAGGTGGGCCGAAGAATCCACTGACTCTGTTCGCGCGGGGCTCCATAGGGGCCGCCGGCGGAGGTTTGGATTTCGACCGTGAGGGTTATCCAAAATAAATCTGTCACCGTGGTGGGCTCAATTTTTCCTTTCCAACGCGCCATACGATCATCGGGTAGATAAACATCTCCGCCTTTTTCAATGTCGGCGAAATTAGCCGTCTCAATCATCGCTGCTCGACAGCGCGCAAAGTCTTCCTCGCCCACGCCTTTTTCTTTCAAGGCCATTCGGCTCAGTAATACATTGGAATAGGCGGATCCTAATCCCACCGCAGCCAGGGCAAAGATTGAGAGTGCCACTAAAACCTCAATGAGAGTAAAAGCTCTTTTTCTCATTTCGTTTTTTCGGCTGGTAGGGGCGCGCAGGTGAGGGGATCAATCGGCAGAACGCCCCGCGCTGCGTTGCGACTAATTTCTAAACGAAACCGATCACAGGTTCCGTCTGAATAAAATTTTATTTGAGCGAGCGGCAGTTCTTCCATTTCTCCACCGAGAATGATGGCGGCGTTCACCGCTGGTCCAACAATTTTTACTTTTACGCCCGCCAGAATGGGCATTCTCTCAATTTTATTTTCACCCCAAGTGTAGTGGGCGACATCGGGGTCCTCTTCGCTGGGTACGGTTTTTAAAATAACGGTAGTTCCTTGAGCGACTGCTTCGCGTCGAACGGTTTGCAGCAACGCCAGCAGGGCGTCCTCGGGGTCTTCGCGTGCCGTGCCTTTAAGTAATGAGGCGGATCCGCCGATGAGTACGGCGGCGAGCATGCTGATTAAGCCTAAAACTAAAAGTGTTTCTAGGAGAGTGAAACCGACCCGTAAATGAGTGGATCCCTTGCTCACCAATTTCCAATGTCGTCAGGAGTATCTAAAGCTTTGTCTCGCCCCATCGAAAATAAATCAAACGATTCGGCATTACGTGTTCCGGGATAGCGGTATTGATAGACCTGGCCCCAGGGGTCGACGGGCAGGTTTCCACTTTTGGCTTCCATGTAAGGTCCGCGCCAGCGATCCGCTTTGCCTTCGGGGGCGGCGATGAGTGCTTTAATCCCTTCTTCGGTCGATGGGTAATCTCCTAGGTCGATTCGATAGCGCACCAGAGATGTTTTGAGTGATTCGTTCACGAAGAGTTTGGCGACGCCTTCCTGGCTTTGTCCGAGAATTTTATCCGTATTAGTTACCGCGAGGCCGACAAGCATGCCAACGATAGCGACCGCAATGAGAATTTCGAGCAAGGTGAAACCGCGACGTGCGCGACGAGTTTGGGCGAGATGATTTTTATTAGTGTTCATAAATTAGTTGGTTTTATTTTTACCTTTATTTTTTTGGTTTGAGTTAGCGGTAGTGTTTTCCGTGGAAGTGGTGGTGTCGGCGGCTTTATTATTGCCCTTGTTTTTATTGTTATCATTTCCGCTGTTTTGATTTTGGCGATCCTGCCAGCGTTGCCGCATAGAATCTTTGAATGCCTGGGCCTGTTCGGTGGTGGTTGCCTGGCCTGCAGTTGTCCCGCCTACGACTGCGGTTGCGGCCGCTGGTGTGGCGCCATTGTTATTAGCAGGAGCTGCGACAGGTGTTGCCGGTAGTTCCATTTTTAAAATAACTGGGTCGTGAAGTACGATGCGCATGGATTGCCCGTTCGACTCCAGAGTCACCGCGTTTTTTTCGGGATCAAAATTTTTGACCGATACCGCAAAGGGGCTGGTGGAAGTTTCACCTTGGGCCACCCAAACGGACGACTTGGAAGATGAATTATAAATACTGAAATAAGTTATACCATTATCGACGTAGTAGCCTCGGAATTCTAGAGACCCCACGCGTTCACCCCCCGGTCCGGTTTTACTTTCACCAAAGGGGGAGTGGGTGACTAGGCTCTGCAGATCGACATCAGCCCGGGCGGTGAGGGGGCAGAGTGCGATACTGGTAAAGATCAAAAAGGCTAGGGTAGAGGGGTAAAACATGAAATGTTTCTCTGTTTAGAACACCCGATATACCATTAGGTTTCGCCTTAAAATGTCCACCCTTTGCTAGGGGTCTCTTTTTACGGCCAAATACATTAATTTAAGGAAATTTTAAGACTGCTTTGGGCTGACCGAAAAAGAGTAAAGGGTTCTTCTGACTTGGTCCCGCCCCATCCCGCCGAATCAGATTTAGACGACCTAAAGTTAACCAGTAGGTCGATTTAGTGTTATAATATTATAATATAATTATAATATAATTTACCTTGAAGGGTGGGCTTGTTTTCCTACAAATCTGACTCGTATGAAATCATTATACCTCCTCCTCCTTGCAGCTGCTGTTACCCCAGCTTTTGCACAAACCGTACCGGCCGTTAAATCTGGCCTTAACTATAACCGCATCGCTGTTGGTTATTCAGCCGATGATGTCCTTAAGGGTTACAATGTGACTGGATCTGCGTTACTTGGCGGATCATTTATCGTTTCGGGTATTTATGATAATGTTAAGACCAAGGGTGAAGCATTTGCCACTCAGATTGCTGGCTTGAATGGTACGCTTTCTGGTTTCGGCTTGGCTTATAAATTTAACGTAGGGCCTGGTGATTTAGCCGTTGGATATTTTTATAAAACAGGAACCGTAGATGGAGTTATGACCTCTCTGGGAGATTATGTAGTCGCATCAGCGGAGCAAAAAGGATTCGGACTAAATTACCGCCAAGCAATTAACTCATCACTAGAATTTAGCGTAGGCTACTCTCGTCAATCAACCCACATGGGCTTTGTTAACATTGATAACCCTGCAGTCGATGAAGTAAAAGCAACTGCTAATGTCTATACATTGGGCGTGCGATACAACATCACTAAACAGCTCGACGCCTCAATTGACTATGTATTCAAAAACAAAGACTCAGGTGGCGACAAATTCGGTATTTCTGTAGGTTATAACTTCTAACATATAGATCTATTCATAGCTTGAAGCCCGACCGTAAGGTCGGGCTTCTTAATTAAAACTAAAAATGAAAAACATAATTAATATCTTAGTAATCGTCGCCGTAATTATTTTTACTGGCTGTGCCTCAATCACACGTGGCTCTAAAGAGGTGGTAGTCGTTGATTCGTCCCCACAGGATGCGGATGTACGTCTATCTACAGGTATGACTGGTCGCACACCTGCAAGTTTTGAGGTGGGCCGCAGGGACACTGTCACTGTTATGATCAGTAAACCCGGTTATATCAGCCGTACAGTTGTTTTAAACTCTGAAGTCGGCGGTGGCGGTGGTGCTGCAATGGCAGGTAATATTATTTTCGGAGGTATTATTGGCGCAGGCGTGGATGCAGGCACTGGCGCGATGTATGAGCATAAGCCTAACCCATTGATGGTGATTCTTGAAAAGAGCCAACCAGATGCTAAATCCGTTGGTATGTCGGAACCAAACAGATAACTAAAAGTAAATAGAGTTTCTAAAGGGCCGCATTAAATGCGGCCCTTTTTTGTGCATTTTTATTTATCGTTCCTACATTAAAGTTGATGCAACCTAATCGGGCGTGAACTATAGTTATTTGGCTTACAGCTAAATTCGCGTGCCCCTTCGAAGTTCATCACAGTATTGTAAACGAGTAGTTTTGTTATTTCTGATAACAGTGCTAACGGGCTGCGTCTCGAATTATGCAGATTCAGCGAAGAATTTTCAGTCACTTTATTCTACGGGTGATTATGTTAACTCCTTAATTGAAGCACAAACATTAGCCGCCCAGGCCACGCCAGAGGACGAAGTGGTTTTGAAGTTACAGTTGGCCAATGTTCAGCGCGAGGCCGGCAAAATCAAAGAGAGCGTTGGTACATTCGAGGCCGTAGAAAGTTTATTCCAGCGATACGATAATGCTCCTGAAGTTTCTTTAAGCGCTGAAAGTATCTCGGCGTTTTCAAATCCGTATGCCTTACCTTATCGCGGTCGATCCTACGACCGCATCATGGCGGCAACCTACCGCGCGTTGAATTATTTAGAACTCGGAGATCAGGCCAAAGCCCGGGTGGCATTGAATCGTGCTTTATTTAGGCAAGAGGATGCCAAGCGGATGGTCGCAGAAAAGGAGCGGATTGCTCGAGAAGAAATGGGCAATGTGGACGCGAGAGATAATACATCGGGGCGACTGGTGCGAAGTTACGAAGTTAGCAGTGCGATGTCGCAAGGCGCGTCTGATTTTGTCGGGCTGCCTATTTATCAGGATTACATGAACCCACTTTCAGTATGGTTACATGGAGTTTTCTTTTTACACACTGCCCAGGGAATTGAAGATGTTGAAAAAGCGCGGAAGTCTCTCGAACGTGCGCAGGCGCTGGCTCCGCAAAATCCATCCATCAAGGAGGATGCGGTTTGGGCAGCCACATCGGGCAGTCGACCCGCAGTCGATGGAAAGTGTATTATCTATGTAGTTCATGAAAGTGGTGAAGCGCCTGCATGGACCGAGCATAAGTTTCAATTACCGCTTATTATCATTGATCGTAATGCACCGATTGTGACGGTGGCCTTCCCAAAAATTTCACCTGTTCCCAATCGGGATACTCTTTCG
>Ga0209088_10002854_pt1 | contig 10388 bp, 8 predicted proteins | sample S_140625_EF_Meta_FD_187324 | JGI IMG/M metagenome (GOLD analysis project Ga0209088, IMG submission 187324) | Freshwater microbial communities from Lake Simoncouche, Canada to study carbon cycling - S_140625_EF_MetaG (SPAdes) (version 2) | ecosystem: Environmental > Aquatic > Freshwater > Lake ...
TGAGCGTTTGGTAAATTTTTAGCCAACTCAAACCCAATATTTAGAATAGGAATTCAATTGATTGAAAACTAGGGCAACAATCACAACTAACAAATCAAAAATGGATGTTGTTACTATCCACTACTTCCAATCAAAATAATCAGGCTCGAGTGACAATATTCCTTTAGATATAGAAAGTCATACGGAATTGAATAAGGATAAATTATATTAAATTCGAATTTCAATGAATATTTTAAACAGTATTTATTATTTCTTTTCGGCTTTTCATTTTCATTTAGCGGAAAAAACAGCTATTTTATTTATTGCCATATTTATCCAATTCTATTAAACTAATGTTTATATTCAATATCTATTGATAAAATTAGAACTTTATGAAATTTTTTTATACTCCTATACTATTACTTACTCTTTTATCTTGTAAAAAGGATGATCAAGTTGAAACGCCAACTGCATATAGAATAACAAAGAATATTACATACAACAATATTAGTGTTGATGTCATTATAGACAAGCCTGCTATCAATAATCTTGATGTACTGATTGTATTTCACGGAACAGTTCGATCTGACAGTGAAATAATAACAGCTGCAAACACAACACTTGATAGTTTCAAAAGTATTCTAAATATTAAGCCTATGATGATAGTAAGTGTTGCGCACCCTCAAGAGAATATACTTTTCGGAGACAATATAATACAAGCTGAAGCAGCATTGTTATGGGTAAAAAACAAGGCAAATCAGGAATTAGGAATTACAGTTGGAAAAATATTTTTAGCTGGACACTCTCAGGGAGGTTATTTAGTTACTCGTTTAAATACGATGCATCAAACAAATGGTGTAATTGCTAATTCACCAGGCCCCTTAAATCTTGTATACAGGTGCGGGCTTGAAGAAAATGGTCAAGTTCAATCAAGCGCTACTTGTTTAAAATTAAAGAATGTTTATGGACTAACCACAGCCAATTCAAGTGCTTATTTTGAAAGGTCATTACTTAATTTCACTAATGGATTCAAGTCAGATATATTGTTTATTCAAGGACTAGATGATTCTCCTATTCAATTGCATTCGTGGCCAAGTTTTAAGCAAGAAGTTTTAAACTGTACGACTTGTCAGAACAGTCAATTTGTGGAAATACCTGGCGGACATACTGCACTATTTACAAATGCATCAGCAAAAACTGAATTCAATAATTTCATTAATAGCAGATAGAAGGCATTTAGTTTAAGTGTTATTTTCTAAAACAATGTTAAACCCTAAAAAAGTTAAATTGTCTACAAGAAGGATGTAATTTTCTTTAAAATACAAAAAATAATTATGACAAGATTTTACTTGTTTGCAGTTGCTATAATTATACTGGGGTGTAAAAAGGACACTCCAAACACAACTAACCTAAATCCAATTGTAATCCCTTATCAAGAAGGGTTATCCACTAATTATATCACAGTGAATAATATCACTAGAAAATATTTAGTATATAGGCCTACAGGGTTGACAACTGTAAAATCTGTTGTGACTGTGCTTCATGGGGGTGGTGGTGCCGGGATTACAATTGCTGATTCAGGAACACACCCTCTTTCTGTTTTCCGTGATGTTGCAGATACCGCCAAGTTTTTGCTTGTTTATCCTGAAGGCAGTTTGGATGCACAGGGCAATCCCGGATGGAATGATTGCAGAAGTGATGATATTTCAGGAAGTCAAGGTGATGATCTTCCTTTTATCAAATTGCTTGTTGATTCATTAAAGGCCAAATTACAATTGACATCTTCAAACATGTTTCTCACCGGAACCAGTAATGGTGCATTGATGACATTTTCTTATTCTTTTTTATACCCAGAGAGTATACGAGCCATAGCAGTATCAAGCGGCAATCTACCACTCAATCCTGATTCGGGGCCATGTTCCACAGGATCAACTCTACCACTTCCAATCATGATTACTCACGGAACCCTAGACCCGGCAATGCCTGCTGACGGAGGATGTGTAGCTAACATCGGTGGAGCATGTAATCGGGGAAAAGTTATTTCTCAATCACAAACAATACAATATTGGTTACAACGTAACGGATTAAGCAACACAAACCCATCAATTACTAGCTTTGATGTAAATACCAACGATGCCGGAAATGTAGAAAAAAGAATCTACAATGGATCATATCCTTTGGCGTATTTTGTTTTGAATGGGGCAGGTCATGCCGTACCAAGTAAAACAGTTTTCAGTAACACGACCGTTGTCTCCGGGGCACAGAACCGAGATATTGAATATGCAACAGAAGTTTGGATGTTTTTCAGACAATTTCAACACTAAGAGTTAATGGTATTAAACAAGCAACACAAATGAAAAAACTAAATTTGCAAGCGAATAGTATTTCCATTTTTTTACCTGATACTACTTTCCACATGAGAACATTACTTCTTTTATTTACATTGACTTTATTGGGCGTATCTTGTAAGAAAGATGATACACCTTCTACATCTGCTGATAAACCAAGCGAACAAAAGACTATAAACCTGACTATTGACGGAAATGCAAGAAGTTTTATAGTGTATCTTCCGACAGGTTACAACAATGCTGGCAAAATGCCATTGATTTTTGTCATTCATGGTGGAAGTGGCACTCCTGAAGGAATGATAAATATTGCCAATTTTAAGCCTATCGCTGATAGAGATAAGGTTGTATTAGTTTATCCTGCAGGAATACAAAAAAATTGGAACGATGGGAGACCGACAACCCCCAATCAATTAGGAATAAATGATGTTAGTTTCTTCAACCAAATGTGTGATTATATGATTACAAATTATTTTGTAGACAGAACAAAAATTTATGCCACAGGTATTTCAAACGGTGGCTTTATGTCTTCTCGTTTGGGTTGTGAATTAAGTAACAGAATTGCAGCGATTGCAGTTGATGCAGCTACAATAGAAGCAACAACAATCGCACCAGGCTGTAACCCAGGAAGACCATTACCTGCAATTTATTTTCACGGAACAACCGACCCTCTTGTGCCATTCACAGGTGGACAAATGACAGCAGGCGGAACAGCAGGTGGAACTATTTTGTCTCATTTCCAAGCAATTGACAAATGGGTAGTAATCAATGGTTGCAACCCAACACCAATTGTAACAGATTTGCCAGACATAGCAAACGATGGAACTACAATAAAACAAAGAGTTTACTCAGGTGGGGCTAATGGAAGCGAAGTAGTAAGTTACGTAGTTTTGAATGGCGGACATACTTGGCCACAAGGACTACAATATTTGTCCGAAAGTATAATTGGAAAAACGAGCCAAGATATAAATGCTTGTGAAGTTATTTGGTCTTTTTTTAAACGTTTTAAAAGACAATAAAAAATTAACCGCCAATTACAAGGTATTGCCAAAAAAAGGGGGATTAAACATTTGTGCATTTTTAAGCATTTTTGGCGTGGGTTTCAAGCGATTATAGTGATAAGCAACGTTTGCAATATTTGATATACCCCGACGGGATTTTGTATAATAAGGAAAATAACACAGTTCGAACTCCAAGAGTTAACAGTCTATTCACTGCAATCTCTTATCTGTCCTACATTTCAACGGAAAATAAAAATGGTCAACCTTCTAAGATTGACCAAAATTCTCGCTGGGTGGCCTCGCCAGGAATCGAACCTGGATTAAGAGCTTCGGAAACTCTGGTACTATCCATTGTACTACAAGGCCTATAAAACGTTTGGTGTTTGTTTTTTGTTAAGATGTTTAAAACGTTCAAACGGTTCAAAAAGTTTAATTAAAAAAACTGTCGGAACAATAAACCACAAACCCCAAACCCCAAACAAGAAACAACAAACCCCAAACCCCAAACATGTTTCTACTTCCCAAAATTTTGGATGTTTGTTCCAAATATTTTCACCGCTATTGCCAATAAAATCACCCCAAAAAATTTACGCAAAACAATCAAACCACTTGGTCCTAATCCCTTTTCAATCCATTTTAGTGATTTTAAAACAAGATATATCACAACCAAATTGATTAAAATGCCAATGAAAATATTGATATCCTGATAATTGGCTTTCAACGACATAATCGTCGTAAGTGTGCCCGACCCTGCAATTAAAGGAAATGCAATGGGAACAACACTGCCGCTTTTAGGATTGTTGTCGGCTTTAAAAAATTCAATGCCCAAAACCATTTCCAATCCAATTACAAAAATTACAATAGAACCAGCTACTGCAAACGATTTGACATCCAATCCTAAGATATCCAAGAACTCCTTTCCAATTAATAAAAACAAAACCATTAAGGTTCCGGAAGCAATCGTTGCCTGTGTGCTTTTGATGTGACCACCCATTTTTTCTCTCAGCGAAACCAACACCGGAATAGAACCCAGCATATCAATTACTGCAAACAGCGTAAAACTGATGGTTATGATTTCTTTTCCAATAACTTTTCCAAATTCAAACATAAAAAAGCATTTCCACAAAGATAACCGCTTTGAAGAAATGCACTTGAATTTAAATGAGATGGGATCCTAATAATTAAAACGAACGCCCAATGAAGCGTTTGTTCTCATTGCATTAAAACCATATACCTCCGTATAATTTGTGTTGGTTAAATTTCTAATGTCAACAAAAAATTTCACTTTGTTTTTTGATAACACATACTCCGCATAAACATTCATCAGCCAATATGATTTTAATTTTATCGAGATGGTATTGAATGCTGCATCAAAACTTAAATCTGTTCTTTCGCCAACATAAGACGCACTTGCATTTACATTAAAATGTGATTTTATTTTTTGAGAAATGTGTAATCCCAAGGTGGTTTTTGGCCGGCGAACCAAATTGAAATAACTCGTGTCCTTATCTCCATTTTTTGTAGTTACTTTTCCGTTCACATAAGCGCCGTTTATTTTGATATTGGTAGATTTTCCAATTTTCACACTCGACTCTAACTCAACACCAGCATCGTTTTGCTTATCTTGGTTGATGTAAAATGATGCCCAGGTGATGGGGTTGTAAAAGAACACGATGGCATCTTTAACCATTCTTTTATAGACAGTAATACCTCCATTGAATTTGTTGTTCTTTGAATAATATTGCACACCTCCCTCTATTGTCATTGCACTTTCTGGCTTCAAATTTTTATTGCCATACTCCGAAAAAAGCTGATACAATGTTGGTGTTTTATATGCGGATGAAATGTTTCCAAAGACTTTAATTTTATTGTTGATTAAAATGGATGGATTGGCATTGTACACCATATTGCTGCCATAAACAGAATGACGATTGTACCTTCCGCCCAACTCTACGTTAAATCCTTTTTTGGTGTTCAGCAAAAATGCAACATAACCACTCAATTGATTTTGCTTTAAACTGTCTTTGCCCAGATTACTTTCGTATGGTCCATAATAACCAATCGAACTATACAATTGATCGCTGTTTGATCTTCTGTAATCTGCACCTGCGGTTAACTTGATATTTGAGCTTACCGGCACAACAAAAAATGCTTCTGCAAAATGTTCGCTTCCGTTGTAAATACCTTTACTATATATGTCATAACCGTTTCTGCTTCTTATCGAATCATCAATGTAGGTTCTTTCATTTTTGTTGTAATTGTATAGCAGATTCAATTTTATTTTTCCAATATTGATTTCATTTTTTATACCGCATTGCACATTTTTATTTTTACTAAACAAATCCAGTTCGTCTGTAAATGCGCCTTGGTCGTAGCTTTGCCAGAATTTGGCAAAACGAAAATAAGGTTGAATGCGTATATTTTTATTTGGTTTTATGCCAATGGATGCGGAGAAATTTTGTTGTGTGTAATCATCTTTATCTGTTTTCACTGAATTGCTTTTACTGCTATCAACGGCTTCATTGATTCCTGCTGTTTCAAAATATGCACCTCCAACAGTATAATCGATGTATTTCGTATTTCCACTAATGTTGGCATCTGCGCGATAACTGTAATAACTTCCATAACTGATGCCACCAATAAAACCCGCTTTTTTATTAACCGGTTGTTTTGTGATGATGTTGATTACGCCTGCCATTGCATCTGAGCCGTACAAAGAAGATTGACTTCCTTTGAGAATTTCTATTCTTTCTATTTGATCTATCGACAAAAGACGAATATCAAAATTGCTTCCAATGCCCGACGGATCGTAAACCGGCACGCCGTCAATGGTTATGAGGGTGTGGTCTACTTTTGCGCCACGCAAATAAATGCCTTTGTCTTTTCCTGCGTTGCTGTTGGCTCCGTTGATGAAGATGCCTGTTTGTTCGGTGAGTACCTGAGCCAAATCCTTCCCACCACTTTGTTCCAATTGTGCGCGTGATATAACCGTTACCACTTTTCCGGTTAAAGAAGTTTTACTTGGAAATTTGTTTGCAGACACAATCACTTCATTTAAGGTTTTTGTGCTGTCTTGTGCCTGTAGGCCAACACTAAAAAAAAGGGCAACGGCAAACAAAAGCTTTTTCATTTTTACAGTTTATTGTTGCCTTCGAGATGTGAAATGCTATGGAATGTCCACAACAGTTTAGAAATATAAAATGACAATCACTTTACATCTCATGCTCTTCTCCCGAAAGCAGTTGGATGAATAAAATTGTATTGGCAGGTCTTCTGACTTACACCTTGTTCACCGCCTTCCCATATCGTTACAGTGGCATGAAGAATGAACAAATAAAAGTGCTTACAGCTACGGGGATAGTGTTGGAATTTCACCAAGCTTCCCTATTAATTCCATGATCTGGAAACCATTACAGCACCAAAAATAGAATTACAAATCAATCAATGCAAAAGAAGTTATGCAAGGGTTGTTGATAAAACAAAGAAGCCGCTCTGTTTAGAGCGGCTTGTATAATAACTTGTTGAAGTTTTAGTCTTTTTTACACTCTCCAACAATCTTGTGGAAAGTATCATGCGCTTCAGTAATCATTGTTTTTAATTTTTCGTCAGTAGCTTTTGCATCTACTTGAGCCCAAATATCGTGACACTGTAACATTAATTTTTCTAGTGTAGCTTTTGTTTCTTCTGGTTTGTAGTTGGCAGGAATTTCAGAAGCAACCCAAACTTTAGATGCACGGTATAATTCTGCTGCTTTTTCTTTTAAAGGAGCAAAATTGCCTTCTTCAGCAGGATGGAAAGTACCAGACATAACCGCGTGGAATGCTTTAAGTTCAGGCCAAACAGCTTTTTGTGTTTGCGCAAATCCAACGCATGACAAGAATAGTGTAGTTAGAACGAGTAAACTTAATTTTTTCATTTGTATTGTTATTTGAGTGTTTATGAAAACTGATTTAGGCAACAAACATAAGGAATTTTGTTGTTTTATAGCTTTTTTAAAGAAAAAATAGGATTCGCGAATCAAAATAAAATCAATTGCTTGTTCATGATAACTTTCATATCCAATCCTGTTTTTTAAACACCCGAATGACCTAATTTTGTAACATGAGAATGCTTATTTTTTATATCCTTTTATTTTTTTCTATACAAAGCCCTGTCTTCGCTCAAGAAAAATGGAATCTTAAATCTTGTATAGAGCAAGCCATGTCAAAAAATTTGGCTGTAAGCCAAACCGAAATCCAAGCAAAAATTGCCGCCATAAATTATCAGCAATCCAAGCTTGCCATTTATCCAACTCTGAATTTTGGAACCAGCAGTGCTTTCAATACTGGTAACAACCAAGACCCAACAACTTTTACCAGAGTAACAGAAAACTACCTTTCTGCCGGCATGCAATTGCAGTCGAGCGCCGACATTTTCAATTTCTTCAGAAAGAAAAATACCATCGCTGCCAATCACTGGGAATTGATGGCAACTGTTGCCAATGTAAACAAAACAAAATACGATATCGGATTATCTACTGCCAACGCATATTTGCAAGTTTTGTTGGCAAAAAAACAAACAGAAATTACTGCTGTTCAAATTCAACAAACACAAACACAGCTAGACATTACAAGAAAAAAAGTGAATGCCGGTACCTTGCCAGAGCTCAACACGACACAATTGGAAGCCCAATTGGCGATGGACAGCAGCAATTACATTTCATCCAATGGCAATTTTACACAAGCAATATTGGCATTAAAATTATTGATGTACATCGACCCAAGCGCTCCTTTTGAAATTGAAACCCCTTCCATAGATTCTTTACCCATTGAAACCATTGCAGATTTACAACCAGCATATGTATACGAACAAGCTCTGAAAAATCAACCACTGCAATTGGGCGATGAGTATAGAATCCTAGCAGCAAAAAAATACGTTGCTGTTGCAAAGGCATCTTTGTATCCATCTCTTGCTGCATTTGGAAGTTTAAGTTCCAATTATCTTTCTTTCAATAAACGTCCTTATTATCAAAAGATATTGAACGGATACCAATCAACAGGATTAGTTGCCGATGCCGGAACTGGTGTCTTGTACGATGTTCAATCGCCCATATTTTCCAATGGCAATGTACTTGGATATGTTCGCCCGGGCTCTTTGTCTAAGCAATACAACGACAACCTCCGAAAGTCAATTGGTATCAGCATCAACGTTCCACTGTTTAATGGCGGCAGTGCCAAATCGAATTTGGAAAAAAGCAAATTGAATGTAGGTAGTGCATTGTTGCAAAAAGAAAAAGACGATCAGCAATTAAAGCAAGATATTTACCAGGCATATACTGCTGCAATAACTGCTTTAGAAAAATTTAATGCAAGCAAAAAGGCTATAGATGCAAGCCGTAAAACATTTGAGTTTGCTCAAAAAAGGTTTGAGATTGGAGCACTAAGCACATTTGATTTGATTAGCGCTCAAAACAATTTGTTGCGTGCCCAATTGGAAAATACCATCAATCAATTTGACTATGTATTCAAGATGAAAGTGCTTGAATTTTATAAAGGTGCCGGTTTGAAATTATAAAAAATATATGCGTATGAACAAGAAAACAAAATGGATATTAATCACTGTGGTATTGTTGTTGGTGCTGATGGTGGTATTGGCTAAAACAGGCGTTTTTGGTAAAAAAGAAGGCACCAAAGTAACGGCCGAAAAAGTTCAAAAAAGAACCATCATTGAAGTGGTAAATGCCAGTGGTAAAGTATATCCAGAAGTGGAAGTAAAAGTGAGTCCGGACATTAGCGGAGAGATTACAGAATTAACCGTTCAAGAGGGAGACACTGTAAAAAAAGGTCAGTTACTGGCAAGGATATACGCAGATATTTACAGCATTCAAAGAGACCAAGCATCATTTGGGGTAGATCAATCGAAAGCACAAGTTGCCAATTCTAAAGCAGGGTTGGATGCATTGGATGCACAACTCGAACAAGCACAACGCAATTTCGACATGCAAAAAAAATTGTACGATGAAAAGGTAATCAGCAAAAGCGAATTCAATTTGGCAGAAGCAAGTTATAAAACAGCAAAGGCAAATTACAATGCTGCAGTGCAAAACATCAAAGGAATCAATTCTTCTGTTCAATCTGCAGAAGCTAGTTTAAATAGAGCCAACAAAGATCTTAATCGTACCACTATCTTAGCGCCAATGGATGGCGTGGTGAGTTTGCTGAATGTAAAGAAAGGGGAGAAAGTTGCCGGTAATAGTTTTAATGTAGGTACAGAAATTTTGCGCATTGCGGATATGGATAAAATTGAAGTGCGGGTAGATGTTGGTGAAAACGACATACCAAAAGTAAAGTTAGGAGACAGTGCGTTGGTAAATATCGATGCATACAGCGATAGGAAATTCAAAGGTATTGTAACCCAAATTGCCAGCAGCAATAATGGCGCTGCAGCACAATTGGGATTGTCTTCCACAAGCACAGATGTTACACAATACAAAGTGTATGTAAGACTCTTGCCCGAAAGTTATATCGATTTATTAGGAAAAGGAACCTTCCCCTTTAGACCAGGAATGAGCGCCAATGCAGACATTCAAACAAAAACACAAAGCAATGTACTGAGCGTGCCCATCAATGCGGTTACAACCAGAGAGAAAAAAGATGTGTTTAAAAATGAATTGAAAAAAGAAGGAACAGAAGAACCAACACTTTCTTTCGATGATTTAGACATCGTTGTTTTTGTGATGGGGAAAGATAAAAAAATAAGAAAAACACCTGTAAAAACCGGTATTCAAGACATCAATTATATTGAAATTACCGCAGGCCTGAACGAAGGTGACGAAGTGATAACGGGTCCATACGAAACAGTAAACAAAGATTTGAAAGACAGTACAGATGTGAAAATTGTAGACAAGAAAGACTTGTTTGAAAAGAAATAATTTATTCAATATTTGAAAAAGATACTTGCCATACTCTTTTTTGTTGTTGGTTTATTTAATGCGGCATTTACTCAAAAAGTGAATTTTCATTTAGTTGTGACCAACACCAAAAATGAACCCTACAATAATGCCAGCTTAGTGGTATTGCATTTG
>Ga0209088_10002855_pt1 | contig 10385 bp, 6 predicted proteins | sample S_140625_EF_Meta_FD_187324 | JGI IMG/M metagenome (GOLD analysis project Ga0209088, IMG submission 187324) | Freshwater microbial communities from Lake Simoncouche, Canada to study carbon cycling - S_140625_EF_MetaG (SPAdes) (version 2) | ecosystem: Environmental > Aquatic > Freshwater > Lake ...
CGCGCGCCGGATCATTGCCGCGAAACGAGAAGGACACGTTCGAGACGCCGCCCGACACCTTGGCATGGGGCAGATTGGCGCGGATCCAGCGGGTCGCCTCGATGAAGTCGACGCCGTAGTTGTCGTGCTCGGCAATGCCGGTGGCGATTGCAAAGATGTTGGGGTCGAAGATGATGTCTTCGGCCGGAAAGCCCACCTGCTCGGTGAGCAGCCGGTAGGCCCGCGCACAGATCGAGGTCTTTCGCTCGAAGGTGTCGGCCTGCCCCTGCTCGTCGAAGGCCATCACGATGACCGCTGCGCCATAGCGTCGGCACAACCTGGCCTGGCGCAGGAATTCGGCCTCGCCTTCTTTCATCGAGATGCTGTTGACGATGGATTTGCCCTGCACGCATCGCAGCCCGGCCTCGATCACCGCCCACTTGGAGGAGTCGATCATGATCGGCACCCGCGCGATGTCGGGCTCGGAGGCGATCAGATTCAGGAAGCGCGACATCGCGGCTACCGAATCGAGCATCGCCTCGTCCATGTTGATGTCGATGACCTGCGCGCCGTTTTCGACCTGCTGGCGCGCAACCTGCAGCGCCTCATCAAATTGCTCGGCCAGGATCAGCCGGGCAAAGGCCTTCGAGCCGGTGACATTGGTGCGCTCGCCGACATTCACGAAGAGCGTCGATTCATCGATATTGAAGGCCTCCAGGCCCGACAGACGCAGCGCCGAGGATCGCTCGGGCACCTTGCGGGGTGGCATCGCGTCGATGGCCTGCGCGATTGCGGCGATGTGTTCGGGGGTCGTGCCGCAGCAGCCCCCTGCAATGTTCACGAAGCCGGCCTGCGCAAACTCGGCCAGCAGCGCCGAGGTGACCTCGGGCGTCTCGTCGAAGCCGGTGTCGGACATCGGATTGGGCAGCCCGGCATTCGGATAGACGCAGATAAAGGTGTCGGCCTTCTTCGCGAGCTCCTCGATGTAGGGGCGCATGAGGGCCGCGCCGAGCGCGCAGTTCAGGCCCACCGTGATCGGGCGTGCATGGCGGATCGAATTCCAGAAGGCCTCGACTGTCTGGCCCGACAGGATGCGCCCCGAAGCATCGGTAACCGTGCCGGAGATCATGATCGGCAAGCGCCGGCCGAGCCGCTCGAAGCACTCGTCGATCGCAAAGAGCGCCGCCTTCGCGTTCAAGGTATCGAACACGGTTTCAACCAGCAGAATGTCGACGCCGCCTTCGATCAGCGCCTCGGTCTGCTCGACATAGGCTGCGCGCAGCTCCTCGAAGCTGACGTTGCGGGCGCCCGGATCATTGACGTCGGGCGAGATGGAGGCGGTTTTGGGCTGTGGGCCGAGCGCACCGGCCACGAAACGCGGCTTGTCGGGCGTACTGAAGCGGTCGGCCGCCTCGCGGGCGATGCGCGCCGAGGCGAGGTTCATCTCGCGGGCCAGCTCGGGCATGCGGTAGTCGGCCTGCGCGATGATCGTCGCACCAAAGGTATTGGTCTCGATGATGTCGGCGCCGGCAGCCAGATAGTCGGCGTGAATCTCGGCAATCACCTGCGGACGGGTGATCGAGAGCAGCTCGTTGTTGCCTTTGACGTCGTGGGCGAAGTCGGCCAGCCGCTCGCCGCGATAGTCGGCCTCGGTCAGTTTGTAGCGCTGGATCATGGTGCCCATGGCACCGTCGAGGATCAGGATGCGCCTGGCGAGCAGCTCGCGCAGGCGAACTTCGACGTCTGATAAGGGCAATGCGATGGTCATGAGGGCGGATCGGCCCTGGTACGGGGCGAAGAAGGCGGTAATCCGCGATCTTACCGTGGCGAGGACGTCGAGGCTGTGAACTCGGTAACGCTGCGGGGCTATGACTGAAGTTGAAAAACCGCGACCGTTCCGACCAGTTCATCGGCCTGATCGCGCAGGCTCGCGGCAGCCGCCGCAATCTGCTCGACCATCGCTGCATTTTGCTGCGTGACCTGATCCATATGGGTCACCGCTTCGCCGACCTGCGCCACGGCCAGCGCCTGCTGCTGGCTGGCCTGGCTGATCTGCTCCACCAGCTCGCAGGCCTCTCGGGTCGATGTCACCAGCTCCTGCATTGTGGCGCCGGCCTCGTTCACCTGATTGCTGCCCTGAACAACCCGCTCAACACTCGCACTGATCAGGGTATTGATCTGTTTGGCCGCCTGCGCACTGCGACCAGCCAGCGCACGAACTTCGGTGGCCACGACCGCGAACCCGCGGCCCTGCTCGCCGGCACGCGCCGCCTCGACCGCCGCATTGAGCGCAAGGATATTGGTCTGGAAGGCGATGCCATCGATGATGGCGATGATGTCCGAGATCTCGCGGCTCGACGCGTTGATGCCCTTCATCGTCTCGACTACCTGGCCCACTACCTCGCCACCGCGACCGGCCACGCGCGCCGCACTGGCCACCAGTTCGCTGGCCTCGCGCGCATGATCGGCATTCTGTTGAACCTGGGCGTTGAGCTGCTCCATCGAGGCGGCAGCCTCCTCAAGCGACGCGGCCTGGCTTTCGGTTCGGGCCGACAGGTCGCTGTTGCCGTGAGCGATTTCGGTGCTGGCGGTCGATACACCCAGTGCGCACTGGCGAACGCTGCCAACCGTCTTGGCCAGACTGGTCTGCATCGCCGACAGGGCAGTGAGCAATTGCGCGGGCTCATCGCGCCCCCGGACATCGATCGACCTGCTGAGCTCACCTCGAGCGGTCGCCTTGGCGACCTCGACCGCCTCGCCCAGCGGGCGGGTGATCGAGCGGGTGGTCAGCACCGCGAAGCCGATCCCAAGGACCGCCGCCACGACAGCCCCAAGACCGAGAATCCACTGGCCGCTGCGCCCGACCTGGGCGGTCTGAGCCTGGGCCGACTCAAGCGCGGCCTGAGCCCGGGAAGCCACCACCCCGACCGATGAGAGATAGGCCTGGGCAGCCGGGATCAGTTCGCGATCGATGCGGCCAATGTAGTCCTGTCCGGGCTGATCCTTGAGCTTGAGGATTTCGGCGCGCAGCGCGCGATAGGTCGCCCGCTGGGTCTTGGCCTGCGCCATCAGGGCCTTGACCTCGTTGTCATCGATCAGCGAGGCGAGATTGTTCTGAATCCTCTCGATGTCTGCGTCGGTCGCCTCGATCTGCTTTCTGAGCGACGCGATATAAGCCGCGTCGGTGGCTTTCATGAAGGACACGGAGCGCACCAGATTGACGCCGGCCTCGCCCTTCCATCGCGTGGCCAGCACGACCTGTTCGACCTGTGCGCCGGCCATCCGGCTGCTCGAGTCATTCAGGACCCCGATCCTCAACACCCCGAGGGCGGCAAGCATTGCGGTCACGATGAGAATCAGGCCGAATGCCAGGCCGAGCCGAAAACCGATGCTGATGCCACTCATGGATGCCACTCCCTTTGTTGAGGACGAGTCTGCGCCTGGAATTGAAATCCCCCGATGCGAATCGTGAGGCCTGGCTGCTCGGTCTGATGCCGCGAAATGGTCAAGCTTTGACCACCAATTCGATCAGTCGACGAGCGGCGATTCCTGCCACACGACCGTGTTTGCGATCGGGAAACCACCAGCTCGCAGGCTGAGCGGCGCCCGGTTCGACCCATGGCACCATGCTAGGATCGCCGTCTTTCAACCGCGACCAACAGACAGGATCGACGATGTCAGAACCCCTTTTCATCGTCGGACTTGGCGGCACGACTCGAGCGGGCTCGACGTCAGAAAGAGCCCTGGCCGCAGCCCTCGATGCGGCGACTGCTGCCGGCTGCACCACACAGCTCTTTGCGGCAGGCAGCCTGCCGCTCGAACCCTACGACCCGACCCGCCCCGAGCGCAGCCCTGAGGCGATCGCCATGCTTGCCGCGCTGCGTCGCGCCGATGGCGTGCTGCTCGCAACACCGGCGTACCACGGCGGCATCTCCGGTCTGGTGAAAAACGCCATCGACTTCACCGAAGACATGCGCCAGGACGACTCACCCTATTTCGACGGACTGGCAGTCGGCTGCATCGTGTGCGCCGATGGTCCGCAGGCCATGGGCTCGACGCTGGCTTCACTGCGCTCGATCGTTCACTCCCTGCGTGGCTGGCCGACGCCTTTTGCGGCGACCATCAATTCACGCGAGCGGCCGTTTGGCGGCGATGGGCGCGACGCCGACCCGGCGGTGCTTGAGGCCTGTGCGCTGGTTGCGCGTCAGGTGATCGAATTCGCAAACATGAAGCGGAATGCAAAGTAAGGAGCAGCACATGACCGACAAGATCGACAAACCCGACGCCGAGTGGCGCCAGACACTTTCCGGCGAGGCCTATCAGGTGCTGCGCCATGAAGGTACCGAGCGGCCGGGGTCGAGTCCGCTCAATGATGAGAAGCGCGGTGGCACCTATGTGTGCGCCGGCTGCGATGCACCGCTGTTTTCAAGCGACATGAAATTCGACAGCGGCACCGGCTGGCCGAGCTTTTTCACCACTCTGCCGGGCGCCTTCGAGACCAGCCGCGACTTCAGGATGATCTGGCCGCGCACCGAATACCACTGCGCACGCTGCGGCGGCCATCATGGTCATGTCTTTGACGACGGCCCGGCCCCGACTGGCAAGCGCTTTTGCAACAACGGCGTCGCACTCAAGTTCGTGCCCGACGACTCCGCCTCCTGACCCCTGGAGACTTCTCATGAGCCTGGTCATCGCAGCCCCCGCACCCACCACGATCCCGGTTGCCGGCGGCGGCAGCTTTCCTGTACGACGCATCTACTGCGTCGGGCGCAACTATGAAGAGCATGCCAAGGAAATGGGGTTTACAGGCCGCGAGCCGCCCTTCTTCTTCATGAAGCCGGCCGATGCGATCGTCAATGTCGCCGAGGGCACGGTCGGTGAGGTTGCCTATCCGGCGGGCACCAGCAATCTGCACTACGAAATCGAACTGGTTGCGGCGATCGGCATCGGTGGCGCCAATATCAAGGCCGCCGACGCGATGAAGCATGTCTGGGGCTATGCGGTGGGTCTGGACATGACCCGGCGCGATCTGCAGGGCGTTGCGAAGAAGGAAGGTCGCCCCTGGGAAATCGGCAAGGCCTTCGACCAGTCGGCCCCGATCGGTCCGATCGTGCCGGCCGCGGCCGCCGGCAATCCGGGCAATGCCGCAATCACCCTGTCGGTCAATGGCCAGATCAAGCAGTCGAGCAGCACCAGCAAGCTGATCTGGAGCATCGCCGAGAGCATCGAGCACCTGACCACTTACTGGCGTCTGGAGCCGGGCGATCTGATTTTCACCGGCACGCCCGAAGGCGTGGGTGCAGTCGTCTCGGGCGACCTGATGGAAGGCGCGGTTGCCGGCGTGGGCAGCCTGAAGGTGAAGGTCCGCTGATCAGGCGTCGTAGGGGCGAGCCGGCGACGCGGACTGCGGCGCCGGCGCCGGCGCCGCAAAACTGGCGGGCAGTTCGACAGTCGACGTCTTGATGCTGATCTCGCGCTGCGGCACCGGAATCCCGATACCGGCCTGCTTGTAGGCATGGTAGATGCCCAGATTGATCGCCGAGGTGAGCAGCTGCGTGCCGTTTTGCGGATCCGGAATCCAGAAACCGACCTCAAGCGTGATCGACGAATCGCCGAAGGCGACCAGAAAGGCCCGCGGTGGCGGCTGACTCATGACCCGATCCTGGGCTGTGGCAACGTCGATCAGAAGCTGCATCGCCTGTTCGACATCGCAGTCGTAGCTGACGCCGACCCGCACCGCGACTCGGGTCGAGGAGTCGGTGAAGGTCTCGCTCTCGACGACTGAATTGACCAGCATCTCGTTGGGCACGATCGAGTCGACGCCGTCCAGCCCCTTGATCACGGTGTAACGGGTGCGGATCTCGGACACGATGCCGCGAAAACGATCGATGCGAATCAGCCGCCCGGGCTCGATCGAGCGGTCGAGCAGGATGATGAAGCCCGAGATGTAATTGGCCGCGATCTTCTGCAGACCGAAACCCAGACCCACACCCACCGCACCGCCGAAGACCGACAGGGTCGTGAGATCGATGCCGACCACCGGCAGGGCGATCAGCAGCGAGAGCACCAGCAGCACCGGTTGCGCGACCCGGCTGATCACCGCCCGCACGCCCTGATCGACCCCAGAGATCGCAGCCAGTCGTGAATCGATGGCGCGGCTCAGCCACAGCGCAAGCACCGTGGCCAGCATCAGTGTGCACAGGCCGGTAAAGAGCTGCAGCAGGCTCAGGCGCGACTTGCCCATCGGGATCGCGATGCCGTCGAGGGTATCGACCACCACATGCAGCAAACCCAGCAGGTGCAGCGCAGCCAGCGACCAGAGTGTGATGGCTATGACCCGCTCGAAAGCGTTGATCACCGGTGTATCGGGGAAGGTCTGCTCGACCAGCAGCAGCAGCGCGCGCACGCCGAGCAAAGCCAGGACCAGTTGAGCGCCAACTTCCAGGACGGTGACGTCGACGACGTTCGCCAGCACCGAGCGGACCAGCATCAGCAGGACCCAGGCGATCACCGGCCCGCTCAGGCGGTCGATCCAGGCGCGGGTCAGTGTTCCGACCGGTTTGCCTTCGCCTTCGAATCGCCGCTGCATCGCGCGGCGCACAAAAACGGCAAATGCGAGAGACACCAGCAGCGCGCCCACCGCCCACCATCCCCGGGGCGCAGAGAGCTCGCTGAGCATGTGATTGATCAGCGGGCCGAGCATGTTCAAGCTCAAGGTCGCCGCGTCGGAGGTGGTGTCACTGGGTTGCATCCCGCAAGCATAGCCGAGGAGGGCCGCGCTACCATCGGGATCAGGACAACCCAGGAGACCGCAGACCATGGCTGATTCAATCGTTCACCCCGAAAAACTTCATGACTGGATGGTCGCGCTGTGGCAGCGCGCCGGCTCGAGCGAACTCGAAGCCCGCCTGACCGCCGACCATCTGGTGGGCGCCAACCTCGCCGGCCATGATTCGCACGGGGTGGGCATGGCGCCGCGCTATGTGAAGTCGTGGCGCGCAGGCGAGCTGATGCTCAACCGCAAGGTCGAGATCGTTCTCGACAATGGTCCGATGGTCACGATCGACGGTATGCGCGGCATGGGGCAATCGGTCACTGCACAGGCGATGACGATCGCGATCGAACGCGCCCGCGAGCACGGCGTGTGCGTGATGGGGCTCAAGAATTCGCATCACCTGGGCCGCGTTGGCCACTGGGCCGAGCAGGCGATTGCCGCCGGCATGGCCTCGGTGCACTTCACGAATGCGGTGGCTGCGTCGGCGATGGTCGCGCCTTATGGCGGCGCGGCGGCGCGCTTTCTCACCAATCCGTTTACGGTGGGCATCGCACGACCCGACGGCGAGCCAATCGTGCTCGACTTTGCGACCAGTGCGATTGCTCACGGCAAGGTGCGAGTGGCTTACAACAAGCAGCAGTCCGACCCTTCGGTGCAGTTGCCGGAGGGCTGCATCATCGACGCGCAGGGCAAACCGAGCCGCGATCCGTCGGTGATGTTCGAGCCGGCAGGCGGCCCGCATGGCGCGCTGCAGACCGCGGGCGGGCACAAGGGCCATGCGCTGGCGATGGTCTGCGAGCTGCTGGGCGCAGCGCTCACCGGTGGCGAAACCTCGGCGCCGGCCAACCGGTCGATGAAATTTGCGGTCTGGAACAACATGTTCACCATCGTCTTCGATCCGAAGCGCATCGGGCCGGCCGAGCGTTTCGCTCAGGAAGCCCGCGCCTTTACCGACTGGGTCGAGTCGACACCGCTGTCGGGTGCCACCGACCGGATCATGATGCCGGGCGACCCGGAGCGGGCCTCACGCGCCGCACGGGCCCAGGGCGTGCCGATCGACGCCGGGACACTTGCCGAGCTCGATGAGGCCGCTCGCACGGTCGATACCGCGCTGCCAAGCCTGTCATCGATTTCGCGACATGCCTGATTGCGATCATTACCGGGGGGACAGCGCCGCCGGATAATCGCCGGATGGCACGTCATCGGTTGTCTGCGCTCTTCGATCCGGCCTCGGTGGCGGTGTATGGCGCCACCGAGCGGCCCGGCGCCATCGGTCGCCGACTGCTGGAAGGCCTGAGGGCGGGCGGCTTTTCGGGTGCTATCGGCGCGGTCAACCCGCATCATCGGTCGGTGCTCGGCCAGGCCTGCGTGGCGAGCGCCGCTGCCCTCGATTTCGTCCCTGATCTGGCGCTGTGCGCCGTACCCGCGGCTGCGCTGCCCGGGCTGATCACCGACTGTGCTCGCCGCGGCACACGGTTTATCGTGGATTACACCGGCGGCTTTGACCTGGCGAGCCCGAACGGGCGCGCCGCCCAGCGCGATTGTCTGATCCTGGCACGCGAGCGGGGCGTACGCATCGTCGGTCCCCATTGCACGGCACTGATGCGCCCGGCCAGCCGGCTCGAAGCGGGCTTTACGCCCGGCCGTCTCAAGGCCGGCGGAATCGGGCTGCTGTCGCAGTCGGGCGCGGTGGTGACCGCACTGCTCGACTGGGCCAATGCCGCCGAACTCGGCTTTTCGACGGTGCTCTCGCTCGGTCAGGCACTCGACCTGGATCTGCCCGAATTGCTCGACTGGTATCTCTTCGACAGCCAGACCGACAGCGTCCTGCTCTTTCTGGAAAACATTCGGGATGCGCGCGGCTTCATGTCGAGCGTGCGGGCACTGGCGCGCGTCAAGCCGGTAATCATCATGAAGGCCGCCCGCAGCCGTGGTCTGACGGCCACGCTGATGGACACCATGTCGGACACCATGTCGGCCTCCTTCGCGGCGGATATCGCGAGCCTGATCGATGCCGATCAAGTCTTCGGTGCGGCAATCGCGCGGGCCGGCGCGGTCAGGGCCGACACCACCATGCAGCTGCTGTCGGCTGCCCGTCTGCTTGCGCCGCGACGCCCGCCCACCGGGCCGCGGGTAGCCATCGTCGCCAACGGCGGCGGACCGGGCACGATTGCGGCGGATGCACTCGAACGATCTGCGCTGCGGCTGGCGAAGCGGCGGCCCGGCACGCTGGCCAACCCCCTGAACCTGTTTGCCGACGCCGACGCGGCGCAGATCGAAACCGCGCTTCGCGCAGCGCTGGCTGACGAGGGCGTCGATGCGGTGCTGATGCTCTTCATGCCGCAGACCGCCACGCCATCGACCGATGCGGCCGGCGCAATCATCGCGGCCGCCAGCGGCCAGACCAAACCGGTCGCGGCGGTACTGGCAGGCGGCGCGTCGATCGCAGCCGGCCAGCAGCTGCTCGATGCGGCCGGTATCCCGACCTTCATCACGCCGGAAAATGCAGTCGATGCGCTGGCGCTGCTCGAACGCTTCGCGCGCAACCAGCGCAGTCTGCGTCAGGTGCCGGTGGCGATCGACACCGGCTTTGCGCCCGATGTCGCCGCCGCGCACAGGATCTGCCGGCAGGCGATCGGGCGCGGACAGCGGGTGCTCAACGCACAGCAGGCGGCCGGTGTGCTGGCGGCCTTCGGGATCGGGCTCGCGACGGGGATCGGGCCGACCCTGGCGGATGTGGCCGGCGCGCCGTCGAATGGGCCGGATGGACCGATTCGCGGGGCGGGCGCTGCGCGCCCTGCAGAGCAGCGGGAGGCCTGTCTCGGCATGACCCGCGACGCGGTCTTCGGCGCAGTAATCGCCTTTGGCGCCGGCGGCATGGCCCGCGCACAGATCGACGATATCGCGGTCGAGCTCCCGCCGCTCGATGCGTCGCTGGCCCGCGCGCTCATCGGCCGCACCCGACTCGTGCGTCGCCTGCGTGCCTATCGCGGCATTGCGTCGATCGACTTCGAGCGGCTCGAACAGACGCTGGTGCGCCTGTCGACGCTGGTATGCACCTGCCCGATGATCACGCGGCTCGACCTCAATCCGCTGCTGGTCGATGCGCATCAGACCGTGGCGCTGGGCGCGCACATCGAGGTCGGCGAAGTCGGCGAGTTCGGCAATTCGAGCGCCAACGCAAGGGCCACATGGCGCGGGCCCTATGGCCATCTGGCGATCCACCCTTATCCGCGTGAACTCGAGACCCTGATCACGCTGCGCGACGGGCAATCGGTGCTGCTGCGCGCGATCCGCCCGGAAGATGCCGAGCTGGAGCGCGTCTTCATCACCCAGCTGTCGCCCGAGACGCTCTATCGCCGCTTCATGATGCCGGTCAAGGCCCTGCCCGACAGCCTGATCGAGCGATTCACCCAGATCGACTACGACCGGGAGCTGGCATTGGTCGCGATGCAGACCGGGGCGTTACCGGCACGAATCGTCGGGGTTGCACGGATCACGCCGACCTGGGAGGAGGGCGTTGCCGAATTCGCAATCGTGGTGGGCGACTGGCTGCACCGGTCGGGGCTTGGGCGCGAAATGATGCAGCGGCTGATCGAGGCAGCCCGCAGCAGGGGCTATCGGACGCTCG
>Ga0209088_10002859_pt1 | contig 10371 bp, 19 predicted proteins | sample S_140625_EF_Meta_FD_187324 | JGI IMG/M metagenome (GOLD analysis project Ga0209088, IMG submission 187324) | Freshwater microbial communities from Lake Simoncouche, Canada to study carbon cycling - S_140625_EF_MetaG (SPAdes) (version 2) | ecosystem: Environmental > Aquatic > Freshwater > Lake ...
GATAACTCAGGATTGGCCTGTCTTTCATCATGTAAGGACTTTCTTCAGCCTTTAACAATAATCCATCATTGGCAATCACTACGATTGCTTCAACCAAATCTGAATAGTCAGCAGCTTCAGAGCTTTCGGGGAACAAATCAACGATTTCCTGATTTTCTTTCAGGTTTTGTAGGTGTTCACGAGGCACAAGACCGTAGTAGGTCAGGAGTTTGACCTTTTGATCTTGGAACATCTGGATTTCTTGGGTTGCCTCCAAGTCCTCATCAGATGCAACTACACCAATGTCTACCTTGCGGTATACGCCAGACTCGATGCCAGCCACAATCTTGTGGATAGAGATGAACTTCTCTACCGCCACTCCCATACAGTCATCAGTGGAAGTGCCGTTGGGGTCAAACAAGAAGTTTTTGGGGTTGATTGGCATGATCTTGACAGCAATCCTGTCTCTTTCAATCACACCGATGGCTGCTTGTCCCTGTTGACCGGGGATTGGCTGAGTTGATGGGATATATTCTTTTTCTGTCTTGACAACGATCTCACCGATGCCAGTGCCATAGATTTCAGCCATCAACTCGATCTGGTCGATAGCTTTTCTGATTTTGTCTTTTTTGAAGTCTTCCATCATTTGAGCTTTAATGATCTCAACATCAATGGGGTTGCCATTTACATCTTGGATATTGTCTTCAATGTCAAAGAAATCGCCTTGACCAAAGATTGCTTCCATGATCTCAGCGTGGCGAGTCTCTACTGCTTGCTGAGTTCCGGGGGTAATGATTCGGCTACGCTCTGATTCACGAGTCTTATCGTCTTCAGCCCATTGACCACGGAAGATTCGTTCATATTCTTCCCAGTCTGACAGGAAGTTGGTATCTCTATAGTTGCGCCACCGATCACAATGGTCAACAACAAAAGCCGTTAGTTCTTTGTCCGACTCTGTAGGTTCGTCAAATTGATTTTGTTTATCTTCCATAATGATGCCTTAATTTATCGACCTTGCGATGCTGGTTGTTGATCTTGCACCCTTTGAGCCTGTTCTAATAGTAACATTAGTTGAGTTGCCAAGGTGGGGTCTACATGAGATGGGGCTTTACTAGCTAATTCATTTTTTGGATATGCAGAATTTTCTAATCCAAAAGCTAATGCTTCACCAGTAGAAGCCCTGTAATCTGATTTTTTTTCTGAAAAATCTGGGGCTATTTTTTTTATTTGATTATAAATTTCTGGTGTTTGATAACCAATAATTTTTTCATAGTTATCAATAAATTGTTTTTCTAAATCACTTTTATTTCTTTTACTTTGCAATTCTCTATATTGATAATCTAATTGTCGTTGAGCTGCATGAGTCAATTCATGTGTAAGTGTTGGTGTTATGTATTGAGCACCAGTTGATGTTGGTTCTGCATTTAAATTTATTAGACCTCTGTTTGGGACTATTGAATTGAATAAACCCGGTTGCCTAAAAGAACCATAAGTTTCTGAAAAATCCGGTCGATATTGAATTTCAGGAAAAGCTCTACGACTCATCAAATAATTAGACAAGGCTTGGTATTCTGGATTATCAGAAGCCAGTTGCAAAACCCTTGTTAAGTATTTGTCCATTTAAAACCCCGCTATTACATCAAGTGGTTGCCAATCATCTGAGTCATCTTCCTCAAAATAGGAAGTAACAGCAAGTTGGTCAATGTAGGAAAGAGCATCAGGCAAGTCATCATGCACACCTTGGGCTGGGAAAAGAAGAAGTTGATCTTTGAATTCGTCCCAATCTTCCTTGGAGTTCAGCACAATACGCCCATGCTCAAACCGTCCTTGAAGTGACCAAATGATACGGTCGGTTTTTTTGCGATTACCGTGGGTCAAGTCAACTATATGCGAATATACATTATTTTTACGCATTAAGTCACTCAAATAAGGCAAAACTGCGTTTTTTAATGCTCCACGCTCAATTCCTATCGCCAAAGGACGGTAATCTCGCATAGCTTTCAGGATGTTGACAGCCGTAGTCCTGATGTCCCACCGACCATATTCGATCTTGGTGACGAACCATTTACCCTCATCCGTCACCTTAACTACAGCAATAGCAGTCTGGTCTAGCCTTTTCTTGGAATTGGCAGCTTGTTTAGCCACTTCTTCAAATCCTGCCAGATCGACAGCAATGTAGTACGAGCCATATTCAGGTTCTTCTCCATATTTGATCCATTCTTCTTTAAAAACATCACTACCAGCATTGTCAAAGGATGCCATATACTCTTGCTTAAAGGCAAACGAGCTAAGGGTCTTCTTTGCGCTTTCGATTTCACTAGGGTCTATCAGGGGGTTATCTTTGGTTGTAAAGTGCCAAGATTTCCAGTCTGAGTCTTCTTCTGACATTCCAAGTTTGAATATATCATAGAAGAAGTTGCGACCCTTGGGAGTACCGATGAACATAGCTCTGCCTTTTTTATCAGACAAAGATGCGCGAATAACCTGTTCCCAAGCCTCGGGTTTGATGTCCGCAACCTCGTCAAGCACAGCGTAGGTGAGTGACACTCCTCGCAAAGTATCTGGGCGATCTGCTCCTCGGACATAGATTTTTGCTCCGTTAATCAGGGTGATGTCCATGTTATTGATGTGGCTGGCTTGGATAACATCACGCCCCAACTCCATCAACACATCCCAAATAATCTGTCTTGCTTGACCATTGGTAGGCGCAACATACAGTACAGCAGAACCAGCAGTACACTGCAATCCCTCAATTAATAGGGTAATAGCTGACAAGCGAGATTTGCCGCAACGCCGTCCAGCAGCAATGACTTTAAACCTTGTTTTGTCAGCAAAGACTTCTTGTTGCCAAGGGAGGAGACTGAAATTAAGGTCAGACATCTTTGCTTTCTATATCTTCGGCATCTATAGTGTTTTCCCCAATACTTACGCCACCAATGCCTGAGATTGTGATGTTGACAGCGGAACGCTGTTTGCCCTCTTTTTCAAATAATGAAACAGGAAGCATTCTGTCCATACAGAGTTTGATGGCAGCCATTTGAGCAGGGTGTTCATCATTCATAGCAATCTCGACTGCCTTGTGGACAACATTAGCACCTGCACTGTTTATCAGGAGGTCTTTGAGTTCTTTGACTTTCTGATGCTCAGTCTTGGGTAGAACAAGGGACTGAGGGTTATCAGCATAACGAGCCATAGTCATTGGCTTAGGAATAGCCACTTTAGGTAGCTTGGGGCGACCTCTTGGCTTTTTCAGTTTATCAGGTAAAGCGTCTATTGCATTCATCTTTTGTCCAGAGTGGGAAGAAGTTGTTGGTAACTGGTACTGATCTCCAGTTTATGTGGTACGACTTTGACCATTCTCTCAGAGAAAAACCACGCCACAAACACGAATTGCGTATCAGTCTACGCATCTACCAACACGGCTGAAGACTGTTTGTGGGAACTACCATCTAGACAGTAGCCAATCTCCATGCGTCTTGGAAGTTAGTGTTTACTTTACACGAGAATCATAATCTTGTATAGTGGCAACAAACGGGGGCATCACCCACCCCTCTATGCGGTAGAGCCGACCAAGTAGGATAAACGTAGTGAACCATGTAGTTCTCAAGTAAAGAAATTGAACGGGGCTAGTAGCGTGGAGTGTTGATCTGACAGTCACCACTAACTTAGATAAACGAGAGGCTCATCCTTTTTTTAAGGATCACCCCCACTACGGGTGAATACTCCTATTCGTCTTCCACCTTAATAATCCAGATGCGTTGTGTCATACATCTAGATTTACCTTTTCGTGTGCGGAAGAGGCTACCGCAATATTTACAACACACGACCACCCCCTCCCCCCTATCAAAGTAAGCACTCACTTACAAACACGAATGCGAATCATTCTCATCTAGAGTGAGCGCACACTAACATTGGTGCAAACCCTATATGCACTGGACAGCATAATGTATAAGTGCGATCCAGCATAATCACACATCCCACAATATGAAAACATATATTAGATTATGAAAAGATTAATAAGTTAGTGAACACTAACAGAGCGCACTATAATAGTGCAGAGTGTTTACTAACATCACCAAGGCGGTGCATTGCATTTCACATTATAAAATCATGCACTTTTATGGGGCGCATTGTTAGTGAGCACTATCATTCTATGATCGGTGTTTGCTGAAAACGCAAAATTGGCATAGTGTTTGCATAGTATAAATGTCCGATGTTGGACAGCAAACCAAACAGGTGTGAATATGACTACAGTAGAGCAGATCATTTTATTAGAGGCGGAGATTCTCCGTATAGAAAATAACCCTGAAAGCGTTATAGGCGGTCTCAAGGCATGGAATTCAGGCAATAAGACATACCTCAAGCCTAAAGCTCAGCGCACCCTTGACAGGCTTAATAAAGAGCTTGACGCATTGCTTGACCAGTGCGAGGCATGACCATGAAGCCAAACATAACACTGTCAAACGGACGCGTAGTGGCTCACAGAGATTATTTGTTGACTGGTCAACCTTATGCAACCGAGGCATTCATGCTCGATGGCGGCACAATGTCCGACTTTGAATGGTCAGAGTATTGCAAACTGACAATGCCTCAACCTAAGCCTAAAAAACCCACATGGCAACAGATTAAAGCTGAGGCGGTGACAGCATGACAAAATACATTGTCCCAATTATTCAAACTGTCCTTTGTCTGTCCGTCTGGGCATACATAGGGTTTTTACTGGCTTATAGGGGTTAATTATGCAAACAGAGAATTTAAAAAGTCTGACAAAGTGGGAAATGCCCGACAGTTACTACGGGGCTGAATGGCCTGAGTATTATGTATTTCTGAGTCAATCAAGGGATTCTGACGCGCTGACCCGATCAAATTTTGAATGTGGCCTTGAATCATTAAACGGTGAATCTGAGACTGTCCAAATAGTGCGAGAGAGACACTGGGCTGTCGGATGGGTTGAATGGATAGCCATTCATGAATCAGACACTGAAAGCCTACAAAGGGCTGATGAAATGCTTTGTGCTTTGTCTGACTATCCAGTGCTCAATGAATCACATTTCAGCGAATTAGAATATTCTGAGGCTGAAAACCAGTGGCAACAAATGCCTATCAAATGGCGGGTTGAATTGTGTCAACAGGCTGGAATTTCAGTATTTTCAGCCCGTCATGACTACATTCCACAATGTGACAATGGCTATATTTATGAGTCATTGATTAGTAATTGAGAATCTAAACCACTGGGGATATTGTCCCCTTTGGCTTGCGTTTTCATAATGTAAGGGCTTACAAGGGCTTTCCTTGTGTTTTTTGAATAGGTGTTGAAAATGACTGATAAAAAATACAATGGCTGGACAAATTATGAGACATGGCGGGTAAACCTTGAAATATTTGACGGAATAGATATTCATCATTTTTGTATAGGTTATCCGGTAGATGATTATGATCTAGGGTTAACCTGTAAAGAATATGCAACTGAAATTTTAGAATCAGAGGGTACAAAAGGATTAACCTTTGATTATGCAATGGCTTTTTTAGATGCTGTCAATTGGAAAGAAATAGCTAAGCATTTAATTATTCAATATGATGAGGATAACGACATTATCGAGTGCCCTCATTGTCATGAAAAAACCCATATTGGCGGGTTAATTGGCGAAAATACCAATGACTGCCCAAAATGCGGGAAACAAGCATTATTCAATGATGTGACAGCATGACACAAACCCAAGCACTTACAAAAGCCCTAATTCTCGCTATAACTGCGCCAGATGATGACAGGGCAAACCAAGCCGCACGACTTGCCGAAAGCATAGCGCAAGGGCTTGATTCTGACCAAGTAGAACAGTGCAAATTAGATGCGCTTGAAATGATAGGGGAAAACCCTTGATTTATGCCGCCATTGCACTACTTCTAAAAATTATTCTCAAAAAACTAACTTAAAAGGTGTTAAAAATGGAAAATTTATTTAACTGTTGGCACGACAATCAGCATTCAAAAACCACAATAATTGCTAATGACATGAATCATGCACTTGATATATTTTGTTCAAGACATGGATTTATTGATCATGCAGATTATTGTCAGGAAAATAATTTAACTGAATCTGATATAAATATTGAATCAGTAAATTAAGTTAGTAACTACTAACATTCAGCCGCCTTCGGGCGGTTTTTTATTGCCCGACAAGTTAGTGAGCACTTTTTAATTTCAGCCGTTTTAAGACCCTATCTATTCTTACCCTATCGCAGGTATTCATCGACTATTTTATGCGCCTAGAATCGCCTATAAATCGTCCGCATGAGGGTCGTCAACAAATAAACAAAGTCCTACATTGTTTAGATCGTGCTCAGGTCTTAACCCTACATTCCAAAAGTGTGCCGCCCATCGAACCGAAACCCTGACACCCTCAGAGACCGAACCATTGCCTATGTGTCTCAATGCTTCCTTTTCTCTCTCAGTGTAGAAAACGACCTGTCCAGTGGTATTAGGTGGCTGACTTTTGTTTTTCGATGCCATGCAATGTGTGTCTCAAATATTCAGCGATTAGTAGGGCTTCAGCCTTGTTTATGTCCTTTTTGAGCTTTAATTTTGCTTCAGGCCATAAATAACGCGCCATATCTAAACTTTCCGATTTATCTGCTGTTAAATGGAAATGCTTTTTCCACTTTTGAGGGGTGACCAAATGCACAGGGTATCGGGTTAACTCGCAAACCGCACTAATCACACCTACAGCCCGACCAAACGCAAAGGTAGAGCTAACCCCTTGGTTTGGCATTGAATGGACTTGCTCCATGCAGATTTCAGCCCCTATTTTGGGGTCAACAATGCTGAGAATTCGACTCTTGAAAACCAAAGCCAGAATGTGTTTGTCCTTGTGTTCAATGTCAAAGGCTTCTAGATAATTGCCATCATGATCGATAGCACCTAACGCACCACTGACAGCACCGGGATCAATTCCTATATAAATCATATAGTTAATCTCCGCAGAAACAGGCGATTGTTTCTTCTGTTGCGTCAAACATATCAATCTGTTCCTTGCTGAATTGGATCATTGATGCATAGGTCGGGCGGTCTTTTGAGAATCTGCCGCCTATGATTTCTTCTTGTTTTGCCCACCAAGTCGCACGATTAGGTTCATGCTGAATAATCGACATGAGTTGATGTGCGCCTTTCATAAAACACAGGTCACAGTTTCCAAGAGGTGTAATCTTGTCAACGAATTGCAGCCCTAGGTCGAAATGGTTTTGACTCCAGAATTGCTGAACATGGGTTTGAGTGATTCCTGCCATTGCAAGTGGCGCATGGACTGTTTGCCTGAGTTTGCCAACCCTTTTCGGTTCATCGGCACGAATACCCGCCAAAGTCTGAAAATCATCATAGCCCTTTGATTTCATAAACCTTGTAATGGGATGAATCTTTAATTCTGTTGTGCAGAACCGCATGACTGAATTCGGCAGGAACTGCTTGTATTGGATCATTTGCTCAAATGGTTCACCATTTCTGGATGCTGTCTCAAATGTCACTTCTTTAAATTTCTGATCGTTTTTAGCGTATTCAAGCCAAGTAATTGGGATGTTCCATTGATCCTGACATTGTTTGACAAACTCTAGGGTTGCTTCATGTTCTTTGCCTGTGTTGCAAAAAATCACATAGCTATCAGATGGCAAAGTCATATTGTTTGCCTCTAATATACAATAAAGCATATAAGCAGAAGTCCTCCACCCGAAAAACTTATGCAAGTGGGTTCATTTATCAGAAATGGGTTCATTTATTGCTTTCATCCTGTTGATTAAATCTTTGCTCATTCCTCGCCATATCCCTGTCGGATCGTTGTCCAATTCCTTTGCTCGATGCCAAGCGTGAGCTTTCCATCCATTCATTGATGCCATCCTGACTAAATGGTCTAGTGTGCTTTGGTAATCCTCTGAGATCGTTTGTGACCCAAAGGGCTTTTGTGACTTCAACGATTGAATGGGCTTTGATTCCATATTTGTGCTCGTCAAGTAGATCGTTTGCTTCTGTGCGTGTCATGCTGTCTTTCCTAAAACTGCCCTGATTTTGGCTAAAACCTCTGGGTTTGGTGGTGCTGCCTTGTTCCTATCTTCATCAAGTTTGACAAGGGCAGGATCACGATTTGAGCTTGATGGTACTGTCTGATGCACAACATCTGCTTTATTGAACAATGGTTTGGCAATGTTCTGATTTCTTATCCAATTGCGCCAAGTAGCAGTCCAATCGAGCTTAACACCCTGATTACCTGCTTTGGCTACCCAATAATCCTTAAATGAATCAAATACCTTTTGTGGGTTTAAGTCAGGTCGTTCTGTTTGACAAAATGTAATCCAATCTTCTGGCAAAACAAAATCTGTTGAAAGGCGTGAGCCTTTTGTTCTTTCCTTTTTTGGCGAATCTTCAATACTATGGTTGTTGGTTATTGGTTCATGGTTATTGGTTGCTATAAGGGGGGTTATAGGGGGGCTATCACCACCCTTACCCCACCTTTTAGCCGCCCCACGCTTTCCAGCATCAGAAAAGCCTTTATATACAGCTATTTCTTTGTCGCATCTACTATGTATGAAGCCATCTTCAGTTTGTTTAAACATATCGTTTAAAACATCTCTGACCACCATTGGGGGTATTTTTATGCGTTTTGATACCCATGAGACATCAAGCGGAATTGGCTTTTCTGTATCGTAATACATATCTAAAAGCCTACGATAAGCCAAATCTTCTTCATTTGACAAATGTAAAGTGGCAGACCGATAGTCGCCAATATGGAATTGGTAATAGTACATTTCCCACGCCCTAAAAGTCCACCCAGAAAAGAAACCTCGGCAGGAGGGGTGGGTTCTCTTTTCGACAAGGGGATCAATCCTCATCTAGCCGTGTTTCGCACAATCATATCACTTTTTCTGTTCTGCGTCTCTGCGCTTCTTTTCCATTGATTCAAACAAGTATTTGCGTAACCAGATAGCACCACCAAGGCTTTGAAACTCATCTTTGAGCCTCTGGGTGACCCTTGCATGAATCTGAACTCTACTTCCTGTAATCTCTGATGGTGGTCTAGGCATGAATTTTGTCTGTTGGTTGAAAGAAAATACATTGTTGTTTGTGTCATACAGTTTGAAAATTAGGGAAAGTCCTAATGTCATACATTATATATTCTGTCATACACTACATTCTTCAATAACTTTATAGGTGTCAAATGAAACAATCCGAATCTTCTTGGAAGCCTTTGTTTGCTGATGAAAGCAGAGAGAAATGTCCTTATGCAGGGTGTGGCTCATTGCAGTTTGAACAAGGCGTATATCGTTGTTACAACTGCAAGTCTTGGTTTTACTTAGATGAACGCACACTTGAAGAAAGCTACAACGATGAGCAAGTTTAACCAACCCACTAATTTGCCAGAACCTAAGACTCAGCAAGAGTTTTACGATGAATTGCGAAATGGCGTGATTGAAGAAGTTGCCAGAGAAATTGAGAGAATGAAAGTTTTTGGCAGTGACACATTAAGCAGCTTTGCCATCTACATCAGGGGTCTTAAAAAATGACACAAGATGAAATCATTGAAATGGCTAGACAAGCCAAAGCCATACCTATGCACAAAGATTTTAATCAATTGGCTTTAATTGGAACTGAAAACCTTGAAGCCTTTGCCAAACTGGTAGCCGCTAAAGCCATTGCAGAGTTGGAAAGCCAAGAGCCTGTGGCGTGGCTTGTCGAGTTTGAAAACAAAGAACAAGAATTACATTTTGATAAGCAATCAGTAGGGGAAACACAAAACCCCCTCTACACCCACCCACCACAGCGCACAGAGCCGCCAGATTGGTTTCCCGCCGTTGAGAATATTCTTAATGAATATGGATTGCAAGCAATAGATTTTGTTGCTGATTTTAAAGCAGCGATGAAAGACGCGGAAAAATCACAACGCACATGGGTAGGGCTGATGGATGAGGAGATTGAACAAAGCTATGAGACAACTGGTCATTACCAAAAACTAAGATTGCAGGACAAGTTTGCGGTGTATGCGTTAGCAAAAGCCATTGAAGCCAAACTCAAGCAAAAGAACGGCTTTGCCGAGGAGAAGAACACATGACACAAGATGAAATTATTGAAGGCTTAGAAGATTTGCTTAACAATTTACAGTCGCATTGGAATAATGATTTATGGATAGATGCAACAAACCTTGTGGTAGTTGCTCAAGCAATTGAATTATTAAAAGAAACAAGAGATAAAGCATGAAATCAGCATTTGATTACAAAGACCAACCCTCTATCTGGCTGACAGATACCAAGTTAAAACGACTCAAACAAGGAGAGGAATTTGCCAAAAAAAGACAAGATAAACGAGATATAAACGACAAAGAACAGGTATTCTTTTACTCAAAAGCAATATCCAAAA
>Ga0209088_10002861_pt1 | contig 10369 bp, 11 predicted proteins | sample S_140625_EF_Meta_FD_187324 | JGI IMG/M metagenome (GOLD analysis project Ga0209088, IMG submission 187324) | Freshwater microbial communities from Lake Simoncouche, Canada to study carbon cycling - S_140625_EF_MetaG (SPAdes) (version 2) | ecosystem: Environmental > Aquatic > Freshwater > Lake ...
GTGTTATTGTTTAAGTGTTTACAAATATAAATATAATTATTAAATAAAAAAACTTTATATAATTTTATTTTAATAATATCTCAATTATTTATTTAACGGTCATATAAAACAAAAATCCCCACCGATAAGACCAGTAGGGATTCTATTTACTTAAACCTATTTAACTATGAAACCACAAACCTACAAAATTTTTCCTTCTTTAATTTGAATATTTTTAACTTTTGATTTTCCGTTCTCAATTTCTACAATGGCAAACCCGTGATTGTGCATACTAAACGGCATATACTTTGGACTAAGAAGAGTCAAGCAACCAGTACTATAAGTATTAATAAACTCCTTAAATCCAGTTTTCTTCTGAGTTGCTGAAGTTCTATGAACGTGACCGATTAACGTATTGCAAATAGTCTTGTTAAATAGATTCTGACTTGGATTGACTCCGCCTCCGCCATATAATTCATGACCATGTAATACAAGCAAATCACCCATCTCCATTCCTTGCCAATCTTCAATCATTGTGATGCCTAATTTATCTAACCTAAAAAATATATTGAATTGAAGGTCGTGTAATTGAGCAAATTCTTCAGCTTCATTATTTAACATTCTTGCAAATCTATTTTCGTGGTTGCCAAGTTTATAATAAATTGGAATCGTTCTAAATATATCCCTTAGCTTTTGTAAAAAATCTCGATTCATATCTACCTCAAGACTTAGATTGCGGGCGTCTTTCGAGGTTTCGTGTCTACTGATGGAAAAAAAATCCTGGACGTCCCCATTCAGGTAGAGGCAATCGATGTTTTCTTCCTTTAAATGCCTTATTGCGCAAGTCAAAGCAGTAAGGTCATGATAAGGAAAATGAATGTCTGAAAGTATTCCAATCTTCTTTAAATGCGGAGGCAGTTTTGCAGATAAATATTCTTTGCCAATACTTGCTTGTATTCCAAAATTATCAAGAGTTTCAAGATTATAGTTTGCGACTACTGGCGGAATGATTTTATTTATTTCTTGAGCCGACCTATCCTTTGAAGTTATATTCTTTTTTATCATAAACTTTCTCAGGGAGTCAGCATTTTGATAGCCATACATCTCAAAGAATTGTTTATGGAAATCAGTTTTACTTAGGTTTGTAGAATAAAAATGTTCTCTAATCTTAACTATCTTATCTTCCATTTTCATATTCTTCCATTAATGTATCGACCAAAAATTCGATATTGTTTAAAACTTTCATTCGTAAAACATAGGCAGCATCATCGACGTGTTCGATGTTCTCCATTACATCCATCATGGTATCCAGTAAATCCTTTGCTCTTGATTTTGGCTTCTCCAATGGTTCAATGTCAATTTTATACATAGAAAAATTTAAGGTATATGTATCCAAAGATTATTAATCCTTGAAATATGATAGTCAATATACACCAAGTTGGAATGATATTGGTTATTTTTTCTTTATTAATTGATGAATTATCAGTATGTAAACTTGAAACATACATATTTTTATACACGTTTTCGATTGAATCTATATTTACGGTTGCTTGAATGTTGCCCTTGTAAGACCTGATAATTATCTTGCCTTGTGGTAGTGTTATCTTTGAGTAGAAAGTGTTTAAGATGCCCGACGAATCGCAAGGATTCTCAATGATTAGCGTATCATATACCGCATTGAATCGAGTAATTACTTTGTAGTCACGAATCGTATCAATACGAATCTTTTCTTTTTCGATTATCACCGATTTTTGTGGCCGACACGAAATAAAAAAGTTTGCAATTAGCAAACTAAGGATTAATTTTTTCATGAAAAGTATAATTGAGATTCAGCGTTTCTTCTAAGGGTCAATCCATTTAAGACTTTGCCTCCACTCTTATTCCATTTTAAAAACTCTAATTTAATTGACTCATCATTTGGGTCGGCATTTACTTTTTTAAGCAAGGTGCTTTTCTTTAAAGACCCAGCGCCCAAGTTATAGCAAAATGATACAAGGGCATCGAATTGGTTCTGATTAATGTCATCACGGCAAAATGAGTCAACGCTCCGTTCATAATGTTTAATTACATTTAAAAAAATATCGGTTGCTCTTGCTTCGCTAATAGGTGCATCGGTCATTTTAACCTTTGTCCCGTCTTCGTAATAAGTGCAACCGATTGATATTGTTGGGATACCAGCTGGACATAAGTAAGGCTTGAGTTTAACTCCCTCAAACCTCTTTATTAGGCTTAGTCCGCTTTGGCCTATTTGGTTGATTTTCATCTAATTTTGCTCTTAATTCAATATTCTCACTTCTCAAATTATGAATCTCGGTAGTTAAAGAATCAACTTTAATTTTTAATTCCGCAACTTCCGCTTTTAGGTCTGTTGCCATTTCTCTCCAAATTTTAATTGCTTCTTGAACGTTTGTAATTTCAGAAGATTCAACTTCTATTTTTTCTTTTTTGCGACCAAAGAGCCATGTAATTAATGAACCAAATAAACCCGTTGTCGCTGGTATTAATACCTCCTCCCAATCATTCATTATTCAACTGGAGTTTCGGGTGCAACTTCTTCTTCAAAAATTGGAGTAATTACTTTCTCTGTCAATCCTAATGTTTCCAATGCCCACTTAACAATAAATGAGTCATCGATTCCCCATTGAGCAACTATCGGCTCAGGTATAATTAAGTTACCCTCTTCAATCATAGGATTAAATTGGCTCATTAATCTAAAATACAAAGTTTGCTCAGGATTCTGAAGAGCATAATTAACGACCTTTATTTCTACTCGGTCTGCTATTTCTCTTACTCCTTTAACTGGCTCAATGAATACTATCATATTAGTCTTTAATAAATATTTCTAATAACTGCGCTTTTGCTAACACGGTAAATGACTCTGAATCTTTTACAAATCCTTTTAAAGTTTCTTGGTCTGACTTGTCTAAATCTAAAGCTTCCCCTTTAAATAACTTCTTTGCCCAATCCCAAAATTTAAGTGCATCCCCTTTAGATGCGGAGGCCAATGCACCAGCTAACATTTTACCAGCGTTACCACCCTCAAATACTTGGTCATCAAGACCGATAAAGTCAAAGTTAAAATCTAATTTCATTTGGTTGTTTGTTTAGTTTACAATCATAAATAGCTATTATCCAAAATTTTACCAATACCTAAATGTGCCGTTAGTATTAAGTAATATTTTAAATCCTAAATTTCTTAGTTTTGGCTCATTACTTGCCTTGTCAATATTAACTAGTTCGTAACTATCAAATATAGCTACCCAATCTCCATTAGGTTGAACCATTGCCGTATGAATTTGCCTTCCTTCGTGAAAAATTCTATAATAAATTCTAATGCCAAACATAGTCGCATCTTGATAAGGATAATCTATGTTTATTTTGACTTGACTTGCTGGAGTCCAAGAATCTCTTACTGGATTTATTGCATACATATTACCAACGGCAGTAAAAATATTTATTCCTGAATCATAAGTCAATGGGAATTGCTGACTCGGATTATTTCTATTATTAATCGAATAATCCCAAGTCAAATTATTAGGATTAATAGGAGTTCCAGTATTTTGATTGCTATCTCTACACGTTGCAGTTCCTAAAAATTGGTAATTATTTGCCCAATCTATTGATGAATCTCTATTATCTACTTGAGTGCCACTAACAAAGCCTTTAAAATTAGTTATTTGTCTTCTTGGAACTACTTGACTATTTGCATTAATAACTAAATTATCGCCAGGTCTTCCCGTTTCAGGTTGTGAAATAGAAGACATTCTATAATAATCAATTACCAAATTTATTCTTACTGAAAATAAATATTGCCCAACGGGAACGGTTACATTATTTTGTTGAAATATTAGCAATTCATTAGGACTAAAACCTTGAGAATAATAAAAATAAGTTTCGTTAATAAAAACTGAAACGTGGTCAACAATTCTTAAATGGCTTGGTAATGTAATTCGTAATGCTAATAAAGTTGAATTAGTACTTGGCTGATTGCCTATCGTTACAATATAATTGTAATAAGCCTCATCAGTTGGAGTTGCATTTATAGGCGATGGTTGTAAAAAACTATTATTAATAGTATTTGAAGTAAACGAAAAAGATGGCGCTCCAAATACATAAGTTTCAACCGTATTACTTTGGGCATAATTGTTAATTATATTACCGCCATAAGCGGAAGCAAAATTGGTATAATTTCCGAACTGAATGGCTCTTATTGTAAATACAAATTCTGCAAAATAGTCAATCGGTAAAGAATTATTAGTTGTAAAGGTAACCGTTCTGCCACTTACTGAAGAACTAAAAGGACTTGGCACATCGACCATACTTACAAATTCGAAGCCATTAGGCAAAACATCGGACATCACAATTTGTCCACTTGTAGGATTTGCCAAAATTCGCATTTGAATCCTTACCGTACCTGACTGATTTATATTAAATGCGCCTGGCATTGACTTACCTAAAGTCATATTTGGATAACCATATGAACAAGTACCGTATTGATTTGCTACCGATTGTCCGTTAGCATCTAACCATTGATTACATAAAGCCGTTGCGTTTGTATTCGCATTATTATCCGCATCTTGTTGGCTTATTGTACTTGTGTAAGTAGCCGTAAAGAAAGGACTATAAACCTCTTGATTTGAACCTACTCCATATTGACCGCAGTCATTCTTTTGAAATGTACGGACTAATCTTTTAGTTACCGAACTTGTAAACGTTGGAACTCCACCGACTCCAGTATTAACCGTATTTGATGTTTTAGTAATTGATTCGCCTCCACCTGATACAGATGCATAATTTGAGTATGTTCCTTGAATATCACTACTAACGTATATCGTTATTACTGCCCCAAATCCTACGGGTAAAGAAGAAGAAAATGTTGCCGTTACTTGTTGACCTGAAATACTAAATCCCCAAGCTGGAGTATCTCTTTCATACCTTACAAAAGTTAATCCATTTGGAATGTAATCCCGAACAATTATATCTCCAGCAGAATTAGTCTGTCCATTATTTGAAATAGTTAATCGATATGCAAATTCTTGCCCCGAGTTTACACTTGTAGGCGCACTCTTTGTAATTGTAATATATGGTGCTGGGACATTACACCTTTGACAATAAAGATACCATTCAGTCGGAAATACCGTTGGTAGATTGCCGTCAGGTCTTGGAGTATAATATTGATTTAATGGGATTGTTTGACCACTTGAGTTTTGAAGTTGACCAAGTTCAGCAACGGAAATAGATATAGTGGGATTAACCAACGATTCGCCAGTAATCTCATTATAGACCTGAGTAAAGGTCATCTCTCCATCTGCTTGTAATGGCATTACTTAGAAGCTAAAATGTTCTTTAATTCTTCTAATTCTTTCTTTTGTTCTTTTACTGCCTCAATTAATACGGGAATAATTTGATTATAAGAAACTCCTTTAATCCCATCGTTACCAGTACTAACGGCATATGGAAGTATTTTCTCAACCTCTTGCGCAATTACTCCATATTGATGTGAGTCATCTGACTTCCATTGGTAAGAATAACCATTTAACTGCATTAATTTATCAATTGGATTGTCAATTATTACAAGGTTTTTCTTTAATCTTAAATCAGAGTTTGCAGTAATACTACCCGTTGCATAAATAGTACCTGACACATAAAGTTTATATCCGTTATCGGTTGTAGTGGTAGAAATATTACCATTTGCAAAAATCCTTAATCTTGTAAGTAAATTAGTTCCTAATGTAACCGTTCCACTTCCCTCAAGATTAAACATATTAAAGTTTAAATCATTATCATACCCAATCCATCCACCATCAGTTGCAGCAGTACCTGAAACGCTATTTGTTAATTTAATATGACATCTACCATTTGCCCCTTGATTATCTAAATGTAATGTTCTTGCATCAGAATCTAATCCAGTAGGATTTGAAGTTCCTAAACCTAAATTTCCAGCAGAAGTAATTCGCATACGTTCAGAAAGTGATAACGCAGCTCCAGCAGTTCCACTTGAGGCAGTGTACCAAATATGTTGACCAAGATATTGATTATAACTTGAAGCATTACCAGTAATTAAATATTTATATGCCCCATCATATAATACATTTGAACTAATAAATGTATCAATTGAACTTGATGATGACCAAAATGCTCCTATACCAACTTGAACTGCTGTATAAGAAGAACTCCATGCACCTGGAGTTATTGCAACTCCTAAAACATTAGTACCATTATCATAAATTAAGCTATTTCCAATCGCAGAACTTGAAGTCCATTTAACATGATAACCACTTGTACCAGTTCCAGTAACTGGATTAGTTAAAACTGCTTGATATTGAGGAATATTTAAGGTATTAGAACTAAATGTTGCTGCTCCTGAAGTACCCGTAGTCGTTAAAGTAATTGCTCCTTGATATTGAGGAACGTTTAAAACTCCCGTTGTCGAATTATAAGTTGATGCTCCCGAAGTACCCGTTGTTGTTAAACTTACCGATGCTCTTGCTAAAGCATCTGTATATTGAGTAATAGTCGAAGTAATTACGCCAGTTGTATTGCTATAACTTATTCCCGTTCCAGCTGATAATAATGCTCTTACACTTGCATCCGTGTAAACCGTACCCGAATAACTAATTGCACCCGTAGTATTATTATAAGTAATTCCAGTGCCTCCACTTAATGAAGTCAAAGAAATACCACCTAACCCAGCAAGAGTGTAATTAGGTACGTTTATTACTCCCGTTGTATTGTTGTAGGTAGATGCGCCACTCGTTCCCGTAGTTGTCAAGGATATTAATACCCTTATTGAAGCATCAGTGTAAACCGTGCCACTATAAGAAATTGCACCCGTAGAACTATTGTAAGTAATACCAGTTGCTCCGCTAAACAAAGCACGAATTGAAGCATCCGTATAAACCGTACCCGAATACGAAATAACCCCCGTCGTGGAATTATAAGAAATGCCCGAAGTACCCGATAAGAAAGTTGCAGTAATTCCACCAAGACCAGCCAATGTGTAAGTAGGCACATTTAAGACACCCGTTCCACTTGAGTAAGTAGATGCGCCTGAGTTACCCGTTACCGTTAAGCTAATAGCACCTCTCGCCCTTGCATCCGTAAAGTACTTATTTGTTGGAGTTGCAAGTTCTTGAATGTCATCCGTATCCAAGACAACCGTTCCAACCAAACCGTTTACCGAAATTACCGCTCCACCAATCGCAGCTTGAAGTTCCGCAATAGTCTTCTTAAATAGTTGCCCCGTAGTTGCATCGCCAATACCAAAAATATCGGTTGATAAAATTGCAGTCTTTGAGACTAATTGGTTTATTTTTTTATTTGCCATTTCTTAACTTGGATATGTAAAGTCGGTTGGTATTTGACACCTATTTGAAAGCATCGGATAAATGATTGATATATCAGCCTTAACTCCAGCCAAATAATCTTTTTCGTTTTCAGTAAAAAATTCTAATGTAATCCCTTCGCCTACCTCCCAATTAAAATTCGGATGCTTGCACATCGAAATAATATCTTGGCAAATTAGTAATTGGTCAGATAAAACCTCCGTTTCGTTTGTTTCATCTTGCAGTTGCCTATCAAGAAAGAATAAACTAAATGACATAGTCAATTCTTTGCCGTTTATTTGGCTTCCAGTCAACGAATAAAACATTGAAGGATAAACATTATCAGGCTGAGAAAGAAACTCCCACACATCGCCAAAATAGACCGTATTAATTTGGTCGTGACTTTGGGCGATATCCCTTATCAGCTTGATTGTTTGATTTAATGTCAGTTGTTTTATTGCCATTTGTTGTTAAATAAACAATTAGTTTGTTTATGTTTTTGGTTGAGAATGCTTTTGGCATATTAATAATTATAATTTTTCTTACTCTTTAAATAGTGCTGAGGATAACTCATCCCAAACAAACTATTTTCATCTCCTAAGAAAATACTTGACTGATAACCATCTTTCTCAGGATACATCGTGTCGATGCCCGTGCCAGGATTGATATACTCAGGGAATAAGTTTGTCGTGCTTACCTCTTGCAAATACTTAATCATTCTTTGCTTGTAAAACTCTGCTCTTGAACGATAACGATTAGCTACATCAATTAAATCTTGCATATTAGGTTGGTCGCTATTATCCGAAGTCTTGCGAACTAATCCTTTGTTGTAAAACTGAAAAGATAAGCCTACTGGTAACTCAGACAATACGTAATAAACAAGCGCATCGGTTACGTAATCATTTAATAAAGCCGTTTCAACGTTGCTTAACGTAGCATTTTCAATACCCGTTTGAAGTTTAACATATAAAGCAGTTCCCAAAGCTGGCAAGATATACATATCCTGAGCCGTTTTAATTTCGGGCATTATTAACTTGTCATCAATATTAGAATGAACTGCCGTTCTTTCCTTAATTGCATTCGCTCCTATAAATAATGTATTCTTCATATTAACCTTTCTTTATAACCGTTTGAGCAAACCAACGATGTCTGCAACTTGGAGAATGCTGACCATTTGGTTGAGTCCACCAACCACCTCTCCTATCAAATACTGAATATCCTAACCTTGCTGATATGGTTTCAATTTCTGCCCTTGAATATAACCTATCTAATTGCATTAATCTTGCGCAAAATTGACGACTTGGATGGTCTGCTGAATCTCTTTCATTGCCTGGTATATCTGACCTCCATTCATATGAATACCTAACCATAAAACTTGTGGTCGATGGCTTTGGTGCATTCAATTCAGATAATGGCTTTGATAGTTTTCTTTCAGTTATTCCCCTTGAAACTGAAGTACCTATAATATTTCTTTTCTCTAATCCATCCAAAACACGATTAACAATATCTAAATCTACTCCAATAGTTCCAGCAATAACTTCAGCCGTTACTCGTTTATCCTTTTGAATTAAGTCCAATACGTTAGCCTCTAATCCGCTTAATGCTTGCTCTGCAAATTCTAAATGCAAAGCCTCCTCTAATTCATTTGGAACTTGGCTAAATACCTCTCTTGATTTAAAGATTGAATAGTCTTCTTTTGAAACACCAAACTCTTCAAATACACTTACAACATCATCTTCGCTAAAATTAAATCCACTTGGAGCAGTAGGAATATCTTCGCCACCTTGCTCAGGTATTAACCCAACCAAAGAACGAATCTCGTTTGCAGTCATTGACTCAAGTACCTTATTTGCAACCAACGGACTTAACGAATTAATTGCATCAATTACATCTTGAGAAGTTGAAGAAGTTTTAGGCTCTAATGCTGGCGCTCCTAACTTTTCACGAATCTCATCTTTAGTTAAATTAGCAGCAATGATTGTTTCGCCAAACTCTATGCCAATCGGCTCGACTGGTACGATTTGGAGTTCACTATTAGCACCGTGTAATTTGGCAAGTAAACTGAATACTTGCTCAAGAAATATTTGCTTATCATTTACGTAAGTATTTTTAAAAATCTCATAAGAATCTCTCATTTGTTGGCGAGTTCCTAATTGACCTGGAGTTGAAATACCAAACAAATCGGGAGCAGTAATTTGATGTCCAGCAAAGATATTTTGTTGTATCATTTTATCTACATTACCAAAATCCTCTTTAGTAATATCACTTGCTCCCAAGTCCTCAATGACTGGCTTTCTTGAAGCATCGTTTACAAAAGATAATATAAACTTTTTGCCATCACTACCTGAAAATCTATCAGTAAACTTTCTTTCAATTTGGCGCTTCTCGTCATCCGATGGCTCGCCATTTGGTAACGTAATTAATTTGCTTGCGCTGAATCCCGTTTGGGCATTACCTAAAACGTGCTTAGATATTTCGATATCGGATTCAACGTAATTTAAAGCACCAAAATAACCTGGTAATGCGTAAGCATTTAAGTTAGGGCGATACTCTTTCAAATACATTATTTGAGTGCCTTGTCTTAACTGAGAATTAAATCCATTAAATACTTCTCTTTTATACTTCCTATCTTCCCAATTTTCTGAATACCAAAACTGAGTATTGTCAGCATTAGTACGAATCTTAGTATAATCAACATGATAAACCTCAGCAAGATTCTCTCCCGTTATACTCCATATAATTTGCAAGTAAGCGCCTCCAAATAATTCAATATCAATAGATGCCTTTCTTAAAACTTCGGTCAACGACTCCACTCGGTTGGCTTGTGCGATGAATTGTTCACCAATAGGGTCGATTCCCTCTTTGATTTTGAAGCCATTCCCAGTTATGTAGTTGACCTTGCCTTTAATTATCGCATTATGCTTAGCAGACTTATTAAATAAATCGACCAAGTAGTTAGGATAATCATTCTTTTTTCCGAACTCAATGTAACCTTCTCCTTCGCCTTTCTTCTCCCGATATTCAGGTTGTCTTGCCTCCGCAAAAGTTAAAACCATTAATTGATT
>Ga0209088_10002862_pt1 | contig 10367 bp, 10 predicted proteins | sample S_140625_EF_Meta_FD_187324 | JGI IMG/M metagenome (GOLD analysis project Ga0209088, IMG submission 187324) | Freshwater microbial communities from Lake Simoncouche, Canada to study carbon cycling - S_140625_EF_MetaG (SPAdes) (version 2) | ecosystem: Environmental > Aquatic > Freshwater > Lake ...
GATCCTAGGGTGTATGCTTTATCCATTGATTAATTATTGGTGGGATTGAGATTGGCAGAGTCAGGAGATAACTCCCAAGAAAAGGAACTAGAACCGACTGAGCGGCGCATTGCCCGTGCTCGAGAGCAGGGGCAATTACCCCAATCCCGCGATCTGACCACTTTCATTGTAATGATTATCTTTACCATCTTTTTGGTGTGGATAGGTCCTATGCTGGTCAAGCAGTTGGTATTGATGACCCAAGCAATCTTCCAGTTTTCAGAGCCCGCAAAGTTGATGGATCATATACAAGAGTGGTTGGGAGGCTCGCTTCTCATGGTGCTCCTGCTCTTAGCCGTTCTCCTTATTCCGTTATGGATTATCGGCGTTTTAGGGCCACTTTCTTTAGTGAACTTTCGCGCTTATTTTGCCCCCCAATTTAAGTTGGAAAAGCTCGATTTCGTTGCAGGTATAGGGCGGATGTTCACCCTGAAAACCTTAAGTGAGTTACTAAAAAACTTCATTAAAACTACCCTTATGCTAGGGGTAGGTTTTACCTATTTAGTGGGTTTATTTACCTACATTCGTTCGATTGTCAATCTCGGCTTTGATGCAGCGCTTATGCAAACATCTACTTTTATCTTAGATGGTTTTATGTTGCTGCTTTTACCTTTATTACTAATTGCGGTTGGGGACTCTTGGTTGCAATTATTTGACTTTCGTAAGCAAATTCGGATGAGTCCAGAAGAAATGAAGCAGGAGGGCAAGGAGACTGAAGGCTCCCCTGAGATTAAGCAGCGCTTACGTCAAATGCAGAGGCAAATTTCTGCATCGAGGATGATGGCAGCGATAGAGCGGGCAGACGTGGTGCTAGCCAACCCAGAGCACTACTCTGTAGCGCTTCGCTACGATATGGAAAAGATGTCAGCACCGATCGTAGTTGCTAAAGGGGCAGACCAAATGGCTTTGCGCATTCAAGAGGTTGCCAAAGACTTTAACGTCCCTATAGCCCAAATTCCTCCTTTGGCGCGATACTTATATAGTCAGCTAGAGATTGGGGAGTCTATTCCCTTGCCCCTGTTTGAGGCAATCGCCCAAATTTTGGCGTGGGCTTATGACACCAGGGAATCAGGCGCACCTGGCGAAATTCCTCAGGTAGACTTTGTTGCAACCCAGCTCAAGCCGGGTAAACCCTTAATTTAGCAAAAGCCAGCTTCAGCTTCACTAGCGTCGACTGGCAGATCTAGATAAGATCGTAGTTAGTTCATGACACTCTTGGCAAAGGTGGCGCCTACATCTTCAGGGAAAAAGTAAACCAGCATTAATTCATTGCGGTTATTGAGGCTTCTGCCAATCTGAAAGGCTACTTGTCCGCCCCCAAAAACATAGCTTTTGGTCTTACGAACCCCGGATGCAAAAGCGCTTTCTTGACCCGCGGAGGGACTGTAATCTAGGCCATATTTGATAGTGAAGCGTTCAATAATCGCATCTGCCACCTCTTGCTTGTAGTACCCCAACTCTTTTTTCATAAGGACCATGCGACCGGCCTCGTTATAAATCAGCCAAAGATCTTCATCTTTTTCCCCGTTTTTGACCTTGCAGCTATAGGTTAGGTCATATTGTGTGCACTTAAATTTCTCAATCGCCTCTTGGCCGCTGGTATTGAATGGAATGCCAGCGTATTCTTCCATCGGGAGTTTGACGCTTGCAGTATCCGGTAGCCAAGTCTCCGCCTTAGGAGCAGGGTCATTGTTGCCGCAGGCTAAAAGACTGATGGTACTTAAGCCTAAGAAAGCTCTATTTAAATTGCGAAGAATAGACATAGTTTTTTTAAGTTTAAATTATTAATGATCTAATATAGTCGAATTTAGTGAGGATTTAAATAACACAGAGTCCCGTAGCTGAAAAACATCTACAAAGTAAAAAAAAGGGGGTAATTTGAGAGGTTCTCAAACTCAACTAAATCAAAGCCAAATTAAGATAGCGCTTGATAAGGCAGTAGCGCTTTTCAATGCTGGAAATTTTGAAGGCGCAAGGGTCATTTACGAAACAATCCTACACGAAGATCCAAACCATTGTGATGCGCTTAATTTGCTTGGATTGGTTGATTATTCTCTTAAAAATTATCAGCAAGCCTTAATTTTATTTAGTAAGGCAATCTCAATTTATCCTAACCATGCATCATTTCATTCCCATCTTGGCAATACATTCAAAGAGCTAGGACGATATTCTGAGGCGCTTGCAAGTTATGATCAAGCTATTAAGATTAATCCAAAATTTGCTCAAGCGTATATGAATCGCGGCGTTACGCTAAGAGGGCTGGGGCGATACGCTGAGGCATTGGCAAGCTTCACCGATTCAATTCAGCTGGATCCGAATGATCCCGGAGTATTTCTAAATTATGGCGCCGCTTTGCGTGATTTGGGAAAATATAATGAGGCTATTGCAATGTATGACTATGCTATTAGTCTAAAGCCAGATATGCCAATAGCCTTTAACAACCGAGGAAATGTGCTTGCAGATCTTGGTCTTTTTTCTCAGGCAATAGCAAGTTATGAGCATGCTATAGGCTTGAAGCCTGATTATCCTGATGCTCTTGCGAACAAAGCACTAGCCTTACTTGCCAACGGACAGTTTGAAGAAGGTTTTGAGCTGTATGAATGGCGCTGGCGTGCCGCAAAATTTGGTGGTCTTGCAAGGCCCTCCCTCGGAGATCTCTGGCTGGGCTCCCAATCATTGTCTGGAAAAAAAATCTTACTGCAAGCAGAGCAGGGGATTGGCGATGTTATTCAATTTTGCCGTTATGTGCAGGGCATTTCAGATCTTGGTGCCCACGTGATTTTAGAATCTCCTAAAAAATTAGTGAACTTACTCAAAAGTCTAAGTGGAAACTATGAAGTCGTAAGTGTAGATGATGTTCTGCCACACTTTGATTATCGCTGTCCGATCATGTCACTTCCCCATGCTTTGAAAACAACCTTGCACAATATTCCGCTGTCACAAGGCTATCTGAAGGCTGATCAAAAAAGAGTGTCTCAAGTGCAAGAAGAGCTTAAGCTCAAAAACCCTCACTCCAAGAAATTATGTGGTATCAGTTGGCTCAGTAAAGCTGATAAAACTGGACTTTTTAGAAGTATTCACTTAAAAGACTTTATCGGTTTGTTAGATAAAGATGATCTCTTATACGTTAATCTTCAGTATGGTGAAGTTGACGAAGAGATTGCCCAAGTTGAAAAAGACCTAGGGGTTACGGTTATCAATTTGAAATCAGTCAATATGTATGATGACATTGATGGCTTAGCTGCCATTGTTGAAGCATGTGATCTAATTATTTCAATCGATAACACGACGGTACATTTAGCAGGCGCTTTGGGTAAAGATACTCGCGTCTTACTACCCTATACTCCAGAATGGCGCTGGATGTTTGATAGAAAAGATAGCCCTTGGTATCAATCGTTAAGACTTTATAGGCAGCAAGCTGTATTTGACTGGAGCGGAGCATTTGCTAAGCTTAAAGAGGATCTGTAGGTGGAAATTAGTCAAGCTATCGATACAGCGTTAGAGTTGCAGAGTGCAACTATCCTCTAAATTCATATGTGTAAAAAATAACTTTAATTTAATATCCAAAAATAAAGCATATTCAATATGAAAATAAATATCGCACACCTAGGAACAGGCGAATGGTTTAACTACAAATCTGAAGTTATCTATGGGTTATTCCACACCTTCAATCTCTTAGGATACGAGACAACTATCTCACATAACCAGATGGACCCAAAGTGTCTAAACATTTTAATTGGAGCTGATTGGATAGCCAAACCCGAACACATCAATTTCATGAAAAAAAATCAAATTGATTATTTTATTTATGAGATTGAGGCAATTTATCAAAACACTATCAATGGAAGGAGCGACTTTGATTTTGTCTCCTATTTAGAGTTAATTGATAATGCTAAGCAAATCGTTACTCCATACCAATTTTGTATCAATTCGTACCAAGAAATTGGATTCGGTGACAAGATTAGCTATGCTAAATGGGGATTCTACGAGGAATTGATTGATCAAAATGTTAAACGAAATATTTCTCGTCCTTACTTGGGAGTTTTTTTTGGATTGTTGAAAGGCAATCGTATGGATAGCATGTCAAAACTTAAAGAAAAGTTTCCTGACAAATTTATCAGCTTGGGATACGAAAGCCCCCATCTTTCTAGAGCTTACTATCTCTCAAAGACTAATTACTCTTTATCGCTATCCTACGGTGATAAGGAGCATTTTATAAATCCATTTCGATTGCAGTATTTAGTGGCTAATGGTGTAGCTGTGATATCAGACAGTAAAAAAGATGACGACGGCTATTTACAAATGACCACTAATGTTGATACTGATTCAATCCATTTAGAGGTTCAGAAAAGTCCTATGCCACTCGAACAACTCGAGGAAATTGCGCGATCAACGACGCTAGTTTCAGGGTTGAAAGCATTCTTTCCAAAATAACAATATTTACCGCAGATCCCTATTTATGTATTTTTTTAAAGAAATCTCTTATGACTAAAAGTGCTAGATTCATTATTGTTACGCCACCTTATAATGAGCTATCTGCAGGCGTAAAAGTCCTGCACTTTCTTTGCCATTCGCTAAATCAAGTGGGTGTTAATTCATCCCTTCTCTTTTTAGATGTTCGGGATAAAACATACAATTCATTTGTGAGCATTACTGATAAATCAGCATTTCATGAACCTTACAACACCCCAGTTATTACAAGTTTAGAAGAGATAGACTTTGCAAATGATATTGTGGTGTACCCAGATATCATTGTTGGAAATCCATTAAATTCCAAAAAAGTAGTCAGATACATGCTAAACAAAAATGGGTTTATTACTGGCAACCCAATAACCTACAATTCGGGAGAATTTATCCTAAGTTATCAAAAAATATTTGAACCAAATGCACACCTTAATCTCTTTTTATCAGATGATGACCTTACATTGCTTCCAAATAGGGAGTCAATCTTAAATCTTAATAAAAATATTTCTTTAACCTATGTGGGTAAAGGTCGTAAATATGGGAACACCGTGCGAATCGGCGGAACAATAAGCTTGGATTGGAAAAAATCGCCTGAAGAATATATCTTGTTGCTTGAAAATGCAAAGTATCTCTTTACTTGGGATCAGATGACAGGTGTCGTATACGACGCTATTATTTATGGCTGTATACCGGTGATAGTTTCAAAAAATCCATGGACTTTTAAAGAAATTGATCAACAAGAGTTATTTAAACCCTACTTGACACTAGAGGAATTCGATAGCAAAGAAAAGTATTTTGAAAATTATGATATCTTCCTTAGTCTTCGAGACAGGATGATTGAGGATTTACATGTGCTTCAAACTACTGCAAAAGTACAAGTTGAAAAATTTGTGTACGAATGCGATATCTTTTTTAATTAATAACTATGGCATCAGAATAAAGTCTATCCAATTTAACCAGTGAGGAGACAACAATGCTAAAAGTACCTTTAGAAGAGCTGACCAAATTGGTCCAAGATAAGAAGCATATTGGGAGCGGTAGCATTAATTTTGAAATCCTAGAAAAATTAGGTGTTTTTATTTTAAGAGATGCAATTGACTCCAACCGAATTAAATATTATTTAAATCACTTTAAAAAAGGGATTGGTAGTGGTTTTCTAAAGAAAACTCAGCATCATTTGACTGAAATTAAGATTGAAAATAGTAACCCCTTAAAATCTATTGCGGAGGACCCTGACTTCATTAAAATCTGCTCTAGTTTTTTTGATGGCAATGTTGGCTCTGATAATATTAGAATAGTCAGAAAAGATAAAGATAATTTTGCGCCCGTTTTTCTCCATCAGGACACCTGCTATCAAATTGGTGGTTTTCAAAGATACTCTTTATTCATAGCACTTACAGATGCAAATTCCGATAACGGCGGGCTTATTTTGTATCCTGGCTCGCATAATTTTGGCTATTTAGGTGATGCAGGTGAAATCAATGAAGAAATATTACCTAAAAACTATCCTAGAATTTTATCTGACCTAAGTCCAGGTGATGTTTTGGTAATGCACTCTGCAATTTGGCATAAATCATCTGAAAACCTGAGTAAAAAAGATCGAATATATTTAGAGATTCATATTCAGAACATAGATGAACCAACAACTTCTATTGAGATATGTGGATCAAGAAGATCGAATTGGAGGATGACATTAAATGAGGGCGAAATTTTTAAAAACTCAAGAGTTAAAAAAATTCAATCCCTTTATAAAGAGATTGATGACCTTAAAATGAAGTTGGGAACAAACTTATGAAAGTTGGAGAATTTGATCTTTCTAATAATTTTGATGAATACAGCTTAAATATTTTTGATAATATTCTTTCTGAAAACTCTTGCGATGAATTGTCTAAAAAAATAATTTCCCTAATGGAAATATCATCCACGCATGTTAATGATGATGGGATTAACATGCTAACTCTTAATGGAGATTTCCTAATTTCAAAGATACCTGAAATTAGCTCGATTCATGATCAGATTTTACAAAAATTAAAGCTTAAAGTACCCCAAATGATGGCTCTTGATGATAAGAGGGTTGGGATCTCAACTAACTTGCTAATGAGTAATAAGAGCCATGCCTTTCGACCACACTTTGACAGACATGAATTCACCGCAGTAATTTACTTATCAAAAAATGATGATTATCCAATTAAAATTTACCCAAATATTCGCACAGACCCTCGATTTACAGAAGGTGCTTGGCTATATGATGCAAATGAAAAGTCACCCAATAGCATTATCCCAATACCAGGAAGGATGATAGTTTTTAAGGGTCGGACAACCCTTCATGGGGTTGAGTTCATTGGAGGCAATAAAAGTTCCACAGCAAGAGTCTCAATACAATTTGGCTTTGATACTTATTTCAAAAAATTCGATAACCAAAAATATTACGGTAATCAACACTAAAAGTAATAATGAAGATTTGCGTCACCTCTATAGGCTCAATTTCAGGCCCCTTCGTAACAAAAAGGCTTAAAGATTTAGGCCATGAAGTTATAGGTTTAAATATTCAAACTCAAGAATATTTAATTGATAGATCTTATTGTGATAATTTCTATTTGATTCCACATTCTAGTGAGGAGGACGCATTTATTGATCGACTATTACTTTTATCTAAATCACTCCACTTTGATGCCATCTTGCCATTAACTGATCCAGAAGCATATCTTTTGGCAACTAAATCAGGTGTTTTCCTAGAAAATGGAATCAGAATATTTTCTTCAAATCATCATAGCCTCTCTTTGGTTAGGGATAAGTTCAGTATTTTCTCTATGTCAAAGGAATGGTCTACTCACCAATTTAAACCGATTCCAACTCTGAAAAATTTTTCTGATGCGCTGGAGGCATTTGGACTTCCAATAATCGCAAAACCATCTATAGGCAGAAGTAGTCAGGGTCTGATATTAATCGAGACTTTTAATGCCCAGCCTGATTTGGATAACTATATCTATCAACCCTATCTCAAGGGTAATATTATTACTGTTGATGCAATTAGAATTGCCGAAGATAACTTTACTTTTTGCCTGCCAAGAGAAGAGCTTGAAAGGACATCGAATGGCGCAGGAATTAAAGTTAGAACTTTCAAAGATCCTTGGATGAATGATTTTATAAATTCACTTCTTGAAAAATTTAAAATAGAGGGTTGTATAAATATTGAATTTATACAAATAAAAGATTGCTACTATTTAATGGATTTTAATTTAAGAGTATCGGCAGGTATACGTTTTTCTTACGAGGCTGGGGCAGATTTTTTAGGGGCCCTAACCTCACGCTCAAATAACTATTTAGATGATTACTTTAAAGATGTTAAAAGTTTAGTAATTCGTTGAATGGTTTATTGAATCTAACCATTTTTTATTTGTGATGGATTAAAGTTTTCACCCAGATATATAAAAAAGAATCCATAAATGATATTTTTAAGAATTTGACGAAATGCCTCCGCCACTCTCGATTGTCAAAAGTTCATCGTTCATTTAAAGGAAAAATAATTTTGGTTAATGACAGAAATAAATTAACGGAGCTCCAAAGTGAAGTCATTTGGAATGAAAAATGGGATTCTATTTTTGATCAATATCAAGCAGATCTCAGGCACGGTTGGTATGTTGCTGCATTATTGAATAGCGATGTTGAAACTGTTTTAGAGATTGGTGCTGGCAGCTTTAGGGATATTGCTTTCCTTGCTCGCTTAGGAAAAAAAATTGGCGCTTTCGATTTTTCTCCAAATGCTTGTAATTTAGCTCAACAAAAGCATCCAAATTTGGCTAGGTTTTTTTGGTGTGATGATGCATTTTCAACAAAATTAGAGGATGCATCCTATGAGGCCAGTTTTAGTAATGGTTTTATTGGCTGCTTTGATGATGTGCAAATTCACAGTCTGATAAAAGAGCAGCTAAGAGTTACAAAAAAGCAAATGTTTATTACGCTTCATAATGGCCATAATCAGGGATTCAAAAATTACTTCATCGAAAAAAAAAATGCGGACAATCTTTATGAAATTCGATTTTTTACATTAGATGAGATAAAGATCATTTTAAATAAATTCTCTTTTTGTTACAAAATATTTCCTGTTGGTAAAGCTTATAAATATTTGGAAGATACTTTAATTAAAAATAATGCAAGTCTAGCTGAAATCAAAGAATGTATTTTATCTCAAGAAATGCAATATCTTGAGAGTAGTGAAAGACTAATGGTTGTCATAGATATTTAAAATCTAGAGAAAAAATATGAATAAAAAAATCTATGTTACTCAACCCTCGTTACCGCCACTTGAAAAATTTATTCCATACTTAGAGGAAATTTGGGATAAAAAAGTATTGACTAATGGTGGACCTTTTCATCAAAAACTTGAGTCTGAATTAATAAAATTTTTAAATGTTGAAAACATCTCGTTATTCACTAATGGCACTATTGCCCTAATTACCGCATTACAAGCATTGAGAATAACGGGGGAAGTTATTACAACCCCCTACTCATTTGTGGCGACCTCACATGCTTTACTTTGGAATGGGATAAAGCCAATTTTTGTTGATGTGGATCCCAATACATTTAATATTGACCCCGGCAAAATAGAGGCCGCAATTACACCCCAAACAACCGCTATCCTCGCAGTTCATTGTTATGGTCATCCATGTGATACAGAGCGTATCCAAAAAATTGCAGATAATTACAACTTGAAAGTTATTTATGACGCAGCGCATGCTTTTGGTGTTGATTGCGATTGCGGAAGTGTTTTAAATCATGGTGACTTAACTATTATGAGTTTTCATGCCACAAAAGTATTTAATACCTTTGAGGGTGGAGCTATCGTATCTCAAGATTTAAAAACAAAAATACGAATTGATCACTTAAAAAATTTCGGATTCGTTGACGAAACAACTGTTGTAGCCCCGGGCATTAATGGAAAAATGAATGAATTTAGCTCTGCCCTTGGATTGCTTCAGCTAGAATATTTTGATGAAATAATTGCAAAAAGAAAAATAATTGATAGTTCATATAGAGATAATTTATCTAATATTAAAGGATTGAGAATATTGGAAAGAAAAGAAAAGAAAAGTAATTTTGCATATTTCCCAATTTTAATTACTGAAGAAAATTCTCTATCAAGAGATGATGTATTTGATAAACTAGTCTTGAACAATATAGTTCCAAGAAAATACTTTTACCCTCTAATCTCTGAATTTCCAATGTATAGGGGCTTGGCGTCTGCAAGCCTAGACAATCTGTCGCATGCTAAAAGAATTTCTGAGCAAATTATTTGTTTGCCTATATACCCAGATCTTGAATTAGAAACTGTGAGGAGAATCTGTGACCTTCTCAGATCATAGTTTAGCTATTTTTTTTATCGATTTTATATATCTTTTTTAATTATTTCAGGGTGTATGGATAGATTGCTTTCCCACACTTGGTCATCTATTGGATAGTGTTGTAGCGATTTCACCCTGCCCAATTAGTTTTATTTGTTTACCTATCAGCCCAGAAATCTTGCACAATTCGAGTTTGCAGTCCGCTGCCCCACAAGCTACGCAATTGCCAGCCTGACACACTGCTGCAAAGCTCTATGCCGCAGCATCCTTCTGGGCATCTTTTGCCAAATGGTATTTTCGCCCCGCACTTCCATAAAGTATTCCCTAACTGTCGTGGGAATTATTCTATCTCGTCTGTAAATGGAGCACTCAATCCACTCCGGCACTCCATCAATCATGACATCTGCCTGCTTAAAGATCAGACCATTAAATTGGGGATGTTGATTTAGTAACTTGGAGCATCCCTCAATCGTAATGAATACTTGCCAATGACCATCCTCATATTGTGTTAGGCCTATCTCT
>Ga0209088_10002863_pt1 | contig 10359 bp, 18 predicted proteins | sample S_140625_EF_Meta_FD_187324 | JGI IMG/M metagenome (GOLD analysis project Ga0209088, IMG submission 187324) | Freshwater microbial communities from Lake Simoncouche, Canada to study carbon cycling - S_140625_EF_MetaG (SPAdes) (version 2) | ecosystem: Environmental > Aquatic > Freshwater > Lake ...
TCCACCAACACCAAACACAAATTCAACATCGTCAAATATCATTTCAGGAATATTATCTTTAGTTCTGTCACCACCATTGGCAAATATAATCTCATCATTGGGGAACATTTCTTTGACTTTACGAATGGCATCACAGGCTGTACCATCGCTGTCATCGAAATCAATGATACGATCTACCATATGTAAATTATCCAAGACTATCATGCGTTCTCGCCAAGGCATAAAAGGACGACCTTTTTTGCGTGTTAACCAATCATCTGAGTTGAGGCCGACTATTAACCAATCTCCTAAATGTTCAGCATGATTAAGATACGAGATATGACCGCTGTGGATTGGATCAAATCCGCCTGTGACTACTACGACTTTCATGTGTATAAATTTTCTATTAATTCTGGTTTATCTATGATGTTTTGTATCTGTATATTATTAAAATTAGGACGACATGGTTGGCATAGTTTAGTGTTAACTTTATTATATACTTCCATGTGTCGTGGGCCTAACCATAAATCTCTAAAATCTCCCTGATCCCAGTTGCCTATAGAGTAGTTTGCATTACCTCTGTTTTCACAGCAAGAGTATATTTCCCCATTGGCACTGAACACAGGGAATTGAAACATTTGGTGACAGCGATTGTAATTTCTTTCCAGATACTTGTTTTTGTTTAGTTTAGCTTTAACTTCATATTTCTTACTAAGTTCTTCAATATCCAATAGCGTTTGTTCAGTAAAGTTATAAGCATGGTTATTCATTATTAATGGTCTAAAGTAAACCAAACGAACTCCTACTTCTTTACATCTAGCAAAAATACTTTCTAATTCTTCTTTGGTTGAATTTAATTCGTGTAACAATACTTTGAAATCAACATTGGCACCTAGTTCAACTAACGTTTTAGCATTACGCATTACCTTGTTAAACGGACTGGTTTTAGTTAAACTTCGTCTAATTTTTTCATAAGTATCTTGATTGCCAGCATCAATGTCAATGCCAATCCACACTATCTTTTTTATTTTTTCAACGCTGACATTTTCGATTAACTTTTCTAACTTACTGCCATTCGTTGTAATGCTGGTTAGAAAGCCTAGATCCATGGCATGTTCTATAACTTTTTCGTAGCTGGGTAGTACTGTAGGTTCTCCACCTCCAGGAAAACTTAGACTATGCAATGTTCCATAACTTTTAGGAGTATGACTTCTCCATGTTGCTAGTTTATCTAACAAGCTGATGTATTCTGTGTACTTTTTTTGACTGGGACTTTCTGCTCTAAAATCTGCCGAGTTACAATAAAAACAATCTTGATTACATATGTTAGTTAAGTCTATATCGGCGTGAGCAGGAATAATTCCATGCGTTTCTTTGTTCTTTAGCCAATGAACAATTTCTGCGTTTTGGTACATGAAATATTTATTCTTTTATCCACTGATGATGACTAGATTCATTCCAATGCCAACGTCGGCCTTCACGCATAGTCCAAGGTAAAGGTGAATCATATTCACGAGTTTTATTTCTTATAGAATTAATACCCATAAAATCATCTGCTTGTTTTCCGGCCAACCCTCTAATTAGATTTATACGTTTAGTATAAGTAGACAAATAAGTTCCTAGGAAAAATTCAGCCTCTGAACAAATAATTTGTTCCATTATTGTTTCATCTAATTTGGGTAATTCAAAACTAAAGTCTTGATAAAAATATACATTATATTTTTTTCTTACTTCGTTAAAGAAATCTTTATTGGTCTCGTCTGTGGAAATATACAATGGTAGACCTTTGAATTTTTCTATTTTTTCTATTTCATCTAACAATTTTGTTTCTGTGTTCACTGTTTCTAAACCCTTGCCATACTGTATGAAAAAATCATTACGTCTAACATGTATAGCATTGAATGAACCTATTCTGTCTTTTACTCGTTGAGCCAAATCAAAATATTTTTGTTTATACCTAAAAGTTTTATTGATTTTATCTTTTAAAATATTTCTCTCTGCACCATCGCCGGGATATATATGGTACCAAAAATGACCAAAAAGATTGTTTTCAAAATGCAAAAATTGTTCATTTTTGTTTAAATCAATTATTTCTCTACCAAATGAAAATGTTTTAAAATCATCAGATGATGAACATTTTGATAAATCATTGACAAAAACTTGATGTGCGGCATGTATAAATCTATGAGGACTAGGAGGATCATAATGAAAAATATCTGTAAAATGTTTACCGATATCTCCAGTATAAGATTTCCAAGTATTAATGTCTTCTAGTTTTCCTTGAAACTCAGGAACATCTTTGTGTTCAACAATATCAAACTCATGTCTAGCAACTTCTTTATCAAACAATTGCCACATGTCATGAAAACTTTTTTTACCTGGTCCATTGGTTGGATGAAATAATATGTATGCATCCGGAGGTAGAATTAAAGTTCTTTTAGTAAGATATGCAAAAGCAAAAGCAATTTCATAACTCATCACAACATTTGAAAATCCAGATGAATACGGAGAGAAGGATATGTATTTGTTCATATCCAATATTTATAAAAGAAAACCTCAGAATAAATCCTGAGGTTTGTATGTTTGGTGCCCCCACCATGATTCGAACACGGGACCTACTGATTACAAATCAGTTGCTCTACCAGCTGAGCTATAAGGGCAAGTTTTAATTATAATTTATTTAGTAATTAAAGTCAATTAAATTTTATCTGGTCCGGCCTACAGGAATCGAACCCATATTCACGGTGTAGAAGACCGCTGTATTATCCATTATACTAAGGCCGGTTGTCTATGGTGCGCCCACCTGGACTTGAACCAGGGACCAAAGGTTTATGAGACCTCTGCTCTGACCAACTGAGCTATAGGCGCAAGTATTTGGTGCGAGTGCCCGGAATCGAACCGGGATGCTGTTAAGCGAGAGATTTTCTTACCACTATAGTTTTCACTACCTTTACAGTTTGATGGTCTGGACTATACCTTCATCATAGTATTACTACCTTAGATGCCCGCCGTCTAGTCTCTACACGTTCAAAGTAATTTCTTACTAAGCTTCGCTCGGTATTAGCATTTTACAGCCTTCACCGAATTTGACGGGTTCTACTCTTGAGATTTCCCTCAAGGCACTCAAATTTTACTCTCAAGTCTCTTGTGTCTACCTATTTCACCACACTCGCAATTTAATTTTAAAGAACATTTTAGTTATTTCTAACTGTGTAAGTACATATTATAACATCACTGTACTTATTTGTCAACATCTTCATGTTGCCAAGTTCTTAATCATTGTATAGTGATTCCACGCTTCAATTACACTTTCATTATCTGTCACAGGACTGGGTGCAATGTCATACCAAGTGTCTCGCAAGTGATGAGCATTTCCAATTATAGTAGAGCCCACGCAACGCGGCTGATGCAACTTGCCCGATTGTAAAAGATATCTGGCTACAGATTGTGCATCATCTAGACTATAAGCACTCATATCATATTCTGGTCTACTTCTTGAACCTGCATTGTCGTAATAGTATTGTTCTATGACAAACATTAAACTTTCCAAGTCAGGACACATTGTATTGCTAACGATAAACAATACATCCTCTTCTTTGACTTCTCCAACAAGAATGCTTTTAACACACTTGCCTAGACTTGTTCCAATTTTCATAGTTCGACTCCGAAATGTTGTTTAATTAATCTTGCGCCAAATTCTGGATCGTAGGGAAACGGTTCGTCTTTCCATTTAATTAGTTCATTGGCACATTCCTGGACAATCAACTCAGCGAATTTTTCGTGATTGACATGACTAGTGTTTGGGTCTGGCCATACTTGTCTTGCTAGTTCTAAAATTCTTTGGTTCATTTAACCGCCTTGTTCGCTGTCTTTAGGAAAGGGAAATGGCCAATTATTACTTGGTTCTGGTCGAGGTTTAAGTTTAATATTTTCTTCTATTATATCACCATACTCTTCGCAGAGATCAACTTGATATGGTGCAATCACATGAACAGCACAGTCTTCTTCCTGCCAATCGTGTTCACCATCAAATAGCCAGGCTGCTCCGCCTTCGTAGTATAGTTCTTTTAATTCTTGTTGTTCTAATTCAGGAATGTCATCGCTGAACTCCCACTCAACACTGATGCTATCATCAAACTCACAGCCCCATCCTGCATCTGGTTTACAGTATGCGATAGTATCACCTAGCCAGGGAAGATTACAGTCCAGATCTTCTTCGATAAAGCCTTGTCCCCAACGATATGTTTCATCGATGTTGAACCAGCTAATACTGCCATCTGGGTTATTACGAAACATTTCTACGTGATAAACAACGCTTTTCTTTTCCAGCGGTTTAATTAAATATACTTTACTCATCGTCGATACTCCTTGCTTACGTTAGGTAATTGATTTTCTTTAATATTAAACTCGTAGCCACCCAAGCTACCAGCATAAGTGCCTTTATTGTAAGTCAATTTAATGCGAACAGTATTAACTGCTACATCCATGAAAGACTGTTCTTTAAAAGCTAATACATGACATTGTACTTTCTTTCCGTTGTCAATGCAAGTAAGAGTCAGCTCTTTATCAATCATTTATTGCCGCCATAATAATTAATAACTTCAGTAAATGCACCAATCAATCTGGCATTTCTCATTTGATCATCTGGATGTAGATATCCAACACCATCTTCTAAAGATTTAACAAGATAGTTTCTATGATCACTAAGGCTTATCAATGCCAGTCGATCTACAACATCCATGTCTAATTCTACTTTTTTATTCATTTTCTTCTGCCTCATATTCTGCCATTTGTTCGCTGATGCCAAATGCATGATCAAGTTCCTCTGGTAAAAGCTCTTTAACTTGTTCGCTGTTTAGGTCTGATAATTCATAAGTCTCATCTTGACCATCAAAGTATTGGCCGCAAAATCCAACCCCTGGTTCATAATACATTGCATCAACTTCAAACTCAAGTTCTATTAGCTTATCATAAAAATTAATAGGCGGACTCCATGCCGTATCAAAGTATAACGTCACTGAATAGCCATTGTCGATTTTTTTGATTTTATAATCATCATTGCCATTGCTAATGTCCCACTTGCAACCCCATTCGCCGATGGCAAAATCATACCAACTTGAATAACCATAGGTCTTACGATTACCTTCACGAAGAGCAGTCAGTCTTGCCTGTTCCAATTTATCGCCATATGAACCTTCTGTTGTATCCGATAATGCCTGTGGTATTGGAACAAATTCATGAAGCAAGGCATCATCTTTTGCAGATTTAACTGCACGACTGATCATCTTGCGATCGCTGTGAGCAAGTGTTAGAACGTTTGAGCACCAATTAGGCATAGTCAATCTCCCTGATATAATAGCCACTGTAAGGATAGTTTTCTTTTAACCATTCCAAAAGACCAGGTTCCCATGGATAGTTGATACTTCCTTCTCGATTGGTAATAATTTTAATCATACTAGTTTATCTATGTTTTGTCCACTGCGATTCATACGACAATTCATTTCAATGCGTTTTTCTTCTTCTATTTTTGAATTTTCTTTAGCTCTACGTTCTTCTAGAACTCGTTGTTCATGTCGTATATCGGCTTGTTTAGCCAAGTTTTTATGGTATATCTCAATTGACTGTTGAGAAATTCTACTTACTTCCATTTTAGATCCTTTTGACACGAGTTAACCAAGTTTCCTTGACACCAGTGTATTGGTCAACATCGTGACGTTTTACACTTCCTTTAACACGAATCTTTTCGTTGACAGGGAAAATATCCCGGCCATGTGCTGTGGAGAACTTAAATATATTTACTCCATCTGTGGCAGTATTGATAAAGATATTATAGTTTTTGCTATAAAATGTATCAATGATTTCTACGTCAAGTTCGTGCTTGCTGGCTTCTGTGCCAACGAACATTGAAGTAGCCGCAAATGCCTGCTTTTTTTCTTGCTTGACTTCACGCTCAAGGTCTTTACGATATGTCTGTACTAAGCAAGACATACAAGCGATTTCATATTTGCCGACATTTTCCATGGCAACAATGTTGGCAATGGTGGCCATGAAGCCGTTGGCGATTGGACCCGACAAAGTTTTAAACAATAGGCCTGAAAAATGTTTGGCAAGTTTTTCACCAAATAATTTATCTTCATCTGTAAGAGCACCTGGATTTTCGCAGAGACTCATAGCCAAGTCTTTATTATACTTGGCACCGTCTGGAAAAGGAAAAGTATTTTGATTGATGTATTTGCCGCCATTCATACGATCGGCGGCAGAGATGCTAGCCCACGCAAGGCCGATGGGAAAAGTGACTTTTTTGCTAGTTGAGTATGCCATACAACCCCCGTCTTGTTACAATATAAGTATTATAACACAACGGGGATTTTATGTCAATTAAATTGTTCTAGCAGAAACAGTACCTTCGATAATACCATAAGTGGTATTATAGATGATTCTTTGATCAATTGATGTCTTGGCTGTGGGATTGGCCAGCATCGCTAGATATTGTGCTTCATTGTCGTAAGTAATAGTTAGAGTAAAAGACAATCCGTTTGGACTTTGTTCTACAGTAGAATTACCATATAATGAATTGAATTGTGCCGCTTCTGCGTTTTCGTGCCACCATGCGATATCAACGCTTGGGCGTGTGAATGTTTTTGATATTGTAAACATTACAAGTCTCCTTTAATTTACTTATTTATGCTGATTAAATTATTTATATACTAATATAGGGTTAATTAATGACCAAATCCTTGACGATACGCTTCTTGATTTCTTCGATTTTGTTCTTGACTGGCTCTTGCTTCTGCGCCACGGAAACATGCTTCTCGTTCTTGATGATACCATTGATTACACATGGAGTAATCTGGGACCACTCTAACAGGGCGAACGACCTGTCTTTCTACTATCACTCGTGGTTGTGTCGGTTGCTGACTGCCAACGGCGGCGCCCATGCCTGCACCAAGTATAGCACCACCTGTGCCACCAATTTGTTTTCCAATCACGCTGCCAATTACTGCACCAGCCATTTCGTTGCTTTGCTGATGTGTGGCACAGCCAGTTAGGGCTAATAATACTAAAGTACTATATACTATTTTACGCATAATCTACATCCTTTACATGTTTACAAGATTTTCTAAATTGAAATCCACTGCAAGTACAATGCATCTTGCCGGATCCTACTGTTACTGTATAAGTATCTCCTTTACTGCCTTTGACAGTAAATGTTTTAACAACAGATTCTTTATGTTCCATTGCTTGATTATTTATAGAAATAATATGACTTCGTTGTATTACTCTAAAAGGAAACTCTGGATTTCCAGTGCTCAATGCGATTTGTCCAGGATTTAGCCATTTGACTTTAACCTCTTCTCCCTCATATTCGAAGAACTCGGGCTGATCAAACATCCAAATACCAGGACGATTAAACTGTGGATTAAAAACTTTGATTTTCATAATAAATATATTTTACTATAAAAGAGGGTTTATGTCAATTAAAAATGTTTTCGAAACTGTACTAGATCAAAAAGACTTAGAAGAAATACTCAATCAATTACCTAAAGAAAAAGGTAAAATAGAAACCAGCCATTATTATAATGGAAGTATTGGATTTTATAATTTACCTGTAGTTAACAAACATTTATCAAAGATCGAAGAATTGGTAAAAACAGTAGTTGGTGATAATATCAAGTTTGAAAACAGTTTTACTAGGATATACAAAAAAGACAGTACATTAACCATGCATATCGATAGAACTGGATTAGATGTAACTGTTAGTCTATGCTTAAAACGTGATCTTCCATGGCCATTGTTTGTTAGCCTTAAACAAGTTGATGAGAAATACTCTGAAAAAAATCCAGATCCATATAAACAATTATCAGTGGGTTATGATATACTGCCAGGATCTTTTGTCATTGCCGAGGGTAGGAAATTCCCTCATTGGAGAGAAAAATATATTGGAGATGAAAATCAAACCAATATCTACACATTCTTACATTGGCGTAGAATTTAAAGACTGTCTGGCCAATCTCTAAATAATGCATGTTGAATATCTCCGCTGACAAATTGATTAAAACTTCTGTGCTTGTCCTCTAACTCGCCTTTTAATGGAGCTACCCTTTTGAAGGCGTTGTCCATTTGTGCCATATCCGTAAATTCCATCATGATATGCCATTCTGGCATATCTGCTATACTACGAAATCCCATCTTACATCTTGTTATTCGAAAAGACTGCATTTTCTCTTCATCAACTAGATGTTGAAGAAACCCTCGCATATTATTAACCCAATCAAGGTCCGAAATATCGCCTTCTTTATTTGCCCAAATATGATAAATGTCCATTATTCTAATCCTTTACTTTGTTTCCAATTTGCATACCCTGCTAAAAATGCATTAGTATCATTGTTAAAATATGTAGTCAATGCACTCTTAATTCCAAAATTTCCTCTTTCTGGAAAATAATCTTTTAATTCGGCTCTTCTTCGAGTATCTAGTGTAATACAGTGAAGTCCCCCATCCCAAAAAGTTCTTGTTCTAAATGGAATTACATGACAAGTGATTCCATGCTTTTCTAATTCAGCAAATAGAGTTGGATGTTCGCCCATGCATAAGATATTTTTTTCGTCTATGACAAGCACATTGACTTCAAAATATGTTTCCTTGTAATCGCCAATCCACTCACTGCAATATGTTTCTACGTATTCATTAAAATAAGGATATAAGAAAACACCCGGATTCATAGCGTTAGGTAACATCCAACGACGGAAACTTATATCCGAATTCCAACCAGGATAATCTTGATATGTAGGAGAATTTAATGTAATTTTTTTCCAATTAGGAAACATTAGCTCATAATCAGTCCAATAATTTGTAGCTATTAACAATCCTGGTTTTAGAGGCATAAAGCATCCATCTACATGTCCGCCATTGGTTGCGTAATGTATTCTATAATCATCTTTCAATGAGTTATATATTCGTTGTTGTTTATGAAAGTCTTTGTATATATTGTCAACATCATCAACTTTTCTAATAAACCTATCTATGATAATATCTCGTCCTAATTTTACAGCACAGGCACCGGATATCCATTTATCCCTAACAATTTGTTCACTGGGATAATCTTTTAACAATGGTTCATAACAATGTTTTAATCCTCTGTCTGAAAAATACAATTTATTACCAATTACTGCATTGTTATCTCTAGGTGTGATTGGCGGTTTCAATAATTTATTGTGATTATCAGGATCTAGATATAAACTCTTATCGCCATCAACATATGGACGTTTAACAACCACATTAAACTCTTCTAGTTTTTTCTGTATCTTGTTTAAGTCTTCTTTGGTCCATTCTGTGATTTGACAGAACGCATCTCGAATAGCAGGCTCTAAGTCATCATAAAAATGAGTTGGCCAAACATCGCCTAACCAAACTTCTTCTAATCTATCCCAGTTGTTATGTACTAAAATGTTGCTCACGATTTTTCCTTATAATGTATGTTTATCACTTTAATCCTTTATTTTGTTTCTAATTTGTATACCTTGCCAAAATATATAATTTCAAAATTTCCTCTTTTGGTGAAATAGTTTTTTAATACGGCTTTTCTTTTAACATTAATATGCTCTGTAAAATAAATAAAGTATGCAGATAATATTTAGTAATGAATTCGGATGTCATGGTAAGAGTGAAGTTATTTTAAATTTTCCAGAATTAATTAATGTAACATTAGATGAATATGATCAGGCTTTGGAACAAGGTTGGTTGTTGACTATAAAAAATAATAAAGAACAATGGTACCAAAGTCGAAGTACAAGAACTAAATTATCCAACACAAATTATTCTAAATTAGAAAATGTCAATATTTTAAATAAGCCTTATCCTTTATCTAAATTAGATGAAATATATGATAGATACTGTGCTCACAAACATTTTAAGAAATATTTCGAAGTAGGACATTTTTTGGATAATGATATTATATTTGGTTATTACGAAAAAAATAATTTAACTGCTTGGTCCAAACTTAGATGCTATTCAAGTAACGGTATAGAAAGCGTTCAATTTGTTTGGGATTATTCTAATCCCACCAGTCATTTAGGCTTACATAGTTTAAAACATGAAATAGCATGGGCAAAAGAATCTGGTTATGAATATTTCTATATGGGTGCTGGCTATGAAAAGAACAGTATTTACAAATCTGATGTAGATGGCTTTGAATGGTGGACTGGCAGAGAATGGAGCACAGACAAAGACAAATACATATATCTATGCAAACGTGATAGTAAAATTTCTAGTTATCACCAAATACATACTGCTCTCTCCAGCCTGCAACACGATCGAAATATTCTCTAGGCCACAGATCATAATAGCCTTGATCTTTTAAATCGGCGCTGGCTAGATTTA
>Ga0209088_10002868_pt1 | contig 10353 bp, 10 predicted proteins | sample S_140625_EF_Meta_FD_187324 | JGI IMG/M metagenome (GOLD analysis project Ga0209088, IMG submission 187324) | Freshwater microbial communities from Lake Simoncouche, Canada to study carbon cycling - S_140625_EF_MetaG (SPAdes) (version 2) | ecosystem: Environmental > Aquatic > Freshwater > Lake ...
GCAGAATGGGCATGGTCCGAACTGACTCGATTTTTTGAAAGTCCCTTATTTTTTCATGTTTATTTTGCGCCAAAATCCTTTTTCATCTTACCTAAAGCCAATTTTAGCTACGAAGACCAACAATTAATAAGGGGTTATTTCAATAAAAGTTAGCATTCGTTAGTATTTTCAGGTCATTTTAGCCTTAAAATGGCCCAAAAAAGCATTTCTCGGCGCAGAATATCAAATGTGAAAACAAAAAACTAAATAAACGGCTAGTATTTTAACAAAAAGTATATTTTTGCCTCGTAAACAAAAACCTTTTACAATGTCAGACATCGCAATTAGAGTTAAAAAAATTATCGTTGACAAATTAGGTGTAGATGAAGCAGAAGTTACAAACGAGGCTTCATTCACAAATGATTTGGGCGCGGATTCTTTAGACACAGTGGAATTAATCATGGAATTCGAAAAAGAGTTCAATATTTCTATTCCAGACGAACAAGCAGAAACAATTACTACTGTTGGTCAAGCTGTTGCTTATTTAGAAGAGCACGCAAAATAATATTGTATTATTTTATAAGCTGAAACTTCGGCATATTTAATCCGCCTTTTTGAGCCTTGCTTTAAAGGCGGATTTTTATTTTAAAAAGATCCACATGCAAACTAAACGTATTGTAGTTACAGGAATAGGCGCTTTAACACCCATCGGGAATAATGTAGAAACGTATTGGAATAATTTAATCAATGGCGTTTCTGGTGCAGACATGATTACGCAATTTGATGCGTCTAAGTTTAAGACAAGATTTGCATGTGAAATAAAAGGCTTTGATCCAACTGAATTTATGGATCGCAAGGAAGCAAGAAAACTAGATCGTTTTGCACAGATTGCTTTGGTAGCAAGTGATCAAGCAGTATTGGATGCAGGCATTACCAAAGAAAATGTAGACCACGATAGAGTGGGTGTTATTTTTGCAAGTGGTATTGGTGGCTTAACAACTTTCACAGAAGAGGTGACCAATTTTGTGCATGGTGATGGTACGCCAAGGTTCAACCCTTTTTTTATTCCAAAAATGATTTTAGATATTGCTGCAGGACAAATCTCCATGAAGCATGGATTTAGAGGTCCTAACTACGCAGTGGTGAGTGCTTGTGCATCTAGTACAAACGCGATTATTTCGGCGATGGATAATTTAAAATTAGGCAAAGCAGATATTATCATCACTGGTGGATCTGAAGCAGTGATAGGTATTGCGGGCATGGGTGGATTCAATGCAATGAAAGCCATGAGTGAGCGCAATGACGATCCAAAAACTGCAAGCCGCCCTTACGATAAAGACCGTGATGGTTTTATCATGGGTGAAGCAAGTGGTGTTTTAGTATTAGAAGAATTAGAGCATGCGATTCGTCGTGGTGCAAAAATATATTGTGAAGTAGTTGGTGGAGGTGCCACAGCGGATGCATACCACTTAACTGCACCACATCCAGAAGGATTGGGCGCAAGAAACGTGATGAATGCTGCGTTGAGAGATGCAGGTATGCAAGCTAATGAGATAGACTATATCAATACGCATGGCACTTCTACCCCTTTGGGCGACATTGCAGAAGCAAAAGCCATCACAGAAGTGTTTGGAGAGCATGCCTACAATTTAAATATTAGCGCTACCAAGTCCATGACAGGCCATTGCTTAGGGGCAGCCGGTGTGATTGAGGCGATTGCGTGTATTCAAACAGTGATACACGACATCATCCCTCCAACCATCAATCATTTTACAGATGATCCAGATTTAGATCCCCGTTTGAATTTCACATTTAACAAAGCCCAAAAGCGCGTGGTAAATGCCGCCTTGAGTAACACTTTTGGATTTGGTGGACACAATGCATGTGTGATTGTTAAGAAATACAAAGCTTAACTAAGCCTTAGATGAAGCGCTTATACCATCTTATTTTTTCTTTCAGAAAATCTGAATTCGAAAAAAGTGTGTACATGTTAATTGGGTATCGTACTACTAAAATGGTGCTATTCCACACCGCATTCAACCATCGATCTTTAAAAGAAAATCCATCAGAGAACAATGAAAGGATGGAGTTTTTAGGTGATGCGATTATCAGTTCAGTCGTGGCCGAATACCTCTTTAAAAAATATCCATATAAAGGCGAAGGTTTTTTAACCGAGATGCGCAGTAAGATGGTGAACAGACAACAATTGAACCATATTGCGATTCAAATGGGTTTAAAAAAAATGACCCGTTTTAATAAATTAGATGGTGGATTAAAGAGCAGTCAAATTTTTGGCAATACCCTAGAAGCCTTAGTGGGTGCTATTTACCTAGATAAGCAATATAATTTTACAAAAAAATGGATCATTGAAAAAATGATTCAACCCTATTTGTTTATGGACGAATTAGAACAAATAGATATCAATATTAAAAATAAAATTATTGGCTGGGCTTTGAAGCAAGGCAAACAAATTGACTTTGTTTTGGCAGACGAACAATTAGAGGGAAGAAGAAGGTTATTTACAATCAATATTGTCATTGACGGCGAAGTCATTACTTCTCAAAAAGGGTTTACCAAAAAAGACGCTAGTCAAATTGCAGCCCAAAAAGCCATCGAGATTTTACAAATTACCTAGACAAGTTTATTTGCAAAATAAGCTAGCCAAATAATTTAGCTAAATAATGTAGAGTAACTTATTTTTTCGTCTGGCATAGTTCAATCAAGACCCCGCCTGCATCTTTTGGATGCACAAAACAAACCCATTTATTATCCGCACCCAATTTTGGTACTTCATTAAGCAGGGTAAAGCCTTCTTTTTTCAATCTTTCAATTTCTGCAAGGATATCTGGGACTTCAAAAGCAATATGGTGTAATCCTTCTCCTCTTTTAGCAATGAATTTGGCAATGGGTCCATTTGGGTCCAAGCTTTCTAATAATTCTATTTTAGCCCCATTTTGTAAAAAAAACGCTGTATCCACCGCCTCGCTGCCAACTTGTTCCGTTTTATAGCAGGACGCGCCAAGAAGGCGCTCAAACAAAGGAATACTTGTTTTTAAGTGATTCACTGCAATACCAATATGGTCCACCTTATAATCCATCTTTGCTTGTTTTACGAATTGGGAAAAAAATGCCACCTAAAGCTAACGAAATCCTACATATTGATGTTCAATCTTTAACTTTGGGACCTTAGACAAATATAAAATAGAACTATGTTAAAATTACCAATTTATCTTGATCATAATGCAACTACCCCAATGGATCCTAGGGTTTTGGAGACAATGATTCCTTATTTCACTGAAAATTTCGGAAACGCTGCAAGTAGGAACCATTCTTTCGGATGGCATGCAGAGGAGGCAGTAGATTATGCGCGTGAGCAAATTGCGCAATTAATTGGTGCAGACCCAAAGGAAATCATTTTTACTTCAGGTGCAACAGAGGGGGACAATTTAGGCATCAAAGGTGTGTACGAGATGTACGCAAGCAAAGGCAATCATATCATTACTTGTACTACAGAACATAAAGCGGTTTTAGATACTTGTAAGCACTTAGAAAAATTAGGTGCAGAAGTGACTTATTTAGAAGTACAACCTGACGGATTAATAGACTTAAAAGCATTAGAAGCTGCAATGAGACCAACCACTATTTTAGTGGCGATCATGTATGCAAATAACGAGATTGGCGTAGTTCAACCTGTGAAAGAAATCAGTGCAATTGCTAAAAAGCATGGCGCATTATTTTTTACAGATGCAGTGCAAGCGGTAGGTAAAATACCGGTAGATGTGAATGCAGATGGCATTGACTTGATGGCCTTTACAGCACATAAAATGTACGGCCCTAAAGGGGTAGGTGCATTGTATGTTCGTCGTAAAAATCCAAGAGTTAAAGTAACTGCGCAATTAGACGGTGGTGGACACGAAAGAGGGATGCGTAGCGGTACTTTGAATGTGCCTGGTATTGTTGGTTTTGGTAAAGCTTGTGAATTAGCAAGATTAGAAATGGCTTCTGATACAGAAAGAATTTCTAAATTAAGAGATAAATTAGAAAATGCATTAAAGGTAATTGATGAGTCTTATGTGAATGGTAATCCAGCACATCGTTTACCACATGTAAGTAATATTTCTTTCAAATACGTAGAAGGTGAAGGTTTGATGATGGGCTTTAACAAAGACATCGCATTGTCTTCTGGTTCAGCTTGTACATCGGCTTCCTTAGAGCCTAGCTATGTATTGAAGGCTTTAGGCTTAGGAGACGATTTAGCTCATAGCTCATTGCGTTTTGGCTTAGGAAGATACACAACAGAAGAGCAAATCGATTTTACGATCAAAGCAGTCACAGACACTGTATTGAAATTAAGAGAGATGAGTCCTTTATGGGAAATGTTCAAAGAAGGAATCGATATCGATGCCATTCAATGGGCACATCATTAACATTACAAAATGTGCAACATTTTGAAATGTTATAAGGAAGTGGCTTGGGCACATCATTAACATTACAAAATGTGCAACATTTTGAAATGTTATAAGGAAGTGGCTTGGCCGGTTCAATTTAAAAATTAAGGAGACTAGGTCTCATTTTTGAAAATATATAAAATAAAAAAACATGGCATACTCAGATAAAGTAATCGATCATTATTCTAATCCTAAAAATGTAGGTACATTAGATAAAGCTTCAAACACAGTTGGTACAGGTTTAGTAGGCGCACCAGAATGTGGTGACGTAATGCGTTTGCAAATTCAAGTTGATAATGCTACTGGTATTATCACCGACGCAAAATTCAAAACATTTGGTTGTGGTTCTGCAATCGCTTCTTCTTCTTTAGCTACAGAGTGGTTAAAGGGTAAGTCCGTGGACGAAGCGGTTAAAATCGACAACATGGATTTAGTGGAAGAGTTAAACCTACCTCCAGTTAAAATTCACTGTTCAGTATTGGCAGAAGATGCTATCAAAGCAGCGATCAATGACTACCGTTCAAAGAATGGTTTAGAGCAATTGGTATTTGAAGAGCGAATTCACTAATAAAACACATGAGTGAAGTTTTAGAAAATACAATTTACGTGAGTGAAAAAGCAAAGGCAAAAGTAAAACAACTGATGCTGGATGCTGGCGTCACCGACGACCCTAGCTATTTCTTAAGAGTAGGTGTGGTGGGCGGCGGCTGTTCTGGATTGAGCTACAAACTAGATTTTGACAATGAAATTAAGCCGATGGATCAGGTCTTTGAAGACAACGGGGTGAAAATTGTCACAGACCTAAAAAGTTTTTTATATTTAGTCAATACGGAATTAGAATTCTCAGACGGATTGAACGGAAAAGGTTTTTATTTCAATAATCCAAATGCAAGCAGAAGTTGTGGATGCGGAGAGAGTTTCGCGGTGTAACTTTTTAGTTTCCCAAAAGCCAACAAAAATTAACGATTTATCTAAAATGCCCCTGTAAAACTGGGGCATTTTTTATGTAGCTTTGGGTCATGTGGGCAATATGTAAAAAAGAGTGGGCACATTATTTCGGAAGCTTATCGGGCTATTTAATCATCAGTTTCTATTTACTGGTAAACGGCTTATTGTTATTTGTCCTCCCCAACTTTAATGTATTAGATTTTGGATACACAAGCTTGCAAGTGTATTTTGATTTTGCTCCATGGATTTTAATCCTTTTGATTCCCGCAATTACCATGCGGAGTTTTTCCGAAGAGTACAAGCAAGGCACCTATGAAATTTTAAAGAGTCTCCCTATTTCTGCAAGGTCCATTTTAATTGGAAAATATATTGGGGTAGTTTCAATCACCATCTTAGCAATCCTTCCAACATTTTTTTATGCCATTGTCCTCAATTATTTAAGTGCTATAGGTGGGATAGATTGGGGTGCAACGATTGGTGCTTATATTGGTTTAATTGCACTTGCTGCTGTTTATGTGGCGGTGGGTGTTTATATGAGCAGTGTAACAAAGCATACCATGATTGCCTTATTAGGGTCTATCTTAATTAGTATTTTTTTATATAAAGGCTTTGATTGGATTGCTGATTTACAATTTTTTCAAAATGGCTATGATTTTTATATTCGTCAATTAGGGCTTTCGGTGCATTATCAAAATTTAAACAAAGGCGCGATTGGGTTAGGAGATATTGTATATTTTAAAACTATTATTCTTTTATTTGGGCTTGGTGCGATTGAACAATTATTAGGTAAGGTTAAGTATAGTTGGGTTTTATTAGTGATGCTTTTATTGAATTTTCTTTGCCATTTGTATCCATTGCAAATAGATCTTACAAAAGACCAGCGCTATACCATTAGTAGTCAATCTAAAATATTAATTCAAGAAATAAAGCAGCCAGTCAAAATACATTTTTATCTTGGCGGTGAATTACCAGCGCATTACAAAAAATTAGAACTTGCGACCATCCAATTCCTGGATCAGCTCCAACAAATCAATCCTACTTGGATTAGCTGGGAACAAACTGTACCAGGGGAACTGTTTAAAGATAGTACATTGTTGATTTTTTATGATAGTTTACAAAAGCAAGGTTTGCCAATTGATCGTTTTCAAAACACAGAAACCATCACCGATAAAAAATTAGATCAGCTTTTAATACCGGGACTCTTGATCGAAGTGGAAGGACAAAAGCCGATTGCAATTGATTTAAGAAGTAGCAAGCAGTTCTTTAAGCCCTATAATATTGTAAAGGAATTACCTGAAATAGACATTGAAGCTAGCTTTAATGCAGCCGAAGCACTTTTAGAATATAAAATAGTACAGGCCATTTATTTAATGAATAGGACTGAAAAACCAAGTATCGCTTATTTGGTGGGCAATGGAGAACCATTGGATTACACAGTGAATGATTTAGGACAATCTATTAAAAATCATTACAATCTTGGGGTCTTTGATTTAAAGAAAGGATTTCCTGATGCTTCTAAAATTAACACCTTATTGATCGTAAAACCAACGATACGTTTTACTGAATTAGACCAATTAAAAATTGACCAATATATATTATCTGGTGGCAATGTGATTTGGGCATTGGACCCTTTGTTTGCTGAGTATGATAGTTTACGCAATACGGCTGGCGCCTACCTTGCATATGATCGTGGACTTGGATTAGAGGCACAGTTATTTAAATATGGTGTAAGGGTGAATCCTAATTTAGTGCAGGATTTAAATTGCGCCAAGTTACCGATGGTGGTGGGTTTAGATGCATCAGGTGCTCCAACGATTCAAAGAGTGCCTTGGCCATATTATCCTTTTGCGCAAGCCGGATCGGAACATCCAATGGTGCAAAATATGGATAGGGTGTTGACTGCTTTTCCTGCAAGCTTAGACACTGTGCGTGCATTAGGTATTACAAAGACCATTTTATTAACGACAGATACAACCAGCAGAATTATTAGCAGCCCAACGATGATTCAATTAAATAGTGGGCAACAAGAGGGCGAATTGGCAAGCTTTACAAATAAATATATTCCAGTGGCAGTCTTATTAGAAGGACAGTTTAAATCTGCGTTTACAGGCAGGTTGACTTCATCTTTAATGGACTCCGTTCAATTAACGACAGGCAAAGCTTTTGTTACAAATGGTACCAAAGCTGCAAAGCAAATTGTATTATCAGATGCGGATTTAATTACCAATTTTGTAGATGCTCAAAAAGGGCCACTTCCAATGGGGATGATTCCATATGAAGGTGTTCAATTTGCCAACCCTGTTTTTTTTCAAAATGCGATTGCTTATTTAAATGAGCCAATTCGTTTATTAGAAGCAAGAAAAAAGAATCTAGTGTTAAGAAGATTAGATCCGGGGAAAGTGGCAGAAAATAGACTTTGGATTCAACTTGTATTATTACTAGGTCCATTATTATTGCTTGGATTAGGCTATTGGGGGGCGTATTATTACCGCCAATCTCGATTTGCTGTATCTAAATCATAGCTTATCTTTGCAGCATGACAACAGATCAAATAGTATACGCTGTTTTTGGTGTAGTGGTTGTGACTGCTTTAATTTTAGACTTAGGATTTCTAAGTAAAAAAAACACGTCCATTTCTATTAAACAAGCGCTTCAGCAAACATTTATTTGGGTGCTATTGGCATTAGGATTCTTTGTCTTTATGTGGCTGGAAGAAGGGCAGAAATTAGCCTTTGAATATTTAAGCGGTTACTTAATGGAGTGGAGTTTAAGCATTGATAATATTTTTGTATTCATTTTAATTTTTGATGCTTTTAAAGTGAAGGAGCAATTCCTCTCCAGGGTATTGCTAATTGGTATTTTACTTGCCATTGTATTTAGGGTTATATTTATTACAGTAGGTGTTGCATTGGTTGCAAAGTTTGCTTGGATTTTATATTTATTTGGCTTGTTTTTATTGTATACAGGCTATAAGATGTTTTCTGCTGGAGAAGATGAAGCATTTGATCCGCATAAATCTAAAATCTACCTTTTCTTAAAAAAGTTCTTGCCTATCACTAACGAAGATGGAGCCGGCAAATTCATGATGCGTATTGGCGGCAAACCAATGTATACAAGCCTTTTTGTGGTCGTGGTTTTATTGGCCGCAATTGATTTGGTGTTTGCTTTGGATTCTATCCCAGCTGTCATGGGTATTTCCATGAGTAGTTTAGTAATTTATACTTCTAATATTTTTGCAATTCTAGGTTTGCGCTCCTTGTTCTTTTTATTAAGAGGCGCTGTGAATCAATTTGAACATCTACAACAAGGTATTGCGATTGTGTTGATATTTATTGGTGTTAAAATGCTTGGAGAGCATTACATCAATATGGTGATGAGTAAAAACACCCAAGTGCTTTTATCATTATTAGTGATTGTATTTTCAATCACAGGTTCAATCTTGTACTCCATCTTTTCAAATCGTCAAAAGAACCTACCAAAGGACTTTAAGGACAATACCATTTAATTTATGCAATTCAAAATGAACGAAAAAAAAGTAGCAGCATTGATTATTGCAATTATAGCAATAGACCAATTGTTGAAATTTTATATCAAGTTGAACTTCTTTTTAGGAGAAGAACATCAAGTGATTGGATCTTGGTTTAGATTCCATTTTGTAGAAAACGAGGGAATGGCATGGGGTCTTAAATTTGGCGGTGAATTTGGCAAAATCGCATTGACTTTATTTAGATTAGCTGCGGTGATTTGGGGTACTTTTTTAATCAAAGGATTTATACAAAAACAATACCATACAGGTTTCATTATTTGTTCGGCATTAATTTATGCTGGGGCATTGGGCAATTTAATTGATAGTATGTTTTATGGCCTATTGTTTGATGCGAGTATCCCCTATACAGCCATGGTGGCGCAGTTTTTACCAGAAGGGGGCGGCTATGCCAATTTTTTGCATGGCAAAGTAGTAGATATGTTTTATTTCCCAATCATCACCAATGCGCAGTTCCCAAGCTGGATGCCTATTTGGGGTGGTGAGTCCTTTGAATTCTTCCGTCCTGTATTCAATTTTGCCGATATGTCTATTAGTTCTGGTGTCATCGCATTATTTGTGTTTCAAAGCAAGTTTTTCCCTTCAGAGGAAGCCGCATAATTTCGTTTCCTTTTTTCCGCGCTTATTCGTACCTTCATGACCTAAAAATCAGATAGGACAAGCGTTTTATGAGTAATCAATATCCAGAATTTAATGGCTTACATCTGCCTACCATCGAGGCAGAAATTTTAGCAGCTTGGAAAAAAGAACAAGCATTTGAACAATCCGTTCAATTAAGAGAAGGTAAAACACCATTCGTGTTTTATGAAGGCCCTCCAAGTGCCAATGGTATGCCTGGCATTCACCATGTAATTTCAAGAACTTTAAAGGATATGGTTTGTCGTTATAAAACCATGCAAGGATTTCAAGTAAAACGAAAAGGCGGATGGGATACCCATGGCTTACCTGTTGAATTAGGTGTAGAAAAAGAACTAGGCATTACAAAAGAAGATATTGGAAAAACAATCACAGTAGAAGCTTACAATCAAAAATGTAGAGAAGCAGTATTGCGTTATAAAAAAGAATGGGATGATATCACCAATAAAATGGGGTATTGGGTAGACTTGAACAATCCATACATCACATTTGAAAATAATTATATTGAAACATTGTGGTGGATACTAAGCACCCTCTATAAAAAAGGCTACTTGTATCAGAGTGTTAGCATTCAACCTTATTCTCCAGCAGCTGGAACGGGATTGAGCTCACACGAATTGAATCAGCCAGGCACGTATAAGGATGTTAAAGACACTTCTGTGGTGGCGATGTTTAAAGCAATTGAAACAAAAGAAAGTCAATTTATTTTTGATGCATCAGCAGCCAATCCACTTTCTAAGGAAGTATATTATATGGCTTGGACCACAACGCCTTGGACTTTGCCATCTAACTTAGGCT